>Ga0007882_10000917_pt1 | contig 17305 bp, 17 predicted proteins | sample CryBogCBH12Aug01_FD_71195 | JGI IMG/M metagenome (GOLD analysis project Ga0007882, IMG submission 71195) | Freshwater microbial communities from Crystal Bog, Wisconsin, USA - CBH12Aug09.1 | ecosystem: Environmental > Aquatic > Freshwater > Lake | place: Crystal Bog, Wisconsin, USA | collected... | reverse complement strand
AGCCGAAACCGCTGGTCACCCACAGCATCGGCAATGGCCGACCGGTCGGCGAAGCGGCCGACGCGGACAGCGGCAAAAGAACCACCAGCACCATCGAAAGACTGAGCCGCGCGGCCATGATCATGACCAAAAGACCTGGGCCTGCGACGGAGGATTGGCGAATGCTCTTGCGGGGCTCCCCCGTCCTTGGCAGGCTGCGCCGATGTTGACGCGCACCCCATTGCCTTTTCGCCATCCCGCCATCTGGCTCGCCACCTGGTTCGGCGCCGGGCTGCTGCCCAAGGCGCCCGGCACCTGGGGATCGCTGGCCGCCCTGCCCTTCGCCTGGGCCATCAGCGAAGCCGGCGGCGGCGGCCTGCTGGCGGCGGCGGTGGCGCTGGTGTCGGTGGTCGGCTGGTGGGCCGCCGAACGCTATGCCAAAGCGAGCGGCGACGGCGACCCCGGCCCGGTGGTGATCGACGAGGTGGCCGGCCAATGGCTGGTGCTGACCATGGTGCCGCCGGGTCTGGCCGGCTATGCCCTGGGCTTCGTCCTGTTCCGCCTGTTCGACATCGTCAAGCCCTGGCCGGTCAGCTGGGCCGACCGGCAGCTCAAGGGAGGGCTGGGGATCATGCTGGACGACCTGCTGGCCGGCCTCTACGGACTGGCGGTGCTGGCCCTGCTTCGCCTGTGGTGGCCGATATGACCCTGCCCGCGCCGCTGCTGGCGAAAGCGCGCCAGGTCATGGACGCCTGCACCGCCGCCGAAGTCAGCCTGGCACTGGCCGAATCCTGCACCGGCGGGCTGGTGGCGGCGGCGCTTACCTCGCTGTCCGGCAGTTCGGCTTTCGTCGAGCGCGGCTTCGTTACCTATTCCAACGCGGCCAAAACCGAACTTCTGACAGTGCCGGCGGCGCTCATCGCCGAAGCCGGCGCCGTCAGCGAGGCGGTGGCACGGGCCATGGCGGAAGGCGCCCTGGCCAATTCCGCCGCAGGCGCCGCCCTGGCCATCACCGGCATCGCCGGCCCGACCGGCGGTTCGCCCGAAAAACCGGTCGGCACCGTGCATATCGCCGCCGCCGCCAGGGGCCGGAACACCTTGCACCGCCGCCTGTTGCTGCCGGGCAATCGCGATCAGGTGCGCGAGGCCGCGGTCATTGCCGCGCTGGATCTGCTGATGGAAAGGATCGTTGTTTAAACCTATGCCAATGTAGCGTAGGGTAAGTAATCAACAAGAGCAGAATGGACTTTATCGGGGGGGAGCAAGCGGGACCGTGGGGACGGTCCTGCAGTGGGGAAAGCCAGAATTCGCGGCTCGAAACAAAGGGCAGCAGGCATCCTCATTGTCTCGCCTCACGGAACAAAAAAGGGGAGTTCCATGAGTAGCGAATTATACGAGCAGATCCGAAACAATCCGACATTTCACGAACTGGTCACCCGTCGCGGGCGGTTCGCCTGGACCCTGACCATCATTTCATTGGTGCTGTTCTACGGCTTCGTGATGGCGGTGGCGTTCGCGCCCGCCTCGCTCGGCCAACCGATCGCCGAAGGATCGATGATGACCGTCGGCGTCGCCGCCGAAATGTTCATGTTCGTCTTCTTCTGGCTGATGACGGCGTTCTATGTGCACACCGCCAACAGTCAATACGATGACCTGACCAATCAGATCGTCAGAAGCGCGCTGAAAGGAAAGAAATCATGAGCCGCCTGTTTTCCGCGCTCTTCTTCTGGTTGATCAGCAGCAGCGCCTTCGCCACCCCGACAATCGAAGCCACCGACATGCAGGCCACCAACTGGCATGCCATCATCATGTTCGTGATCTTCGTCGCGCTGACCATGGGCATCACCTACTGGGCCGCCAACCGGACCAAATCCGCCGCCGACTTCTATACCGCCGGCGGCGGCATCACCGGCCTGCAAAACGGCCTGGCCATCGCCGGCGACTATATGTCGGCCGCCACGCTGCTGGGCCTCAGCGCCATGGTCTACGCCCAGGGCTTCGATGGCTATGTCTATATGCTGGCCTTCTTCGCCGGCTGGCCGATGATCCTGTTCCTGATGAGCGAGCGCCTGCGCAATCTCGGCCGCTACACCTTCTCGGACATCACCGCCTACCGCCTCGACCAGAGCAAGGTCCGCACCATGGCGGCCCTGTCCTCGCTGACGGTGGTGTGTTTCTACCTGATCGCCCAGATGGTCGGCGCCGGTCAGCTGATCAAGCTGCTGTTCGGCCTTGATTACAACATCGCCATCTTCGTGGTCGGCATCCTGATGGTCGTCTATGTCACCTTCGGCGGCATGGTCGCCACCACCTGGGTGCAGATCATCAAAGCCGGCATGCTGCTGCTCGGCGGCACCATCTGCATGCTGCTGGCCTTCAAGGAGTTCGGCTTCTCCTATCAAACCCTGCTGGAACGGGCGACGGCGGTGCACAAGCTGGGTCCCAAGATGATGTATCCCGGCAGCCTGCTGGCCGACCCGGTAACCGCCATCTCCCTCGGCCTCGGCCTGATGTTCGGGACCGCCGGCCTGCCGCATATCCTGATGCGTTTCTTCACCGTGTCCAACGCCGCCGAGGCGCGCCGTTCGGTCCTCTACGCCTCGGGATTTGTCGGCTACTTCTTCAACGTCATCTTCATCATGGGCCTGTGCGCCATCCTCATCGTCGGCCAGACCCCGGCCTTCTTCGAGGGCGGCACCATCGGCGGCAAGCTGATCGGCGGCGGCAACATGGTGGCCATGCACCTGGCCAAGGCGGTGGGCGGCAATATGCTGCTGGGCTTCCTGGCGGCGGTGGCCTTCGCCACCATCCTGGCGGTGGTGTCCGGGTTGACCCTGGCCGGTGCCTCGGCCATCTCCCATGACATCTATGCCCGGGTGATCATGAAGGGAACGGCCAGCGAAACCGACGAGATCCGCGTCTCCAAGATGGCCACCCTGGGCCTGGGGCTGGTGGCGATCATCCTCGGCATCGCCTTCGAGAAGATGAACATCGCCTTCATGGTCGGGCTGGCGTTCGGCGTCGCCGCCGCCGGCAACTTCCCGGTCCTGATCCTCTCGATGTATTGGAAGGGCCTGACTACCCGGGGCGCCCTGGCCGGCGGCTATGGCGGACTGATCTCGGCGGTGCTGTTCGTGGTCTTTTCCAAGTCGGTGTGGGTGGACGTGCTGGGCAACAAGGCCGCCCTGTTCCCCTACACCCAGCCGGCGCTGTTCGCCATGCCGGTGGCCTTCATCCTGGCCTATGTGCTGTCCAAGACCGACGGCAGCGCGGCCGCCAAGGCCGAGATCGCCGCCTATGAAGACCAGTATGTGCGGGCACAGACGGGGGTCGGCTCCGACGCTCCCGCGGCGCACTGAGAACGGTGGCTCCCCGCCGACCGGCGGGGAGCCTTACCGACGCACCAGAACATAGGTGGTCGAGGCCAGCAGATAGGCCTTGTCATGTTCGGCCAGCCGCTCGTCGCGCGGCTTGATCACCAGATTGGCGAACAGATGCCATAGCGGCGCCAGCAGCCGGCGGGCCAGCGGGCGGCTGTAGGTATTGATGTAGAGATCGACCATCTGCGCAATGGTCCAGCCCGGCCCCACCGCCACGCCGCAGTCGACGATGTCGAAGCCTTGCGCCTCCAGCAGATGCCGATGCCCGAGATGGGTGAAATTCTGGTAGTGATGGGGATAGCCGTGAAACGGCTGCAGGAACGGCGTGCAGATGAAGCCAAGGGCACCGGGCTTCATTACCCGGCGCATCTCGGCCGCCGCCGCCCGCGGGTCGGCGATATGTTCAAGAACCGCCTCGCAATGGACGGCATCGACGCTGCCGTCGAGAAACGGCAGCCGGCAGGCGTCTCCCACCACATCGACATTGGCGAAGCCGTCGATATTAAGGTTGATGATCGCCGGATGCACCCGGGTCGGCCCGCCGCCGACGCCCAGCACCAGCCTGGCCGGATCGTCGCACAGCGCCAGCACCTGGTCCGAGGCCCGGCGGCTGGCCGCCGTCCGGCGGTCGTCGTCGCCGAACCAGCGGTGGTGGTGCCAGAAGCGGGCGGGCGGCGCCGCGGCGCCGTAGGCACCGTATTCCTCGGTCATCGACGGGTTGGATTTGACATAGTCCTGAAAGCTCTGCCAATCGCGCACCAGGATCGGCACACCCCGCTCGTTGACCGGGTAACGCCAGGCGCCGTCGGCCGTCTCCACCGCCCCGCCGCCCGGCGCCGGGCGCAGCGGCAGGCCGCTGACCGGACACATCAGCACGCCGCGGGCAAGCAGATCCGGCACCCTCAGCCCAGCCTTTCGGCGAGTTCCTGCCGCTCGGCGACTTCCCGGTTGAAACGGATCAATTCCTCGCCCAGGGCGTCGCGGATCGACACTATGCCCACCGGCCGGCCGGCATCGACCACCGGAACATGACGGAATCCGCCGTCATGCATCAGTCTGAGCGCCTCCATCAGGGTGGCCTGCTGGTCGATGGTGACCAGTTCGGCGGTCATCACCGCCGACAGCGGCGTGGCGCCGGCGTCAAGCCCGGCCGCCAGGACCCGCATGAGGGCGTCGCGCTCGGTGAAAATGCCGGCCAGGCGGCCGTCGGCCACCACCATCGCCGAACCGACTTTTTGCTCTTTCATGCGCCTGGCGGCCTCACTCACCGTGACCGTCGGCGCCAGGCAGAGGATTTTCTGCCCCTCGATGACATCCCTGACCAATCGCGTCCGCATCTGTTTCCCCCGATAAAAGCTTCTTTCTTCGGATCACGTCTCACTGGGCTTCGACGCTGCGACCGGATGACGGGCCGCAACTGGTAGAGAGGAAGACCGGCGAGACATCCCCATCGGGAGAATATACCCGATCCATCGCCATTGTGGAAAACAGGCGATAGACCCTGCCGATATCGACATTCACCCGGATCAGATACTCGTTGTCGACCATCACCGTGCTCTGGTTCAGACTGCGCCCGCCGTCGAAATCCGCTGAAATCTTGCTGTCCGAAGGGTTGGCCACCCAGTTGCCGAGGCCGATGGGCACATGGATTTCCCTGCCCATCTTTTGGTCGCGGAAGATCAGCAGCTTCGGCGGATCTTCCCGCCAGGTCAGGACGGTAAAGGATTTTGACGGCAGGCAACCCTTGATGCCCTGAATGGAGACGTCCAATTGCGATGAAACGGCGTTGACCAGGTAAACCATGGTCCGCACCGGCCAGTGCTGATCGGCAATAAAACAACCGAGGAAGGCCAGCAAGGATAATAACAACGCCGCCTGCAGGACCGACAGCGAGGATTGCGGCGTAAGCAGGTCGAGCCCGGCGAAGGCCTTGACGGCGAAGACAAGGCCGACCATGGCGCCGGCCGCCGCCATAGCCCAGTCGAGCCAATCCATCGTCAGATATGTCAGCGTCGCGCCAAACATTCGCCTATCCGGCATGTCCGGCCAGACGGCCACCAGTCCCATAGAGTTGCCGCGCCCGCCGCTCGAACGCCCCGACCATCAGGCCGACGGCTTCATTGAACAGGGCCCCCATGACCGCTTTCAACAGCTTCGAGCGGAACTCGAAATCGATATAGAACTCGATGGTGGTGCCGCCGTCCCCGGACGGAGTAAAAATCCAATGATTATTCAAATATTTGAACGGCCCCTCGGTGTAGACCACCTCGATCCGTCCGTCGCCGAGGGTAACCCGCGAGGTGTAGCGTTCGCGGATCATCTTGAAGCCGATCACCAGATCGGCCATCAGCACATTGCCCTCGCGATTCCGCACCCTGGCGGCAATGCACCAGGGCAGGAAGTCGGGATAGCGCTCGATATCGGCGACCAGGTTGTAAAGCCGCTCGGGCGAAAAAGGAAGGTGCCGCTTCTCGGCGTGAGTCGGCATGCTCAGCCGGACACAGCGTCGGCGCGCGCCCTGCGCAACGCCAGAAAATCCTTGTCGGCGTGGTGGGAAGATCTGGTCAGCGGCGATGCCTGCACCAACAGGAACCCGCGGGAGCGGGCCAGCAAGGCCAGTTCGTCGAATTCACCGGGTGTGACGAAGCGCTGCACGGCGGCGTGTTTCGGCGTCGGTTGAAGATATTGACCGATGGTCAAAAAATCCACCTCCGCCGCCCGAAGGTCGTCCATGATTTGAACTATCTCCTGCCGCTCTTCCCCCAACCCGACCATGATACCTGATTTTGTGAAAATCAATGGATCGATTTCTTTGACCCGCTGCAAAAGGCGCAGCGACGAAAAATAGCGGGCCCCCGGCCGGATCGACGGATACAGGCGCGGCACCGTCTCCAGATTATGATTAAAGACGTCGGGGCGGGCCGCCGCCACCCGGTCCACCGCGCCGGGCTTGTCGCGGAAATCCGGCGTCAGCACCTCGACCGTGGTACCGGCGGCGACGGCGCGCAACTGCTCGATGCAGGCGACGAACTGCGCCGCCCCGCCATCGGCGAGATCGTCGCGGTCCACCGAGGTGATAACCACATGGGCCAGCCCCATGGTCACCACCGATTCGGCCAGGTTTCTCGGTTCGTCGGCATCGACGGCGCCGGGACGGCCGGTCTTGACGTTGCAAAAGGCGCAGGCCCGGGTACAGGTGTCGCCGAGGATCATGAAGGTGGCGTGACGCTGCTTCCAGCATTCGCCGATATTGGGGCAGGCCGCTTCCTCGCAGACCGTGTGCAGGTTCTTGTCGCGCATCAGGCGGCGGATATCCGCCGCCTCGGCCGAGGTCGGCGCCTTGACGCGGATCCAGTCCGGCTTACGGGGCGACGGATTATCCGGACGATGGGCCTTTTCGGGGTGACGCGCTGTCATCTGTCAGAAATGAATAGCATGGCCGTAGGCGTCAAGGACGGATTCATGCATCATCTCGCTCAGGGTGGGATGCGGGAAGACCGCGTGCATCAGTTCGACCTCGGTGGTCTCCAGGGTCTTGGCCACCATATAGCCCTGGATCAGCTCGGTGACTTCGGCGCCGATCATATGGGCCCCCAGCAGTTCGCCGGTTTTGGCGTCGAACACCGTCTTGACCATGCCTTCGGTTTCGCCCAGGGCGATGGCCTTGCCGTTGCCCATGAAGGGAAAGCGGCCGACCTTGACCTGATAGCCCTTCTCCTTGGCCTTGGCCTCGGTCAGGCCGACGCTGGCGACCTGCGGATGGCAATAGGTGCAACCGGGAATGTTGCGGATGTTTAACGGATGCACGTCGTTGCGGCCGGCGATCTTTTCGACGCAGATCACCCCTTCATGGCTGGCCTTGTGGGCCAGCCATGGGGCGCCGGCGAGATCGCCGATGGCATAGACCCCGGGTTCGCCGGTTTCCAGCCACTGATTGACCACCACATGGGTCTTTTCGACCACCACCTTGGTGTTTTCCAGCCCGAGATTTTCCACATTGCCGACGATCCCCACCGCCGAGATCACCCGGTCGACCGTCACCTCCTGGGTCTTGCCGGCCGCCTCGATGGTCACCGTGACCTCGTCCTTGCCCTTGGCCAGACTCTTGACGGAAGCCCCGGTGATGATCTTCATCCCCTGCTTCTCGAATGACTTGCGGGCAAAGGCCGAGATCTCCTCGTCCTCCACCGGCAGCACCCGCTCCATCACCTCGACGACAGTGACATCGCTGCCCAGGGCATTGTAAAAGCTGGCGAACTCGATGCCGATGGCGCCCGAGCCGATGACCAGCAGGCGCTTCGGCATGACATCCGGCACCATCGCTTCCTTGTAGGACCACACCAGCTTGCCGTCGGCCTCCAGTCCCGGCAGATTGCGGGCCCGCGCCCCGGTGGCGAGGATGATATGCTTGCCCGAAAGCTGGGCCTTGCCGTCGCCGACCGTCACCTTGCCCTTGCCGGCCAGCCGGCCCTGGCCCTCGAACACGGTGACCTTGTTCTTTTTCAGCAGATGCTTGACGCCGGCCTGCAGCTGCGCCGAAACGCCGCGCGAGCGAGCCACCACCTTGGCCAGGTCAAAGCCGATGCCGGACGCCGACAGGCCGTAGGACCCGGCATGTTGCATGTTGCGGTAGACTTCGGCCGAGCGCAGCAGCGCCTTGGTGGGAATGCAGCCCCAGTTGAGGCAGATGCCGCCCAGATGCTCGCGCTCGACCACGGCGGTCTTCAGCCCCAGCTGCGAGGCGCGGATGGCGGCGACATAGCCGCCGGGACCACCGCCGATGACGATAATGTCGAAGGTATTGTCGGACATGGTTCAGGCCCCTTTACAGCAGCATCGTCAGCGGTTCTTCGATCAATTTCTTGAAGGCGGCGAGGAACTCGGCGCCGATGGCGCCGTCGACGACGCGGTGATCCACCGACAGGGTGCAGCTCATCATGGTGGCCACCGCCAGCGCCCCGTCCACCACCACCGGCCGCTGCTCACCCGCCCCCACCGCCAGGATGCAGCCTTGCGGCGGGTTGATGATGGCGGAGAATTCGCGGATGCCGTACATCCCCAGATTGGAAATGGTGAAGCCGCCGCCCTGGTATTCCTCGGGCTTCAGCTTGCCGTCGCGGGCCTTGCCGGCCAGGCTCTTCATCTCGTTGGAGAGGGCCGCCAGGCCCTTGTGGTCGGCATGCCTGATGACCGGGGTGATCAGCCCGTTGGGGGTGGCCACCGCCACCGAGACGTCAACCTCGCTGTACAGGCGGATCGCCGTTTCGGTGAAGGAGGCATTGGCCGCCGGCACCTTGCGCAGGGCCAGGGCGACGGCGCGGATGACGAAATCATTGACCGACAGCTTGTAATCGTCGCCGCGACCGTTGAGATCGGCACGCAACGCCATCAGCTTGTCCAGGCGGCAGTCGATGGTCAGATAGAAATGCGGCACCGTCTGCTTGGCCTCGGTGAGGCGCCTGGCGATCACCTTGCGCATCGACGACAGCGGCTGCTCGGTATAGGCCGGGCCGATGTCCGGCACAGCCGGCACAGGCTTGGGCGCGGGCGCCCCTGGGGTCGGCGAAGCCGCCTTCGGCGGCGAAGGGGCCTTTTCCACATCGGCCCGGACGATGCGGCCATGCGGCCCCGAGCCTTTCACCGATGTCAGGTCGACCCCGGCCTCGCGGGCCAGGCGCCGGGCCAGCGGACTGGCGAAGACGCGGTCACCGGCGGATACCGCCGGCGGGACGACCGGCGGAGCAGCGGCGGACGCCGCCACAGCCGGCGCGGCCGGTGCCAGGGCCGCCTTGGCGGCCAGCGGAGCCGCCAGCGAGGCGGCGTCCTCGCCCTCCTCCAGCAGCAGGGCGATGGGCTGGTTGACCTTCACCCCCTGGCTGCCGTCGGGCACCAGGATCTTGCCCAGCGTCCCTTCGTCGGTAGCCTCGAACTCCATGGTCGCCTTGTCGGTTTCGATCTCGGCCAGGATGTCGCCGGATTTCACCGGGTCGCCTTCTTTTTTCAGCCAGCGGGCTAGGTTGCCCTCGCTCATGGTCGGCGACAGGGCGGGCATCAGGATTTGGATAGGCATCGTTTGATCCCCCCTCAGGCGTAGCAGACGGCTTTGACGGCGGCGACGATGTCGTCCACCTGCGGTAGCGCCAGCTTTTCCAGACAGGCGGCATAGGGCATCGGCACATCCTTGCCGCAGACCCTGGTGACCGGCGCGTCCAGCCAGTCGAAGGCATGCTCCTGCATCAGGGCGGCGATCTCGGCGCCGATCCCGGCGGCGGCCCAGCCTTCCTCGAGGGTGACCATGCGGTTGGTCTTCTTCACCGAGGCAACCAGGGTTTCGACATCCAGCGGCCGCAGGCTGCGCAGGTTGATCACCTCGACGTCGATGCCATCCTTGGCCAGGATCTCGGCGGCTTCCAACGCCATGCCGACCATCCGCGAAAAGGCGGTGACAGTGACCCGGCTGCCGGCGCGTTCGATCTTCGCCTTGCCGATGGGGAGGATGAACTCCGGATCATCGGGCACCTCGAAGCTCTGGCCGTACATCAGCTCGTTTTCCAGCACGATCACCGGATTGGGATCGCGGATCGCCGCCTTCATCAGGCCCTTGGCATCGGCCGCCGAATAGGGTGCCACCACCTTGAGGCCGGGAATATGGGCATACCACGAGGCATAGCATTGCGAATGCTGGGCGCCGACCCGCGAGGCGGCGCCGTTGGGACCGCGGAAGACGATGGAGGACGGCAGCTGCCCGCCGCCCATATACAGGGTCTTGGCCGAGGAATTGATGATGTGGTCGACGGCCTGCATGGCGAAATTGAAGGTCATGAACTCGACGATCGGTTTCAGACCGGCATAGGCGGCGCCGGCGCCGAGGCCGGCGAAGCCCATCTCGGTGATCGGCGTGTCGATCACCCGCTTGGGGCCGAACTCGTCCAGCAGCCCCTGGCTGACCTTGTAGGCGCCCTGGTACTGGCCGACCTCCTCGCCCATCAGGAAGACATCGCCGTCGCGGCGCATTTCCTCGGCCATGGCGTCGCGCAGGGCTTCCCGCACCGTCATCCGCCGGGTCTTGTCATAGGTCTTCTCGATCGCCGCCGGGGACGCCGCCACCACCGGCTTCGGCGCCGCCACCGGCTGTTGCGCCACCGGCGCCGGAGCCGGGGCCGGGGCACTGGCCGACAGGGCGTCGCGTCCCTCGCCGTCTTCCAGCAGCAGGGCGATGGGCGTATTGACCGCCACCCCTTCGCTGCCGCCCGGCACCAGGATGCGGCCCAGCGTCCCTTCGTCCACCGCTTCCATTTCCATGGTCGCCTTGTCGGTCTCGATCTCGGCGATGATGTCGCCGGACTTGATCTGGTCCCCCTCGCCCTTCAGCCAACGGGCGAGCTTGCCCTCGGTCATGGTCGGCGACAGGGCGGGCATCAGAATTTTAATAGGCATCGGCGGATCCCCCTCAGGCGTCGATCAGGATGTCGGTCATCAGTTCCGAGGCATCGGGCTCGGGACTGGTCTGCGAAAAGTCGGCGGCCTCGGTAACCACCGCTTTCACGTCGCGATCGATATCCTTCAGCCCGTCTTCGGTGATCAGCCCCCCGTCCAGCAGGCGACGGCGCAGCTGGTCGATGGGATCGTGTTGTTCGCGCATCTTCGCCACCTCTTCCTTGGTCCGGTACTTGGCCGGATCGGACATCGAATGGCCGCGATAGCGATAGGTCTTCATCTCCAGGATGGTCGGCCCCTGGCCGGCGCGCGCATGGGCCACCGCCTGCTCGCCGGCCGCCTTGACCGCCAGCACATCCATGCCGTCCACCGCCTGGCCGGGAATCTTGTAGGCGGAGCCGCGGCGGAACAGCTCGGTTCCGGCCGAAGAGCGTTCGATCGAGGTGCCCATGGCGTATCTGTTGTTCTCGATGACGTAGATCACCGGCAGCTGCCACAGCGACGCCATGTTGAAGGATTCGTAGACCTGTCCCTGATTGACCGCGCCGTCGCCCAGGTAACAAAGACAAACCCCGCCGTCCTCGCGGTATTTATGGGCGAAGGCGAGGCCGGTGCCCAGCGGCACCTGGGCGCCGACGATGCCGTGACCGCCGTAGAACCGCTTTTCCCGGCTGAACATATGCATCGAGCCGCCCTTGCCCTTGGAATAACCGCCGATGCGCCCCGTCAGCTCGGCCATGACGCCTTTCGCATCCATGCCGCAGGCCAGCATATGGCCGTGGTCGCGATAGCTGGTGATCACCGAATCGCGCTGATTGCTGATGGTCGCCTGCATGCCGACCACCACCGCCTCCTGGCCGATATAGAGATGGCAAAAGCCGTTGATCAGCCCCATCCCGTAAAGCTGGCCGGCCTTTTCCTCAAAGCGGCGGATCAGCAGCATGTCCTTGTAAAACGAGAGCATTTCGCCCGGATCGACGGCGGACCCCGCCGCCCGCGTTTTACGCTTGGTGATGGCCATGGTGATTTCCTCCCGCTTCGGCATTGGCGATGTCGTCCAAATTGGTAACCGCAAAACCGCTTTTTCGCAAATTCGTTTTAATACCTTGTTTTAGAATATCATTTCGCAGATTAACAGGAATTTGGTTAATTCTGCCTGCGGCAATGCGTCACCAGCCCTCCCCAACTTAGGAGATAGGCATCGCGGTGTAATATCAACAGAGGGGGAGTTGAAAGAAACACAAACCTTAGTGGCACGGGCGACCCCGCTCGTGGCAAAGGCTCACCGGCGCTTCAGGCCGGTGCCACCAAGGTTCATCCAGGGGGGCGACCGCAAGGCCGGCGGAGCGCTACTGACGAGGACGAAGAATAATCACTTCGTTGTCGCGGCCGAGATTGAGCATCAGGCGCGCCCGTTCATCCAGCATGTCCGGGTCCAGGTGATCCGGACGCAGCAGACGCACCCGGTGATCCAGGCGGTCGCGTTCGCTTTCCACCTCGGCCAGACTTTCCTCGGCCTGCTTGATCTCCTGGTTCAGGCGCCACCAGGCCAACAGGCCGCGATCACCCTGCACGGTATGATAGGCGAAATAAACCACCGCGGTCAGACCCAGGAAGGGTCCGACAACATGACGCGCGCGGCGACGTATTTCAGTCAGGATCATCATGTTCAGGATAGAATCACAGACCGATTCCACCCGTCAACAGATAAATTAGAAGATACATTCATAAATAATTGTACTTCACTTAATAATTAATGCGCCGAAAACAATATGCTCGGCAAATTCGACAGAGACATGACTATGAGGTCATCACCCCATTTCAGATATACTTGCAATCAGCGGATAGTCCTCGCCACCCTCGGAAAGCCGCAGGGATTCTGCGAACAACCGCCTTGATTCTGCGGTCCTGCGCCGGGATTCGATGACGGGTCGGCGGTTGGCCGGGAAGACTCCCGCCCGCCTTGGAGCGATTCAGGCACGACCACCCAAAGTATGCTTGATGTCTACAAGAGCTTTTTGACTTTTCACTTCCATTGCATCAAGGACGAACGCCGATCTGAGGGCCTGCTGCGAAAATCTGCTGATGACCTCTTCGTCTTGCACAAGTCTTCCCTGTCGGGACTGCGCCGCTTTGACTTCCGCAATCTGCCCCAGCCACCAACCATAACGGGCCCTTGAATAACTCTCGAACGGATCCACCCAATAACCCACGCGATCTTCTCTAAGAACACCAGATAAATATTTTGAAATAATCTTGTCTAAACCCGTCTCTCTTCGCCTGACATGCCAATACAAATCATAAACATGCTTCATGTACTCATCGCCAAGCTTCAATGCATTGCGCAAATTCTCATCACCAGGATTCAAGTTGAGATCATGCAGCGCTGCCTTGAATTGCCCAGAAGACGAATTGCAACTGGACACGCATAAATATATTTTATGTAGATTATCAATACTTTCCTTTATTGATTCCGCATATGAATTATATGACCTGCTTATGTACGAAGAAAATTTGACAATTTCAATCTTCACTCCTTCTATATATCTTTTTATTTCATTATTGTGTTTTTGTATTGACAAAAAATACTCAACATCCTTATTCACAATTTTAATATTTTTTAAAAAATCCTGAATGTCGCCGCTCATTTCTTCGTAATAATAATCAAAAATGTCTTCAAAATCTTCGAGATCGTTAATTTCAACTTTAGCCTCGCGGCATATTGTTGCGTATTTTTTTTCCAGGACGGCAAGAGTCCGCAAAAACTTTCTTTCCGCCATGAGGTCCCGCAACTCCTTGGACCTCTGTCCTTGCCACGATTCCTGCGTCAAACACTTGGGATAAGCGTCCATGTCCATGGTCTGTGAATCCGCCGCTAAAAATATTTTTACGGGTTATCTTTATAATAATAACTCTTATAAAGTGTATTTCAGCCCAGCGTCAACGGCAAGGCCTGTTACAGCCCCCGCACGGAAGGCAATCTCCGGGATAGACAGCCCCTTCCCTTCGAGGGGAAGGGGCTCTCAGCGATTTAGCGGCGGCGCAGGATCGAACGGCCGGCGTATTGGGCCACCGGCCCCAATTCCTCTTCGATGCGGATCAGCTGGTTGTACTTGGCCAGGCGGTCCGAACGGGACAGCGAGCCAGTCTTGATCTGTCCGGCATTGGTGGCCACCGCCAGATCGGCGATGGTGGAATCCTCGGTCTCGCCCGAGCGATGCGACAGCACCGCGGTGTAGCCGGCGCGATGCGCCATGTCGACCGCCTCGAGGGTTTCCGACAGGGTGCCGATCTGGTTGACCTTGACCAGGATGGAATTGGCCAGGCCTTTCTCGATGCCCATGGCCAGCCGCTCGGGATTGGTAACGAACAGGTCGTCACCCACCAGCTGGATTTTGCCGCCCAGGGTCTCGGTGAGGATCTTCCAGCCTTCGAGATCGTCCTCGGCCATGCCGTCCTCGATGGAGACGATCGGGTAATTGGCCACCAGGCGGGCGTAGTACTTCGCCATGCCTTTGGAATCCAGCGTCTTCTTCTCGCCGGCCAGGACATATTTGCCGTCCTTGAAGAACTCCGACGACGCCGCGTCAAGCGCCAGCGCCACCTCCTCACCGGCCTTGAAGCCGGCCTGCTCAATGGCCTTCAGCACGAAATCGAGGGCATGATCGGCGCTTTTCAGATTGGGGGCGAAGCCGCCCTCGTCGCCGACATTGGTGTTGTGGCCGGCGTCCTTCAACGCCTTCTTCAGGGCGTGGAACACTTCCGCCCCCATGCGCACGGCATCGGCGACGGTGGGCGCCGCCAGCGGCATGATCATGAATTCCTGGATATCGATGGGATTGTCGGCATGCGCCCCACCATTGATGATATTCATCATCGGCACCGGCAGGATATGCGCCGAGGCCCCGCCGACATAGCGATACAGTGCCAGCCCCGATTCCTGGGCGGCCGCCTTGGCCGTCGCCAGCGACACGCCGAGAATGGCGTTGGCGCCAAGGCGCGCCTTGTTGGGCGTGCCGTCGAGATCGATCATCGTGCGGTCGAGGACCAGCTGTTCCTCGGCATCCATGCCGGCCAGGGCGTCGAAGATCTCGCCGTTTACCGATTCGACGGCGTTCAGCACCCCTTTGCCGCCATAGCGCCCCTTGTCGCCGTCGCGCAGTTCCACCGCCTCATGGGCGCCGGTGGAGGCCCCCGACGGCACGGCGGCGCGACCGACGATGCCGGTCTCCAGCACGACATCGACCTCGATGGTGGGATTGCCCCGCGAATCCAGAATTTCGCGGGCGTGAATGTCGTTGATTGCGGTCATCGGCCTGTCTCCTTTCAGGAAAGTCTGCTTTTCGCCACCCTGTCGAAGGCCGCCAGGGTGGCAATGAATTGGGGCATGTCCTTGAGCGGCAGCATGGTCGCCCCGTCGCTGGGCGCGTTGTCGGGATCCTCATGGGCCTCGGCGAAGACCGCGGCGACGCCGACGGCCACCGCGGCGCGGGCCAGGACGGGGGCGAATTCCCGCTGGCCGCCGGAGCTGCTGCCCTGACCGCCGGGCTGCTGTGTCGAATGGGTGGCATCGAACACCACCGGGCATCCGGTGGCGGCCATGATCGGCAGGCTGCGCATGTCGCTGACCAGGGTGTTGTAGCCGAAGCTGGCGCCGCGCTCGCACAGCATGATGCGCCGGTTGCCGGTGCTTTCGATTTTTTTCACCACATTGGCCATGTCCCAGGGCGCCAGGAACTGCCCCTTTTTCACATTGATGGCCAGGCCGGTGGCGCCGGCGGCCAGCAGCAGGTCGGTCTGGCGGCAGAGGAAGGCGGGGATCTGCAGCACATCCACCGCCTTGGCGACCAGCGGGCATTGCTCGGCGCTATGGACGTCGGTCAGCACCGGGATGCCCAGGCTGTCGCGGATCTCGGCAAACACCGGCAGCGCCGCCTCGAGACCGACGCCGCGGCGGCCGTCGACACTGGTGCGGTTGGCCTTGTCGAAGGAGGTCTTGTAGATCAGCGCCATGCCGACGGCGTCGCACATCGCCTTCAACTGGGCGGCGGTGTCGAGGGCATGAGCACGGCTTTCCATCTGGCAGGGACCGGCGATCAGCACCAGCGGCAGGTCGTTGCCGAGGGTGACCGAGCCGATGGCGACATGGCGGGGAGCCGTCATCGCCTCAGACCAGACGCGACTGATGCAGTGCCGCCTGCACGAAGGAGGTGAACAGCGGATGCGGATCGAAGGGTTTCGATTTCAGCTCGGGGTGGAATTGCACGCCGATGAACCACGGGTGGTCACCGCGTTCGACGATCTCCGGCAGCACGCCGTCGGGCGACAGGCCGGAAAACACCAGCCCGGTGGCCTCCAGCTGTTCGCGGTAATTGATATTGACCTCGTAGCGGTGGCGATGGCGTTCGCTGATCATGGTATTGCCGTAGATCTCCGCCGCCATGGTGCCATTGACCAGCTGGCAGTCATAGGCCCCCAGACGCATGGTGCCGCCGAGATCGCCCCCGGCATTGCGCTGGACCCGCATATTGCCCCGCAGCCATTCGGTCATCAGGCCGACCACCGGTTCGTCGCAGGGACCGAATTCGGTGGAATTGGCCTTGGTCAGGCCGGCCAGGTTGCGGGCCGCCTCGATCACCGCCATCTGCATGCCGAAGCAGATGCCGAAATAGGGCACCTTGCGCTCGCGGGCGAAGCGGACGGCGGCGATCTTGCCCGAGGCGCCGCGTTCGCCGAAGCCGCCCGGCACCAGGATGGCATGCACGTCCTCGAGGTCGAGGAGAGCGCCCTCGGTTTCAAAGATCTGGCTGTCGATCCAGCGCAGATTGACCTTGGCGTTGTTGGCGATGCCGCCGTGATGCAGGGCCTCGGCCAGGGATTTGTAGCTGTCCAGCAGGCTGGTGTATTTACCGACCACGGCAATGGTGACCTCGCCTTCCGGTCGGCGGATGCGCGACACGATGCGCTTCCAGCGGTCGAGATTGGGCGGCGGCGCGTCGGCAAGGCCGAAATGCTTGCACACCTGATGGTCCAGGCCCTGTTCGTGATAGCTGACCGGCACCTGATAGATGGTGTCGACGTCCAGGGCGGCGATCACCGCTTCTTCGCGGACATTGCAGAACAGGGCGATCTTGCGCCGTTCGGTGACGGGAATTTCGCGGTCGGCCCGACACATCAGCATGTCGGGCTGGATCCCCACCGACAGCAGTTCCTTGACCGAATGCTGGGTCGGCTTGGTCTTCAACTCGCCGGCCGAGGGAATATAGGGCAGCAGCGTCAGATGCACGAACATCGTGCTTTCGCGCCCCAGTTCGTTGCCCAGCTGGCGGATCGCCTCGAGAAACGGCAGGCTTTCGATATCGCCGACGGTGCCGCCGATTTCACAGAGTACGAAGTCCTCGTCGGCGATGTCCGAACGGATGAACTCCTTGATGGCGTCGGTGACATGAGGGATCACCTGAACCGTCGCCCCCAGGTAATCGCCGCGGCGTTCGCGGGCGATCACATTG
>Ga0007882_10000916_pt1 | contig 17312 bp, 11 predicted proteins | sample CryBogCBH12Aug01_FD_71195 | JGI IMG/M metagenome (GOLD analysis project Ga0007882, IMG submission 71195) | Freshwater microbial communities from Crystal Bog, Wisconsin, USA - CBH12Aug09.1 | ecosystem: Environmental > Aquatic > Freshwater > Lake | place: Crystal Bog, Wisconsin, USA | collected... | reverse complement strand
CGGCCGGCGATAAAAACATTTCCCGATTTTGCTTTTGCCGGCGGGCGTTTCCGCTTTCAATCTGCGCGATGTCGCTCGATTACCAGCTTAAGCCGTTCACGCCGGAAATCCGGCTGAACATTGATTATCCGCGCGAACTCAACGAGCAGCAGCTCGCCGCCGTCACCGCGCCGCCGGGGCCGGCGCTGGTCATTGCCGGGGCCGGCTCGGGCAAAACCCGCACGCTCACCTACCGCGTCGCCTTCCTGCTGGAACAGGGCATCCCGCCCGACCGCATCCTCCTGCTCACCTTCACCAACAAGGCCGCCGGGGAAATGATGCACCGCGTCAGCGACTTGCTGGGCCACGAACTCCGCACGCTCTGGGGCGGCACCTTCCATTCCATCGGGGCCCGCGTCCTGCGCCTGCACGCGGCCACGCTGGGCTATGCGCGGGATTTCACCATTCTGGACCGCGACGACGCCACCGACCTGATCAAGGCCTGCGTGACTGATGCCAAAATCGAGACCAAGGGCACACATTTCCCCAAGCCCGACGTGCTGAACGAGATTTTCTCGCTGTCCGTAAACACCCACCAATCCACGGATGAACTGGTGGGCGGGCGGTTCGCCCATTTCAGCCAGTTCGCCACCCAAATCGCCAGCCTGCAAAAGGCCTACGCCGCCCGCAAACTGGCCGCGAACGGCATGGATTTCGACGACCTGCTCGCGCTTTGGCTGAAGCTGCTGCAGGAGCACGCGGACATCCGCGAACATTACCAGCGGCGCTTCCAGTTCATTCTCGTGGATGAGTATCAGGACACAAACAAGCTGCAGGGCGACCTGATTGACCTGCTGGCGGCGCGGCATCACAACGTCACAGTGGTGGGCGACGACGCGCAGAGCATCTACGCCTGGCGCGGGGCGAACTTCGCGAACATCCTCAATTTTCCCAAGCGATATCCGGGCGCGAAAGTGTTCAAGATTGAGACCAACTACCGCAGCACGCCGGAGATCCTGAACGTGGCGAACGCCGCCATTGCCGCCAACGTGAACCAGTTCGCCAAGGAACTCGCCCCGGCGCGCAAATCGGGGTTGAAGCCCGCACTGGTCGAGTGCCTGGATGCCGGCCAGCAGGCGGCTTTCATCGCGCAGCGCGCCCTGGAATTGCAGGACGAAGGCACGAGCCTCAACCAGATGGCCGTGCTCTACCGCTCCCATTTTCACGCGCTGGAATTGCAGTTGGAACTCACCCGCCGGCAAATTCCCTTTTCCATCACCAGCGGCATCCGGTTCTTTGAGCAGGCGCACATCAAGGACGCCACGGCCTATCTGAAATTCGTCGCAAATCCGCGCGATGAAATCGCCTTCAAACGGTTGGTGCAATTGCTCCCGGGCATTGCCGCCAAGGGAGCCGACAAGCTGTGGCTCAAGGTCGCGGCGGGCATTGCCGCGAGTTTTCCGCCGGGCACGGCGCCGACGGACGCCACCCCGGAAGCGCCTTCCGCCGTTCCCCGACCGCCGGTGCTGGCCCCGCTGCTCCAAGCCTGTTCCAAGTCCGTGCCTGCCAAGGCGGCGACCGGCTGGGCGCAGTTCACCGCCACCATCGCGCAACTGGAGGCCCCGGAACTCCGCCGCAACGCCGCGAAAATGCTCAAGCTGGTCATGGACGCCGGCTATGACGACTACCTGAAGGAGACCTACGACAATTTCGAGCGGCGGCTGGACGAAATCCAGCAGCTCGCCGAATTCGCGTTCCAGTTCGGCGCGGTCGAGGAGTTTCTCACCCAACTTGCGCTGCTCACGAATGTGGAGGCCGAGTCGGATTCACGGGACGACTCGGAAAAAATCCGGCTTTCCACGATCCACCAGGCCAAGGGGTTGGAGTTTGAGGTGGTGTTTGTGATCATGCTGTGCGACGGCCTGTTTCCCTCGGGCCGCTCGGTGGAAAGCCCGGAAGGCGAGGAGGAGGAGCGGCGGCTGTTTTATGTGTCCGTGACGCGGGCGAAGAACGAGTTGTATTTGTGCTACCCGGTGGTGCGCGGCGGTTTTGGCGGCACCGGCGGGGACTGCTACCAGTCGCCCTCGCGGTTCCTGGCGGAGATCCCGAAGGATTTGGTGCAGGTGTGGCGGTTAAGGTGAAAAATTCATGCCGAGTCTTGGCAATAATCGAGGAACGGTTTGATGCCCGGTAGGGCGCGTCACTCCGTGCGCGCCGTCGTGGTGAACCAGTCCGCGTTCGTAGGCAGGCGGCGGCGCGCACGGAGTGACGCGCCCTGCCACCGGGAAATTCCGCCGGAGCGCGGCTGTGCTGAAAGCCAGCCGCAGCAACGAACACCATGCAACCGGCCCGGAACGCTTGCCAAGCCTCTTGACTGGCCACGTTGCTGCGGCTGGTCTACGACACAGCCGCGCTCCCCAATCACCCCCGGTTACGGTGTAAATAACCCGCCCTATCGGCCAACTCCCTGGCCAAAAACAGCGCCTTAACACCTATAGAAAAACGAGATACACCAGTTTTCACCGGTGTGCATAGCCGGTGAATAGCCTGCCGATAATTTCCAGCAACTCGCGATTGAGCCGCCGCCCAAATGGCCTACCGTGTCCGGCACGCGATGATTGATTCCGTCTCCGAACCTGCGGGTGCCAGCCCGGATCTGAAAAAGACCCGTCGGCAGAAGCCGGCGCGCACCGAAACCCGGCCCGGGCTGGACCGGCTGCCGCCCCATGCGCCCAAGGCCGAGCAGGGCGTGCTGGGCTGCTGTTTCCTCGACCCGAACCGCTGCATCGGCGAATGCATTGAGAAGCTCAAGGACGACGGCAAAATGGCCTTTTACGACCTGCGCCATCAGACCCTGTTTGAGGTGCTGGCAGGGCGGTTTGACCGGCGCGAACCGATTGACCTCATCACCGTCCAACAGGATTTGAAAGACCGCCAGTTGCTGGAGCAGGTCGGCGGCCTCGCCTACCTGAGCCTGCTGCAGGACCAAGTGCCGAGCGCGGCCAACCTGACCTACTACCTGGACATCGTCCGGGAAAAATACCTGCTGCGGAAACTCATCCAGACGTGCAGCGGGGTGGTGGGCCGGGTGTATGACTACGAGGGCGAGGTGGAGACGCTGCTGGACGAGGTGGAAAAAGAGATTCTGCGCGTCAACGAATCGCGCGCGCAGACGAACATCACCGGCGTGAAGGAACTGGTCACCCAGGCCATCAACACGATTGAGAACTATTTCAACCGCCAGGGTCAGCTCAACGGCCTGAGCTGCGGCTTTGTGGATTTGGACAAAATGACGGACGGGTTGCACGGCGGGGAAATGATTGTCATTGCGGCGCGTCCCTCCATGGGCAAAACCTCGTTGGCCATGAACATTGCCGAGCATGTGGCCCTGGTGGAAAAGCAGCCGGTGGGGGTGTTCAGCCTGGAAATGAGCTCGGCCTCGCTGGTGATGCGCATGATGTGCTCGCTGGCCCGGGTAAACCTGCGCAGCATCCGCGACGGATTCATGAGCGAGGCGGATTTTCCGAAGATCATGACGGCGGCCGGCCAGCTCGCGGCCTCCAAATTGTTCATTGATGACACGGCCGGCCTATCGATTTTGCAGCTCCGGGCCCGGGCCCGGCGCATGGCGCAGCAGCACGGCATCAAGCTATTTGTCATTGACTATTTACAGCTTCTAAATTCTACTGCGCGACGTGCCCAAGACAACCGGCAGCAGGAAATTGCCGACATTTCCAGCGGCATCAAGGCGCTGGCGAAGGAATTGAACGTGCCGGTGATTGTTTTGGCGCAGCTTAACCGTGAAATTGAGAAGGACAAGGGCCGCAAGCCCCGGTTGAGCGATTTGCGCGAATCCGGCTCCATTGAGCAGGACGCGGACCTGGTCGGCCTGTTATACAAGCCGAGCGAAGGTGAGGAAGAAGACGGGGCCGCCGCTGAGAACAGCGACAGTCGGGCAGTAAACCTGCTGATCGCCAAGCAGCGTAACGGGCCAACGGGCGATGTAAAATTGACATTTTTCAACTCATACACACGTTTTGAAAGCGCAGCAAAATTCAGCGAGGAAGACCTGCCGGGTGGCGGGTAGCACCATGAAGTCCATCATCCGCCCCCTGGGCGCCTCGATGTTGCTCGGCTGCGCCACCGCAGTCTGGGCGCAGAGCAGCGGGGCCAAGATTGACCGCGTGGACATCAAGTTCGTCGGGCCGGCCTCGGTCAGCGAGCAGTTCATCCGCTCCAACCTCAAAACCAAGAGCGGCGTCACCTACACGCCCACCCTGACTCAGGATGACATCCATACGCTTTACGGCACCGGCCAGTTCTACACCATCCGCGTGTCGGTGAACCAGGCTGATGACGGCGGCGTGGTGCTGACCTACCTCGTCCAAGTCCGCCCGCGCATCACGGAAATCAAGCTCAACGGCAACAAGAAGCTGAGCGATTCCAAACTGAAGAAGAAAATCACCGTCAAGGTGGGGGATGCCCTCGACGAACAAAAGCTCTTCACCATCGTCCAGGACATCAAGGAGCTTTACGAAAAATACGGCTACTCCGATACCACCGTCAAATACAGCCTGAACATTGACGAGATCACCGGCCACGGGGTCGTCAATTTTGATATCGTCGAGAGCCTCAAAGTCAAGATCGTGAAAGTGGAGGTCATCGGGGCGGCGGCCTTCAAGCAAAAACAGCTCACGGGCGAACTCAAGACCTCCAAGCATTGGATGTTCTCGTGGATCACCGGCAGCGGCGTGTTCAAGCAGGAGGATTTTGACGGCGACCGCGATCGGTTGACCACCTATTACCGCAACCACGGCTATCTGGACTTCGAAATCAAGGACGTGAAGATCGAGCATCCCACGCCCAAGACGATGACGGTCAAATTTTACGTCTATGAAGGCCGGCAATACCGGGTCGGCACTGTCAAGTTCACCGGGAACAAGATTTACAGCGAGGCCGACATCAAGCCCGGCCTGAAGTTAGTCCATGATTTTCAGCATTCCAAGGCCAAGCTGGGGACGCACAACCTGCCCATGGACAGCGGGGACATTTTCACGCCGTCCGGCTTGAACAAGGATTTGGAGGCGGTGCAGGATTTTTACGGCAGCAAGGGGCACATTGAGGTTGCTCAAGGCGACGCACTGCGCGTGGTTCGCGTGCCGAACGTGGAGACGGGCACGATGGACGTGGAATTTCAAATTGACGAGGGGCAGCCCTCCTCGGTGCAGAAAATTGAGATTCACGGCAACATCAAGACCAAGGACAAGGTCATCCGCCGCGAACTGGCCATCTCTCCCGGCGAAACCTTTGACATGGTGCGCGTCAAAATCAGCCAGAAGCGCCTCGAAGGCCTCGACTACTTTGAGAAAGTGGACATGCAGCCGGAGCCGACCGACCCGCCGATTGCCGGCGAGAAGGATCTCATCATCAATGTGAAGGAAAAGAACACCGGCAACTTCACGCTCGGGGCCGGGTTTAGCTCGGTGGATTCGCTCGTGGGCTTCGCCGAAATGACCCAGGGCAACTTTGACTTGTTCCATCCGCCTTACTTCACCGGCGGCGGCCAGCGCATGCGCGTTCGCCTCCAAATCGGCACGCAGCGGCAGGACTACGAGATTTCGTTCGTGGAACCGTGGTTCCTGAACCGCAAGTTGCAATTGGGCGTGGATCTTTACCGCCACCAGCTCAACTTTGAAAGCCCCAACAACATTTACGACGAGACCCGCACCGGGGCCAAGGTGAGCCTCACCAAAGCGCTCGGCAGCGACTTTCTGCTGGGTAGCGTGAGCTACGGAGTTGAAGACGTGGGGATTTCGCTGAATGGCGGGTGGCATGATGCCTTGTCCGGCACTCCTGGTGGCAACCAATCAGGGGGCCACGGCGGTGGCATTGGGCCGGGCAACATCTCAAATTCGCCCTATCCTGGCGGAGCCGGTGCCAATGTGCCCCAAGCGATTCTGGACGAACAGGGTGACCACTTATACCAGCGCATCGGTGCTTCGCTGGCGTATGACACCCGGAACAGCACGCAGTTGCCGAACCACGGCCAGCGCACGGAGCTACTGCCGGAACTGAGCGTGGGCGACAAGAATTTTTACAAGTTGGAAGCCAAGACCTCCTGGTTTTTCCCCGGATTCTTCAAGGGGCATGTGCTCGAGGCGGATGGCCGTGTCGGCGTGGCCCAGTCGCTGAGCGGCGGGGATGTGCCGTTCTATGACCGCTACTATTTGGGCGGTCTTTATTCCATGCGCGGCTTTAAGTTCCGCAACGTCGCCCCGCGTGACCCGACCTACAACACCATCGACAACCCCAACATGCCAAACGAGCCGATTGGCGGCGACAGCTTCTGGTTTGGCTCGCTGGAATACAGTCTGCCCATCCTGGAAAAAGACGGCGGCATGGGCCTGCGGTTTGCGATGTTCTATGACATCGGCGCGGTGTCCGCGAGTGCCTATTCCTTCTCCACCTCGTATGATGACAACTGGGGGCTGGGCATCCGCCTGAACATTCCGCACCTCGGACCGTTGCGTCTGGATTACGGCATTCCGATCACCCATGACAGTTTCAATGGCAGCAGCGGCAAATTCCAATTTGGCGTCGGCTTTGAACGCCCCTTCTAAAATGATTCGCAGCTTAAAATATTTTTTACTGGCCGGCGTGAGCGCCGGGGCGCTGGCAGCCCATTCTCTGGCCGCTGGCACGGCGGCGGGGCAACTGCCGTTTTATTTTGAATCCGGCGGCGACAGTTTCCGGGCCACCGGGCCGGACGCGCAATGCGTCATTGCCGGCAATGGTGCCGGGTTGACCCTGCAGGCGGGAGCCGCCGCCCCGGCCACTCTCCGGCTGGAATTTGGCGGCACGCCGGCTACCCCCGTCTGGTCGGGCGTGGCGGAACAGGCCGGCAAAATCAATCACCTCGTCGGCAACCAGCCGGATCAGTGGCGGGTGAACCAATCCGCCTTTGGCGCAGTACGCGCCGACAACGTCTATCCCGGCATCAGTGCCGTCTTTTACGGCAATGCCCGCCGGCTGGAATACGATTTGACCGTGGCCCCGGGCGCGCAGCCCGAAACCATCGCGCTGCATTTTGCCGGTGCGGACAAAATCTCTGTGGCTTCGGACGGGCGGCTGCTGCTGGCCGTGGCCGGCCGCGAAATCAGCCAACCAGCCCCGGTGATTTACCAGACCGTAGCCGGCAAGCGGCATGCGGTCAGCGGCGGCTACCGCTTGCGGGACGCGCAAACCGTGGCCTTCTCCGTGGGGGCCTACGACCATAGCCAGCCGCTGGTCATTGATCCCTACCTGAGCTATGCCACCTATTTTGGCGGCAATACCACCACCACCCCGGTAGCCCTGACGGTGGATGCCAGCGGGGCCGTTTACTTGGCGGGCAAAACGCTTTCGACGGTATTCACCAACCACATCCCCGGCGGCTTTCAGACCAATTTCCAGGGCGGTGCGGTGACGGGTGACGGCTTTGTCGCCAAGTTTGACGCCACCGGTTCCAATCTGGTTTATTTTACCTATCTCGGCGGCAATTCGGATGACGGCGTGGAGGCGATTGCGGTGGATGCGGCGGGGCATGTCTATGCGGCCGGCTTCACTATCTCGCCCAATTTCCCCACCAACAACTGCTTCGCACCGCTGACCAACAAAATCAGCGGGTCAATCGTCGCCGGTCTGGGCACTTATCTGTCAGACGGTTTTGTGGCCGAATTGGGCACCGGCGGCACGAACCTGATTTTCTCCGGTTATCTGGGCGGCAGCCAGGAGGACGACATCACGGCCATCGCGCTGGACACGAACCGGAACATTGCCTATCTGACAGGCTTCACGTATTCCACCAATTTCCCGGTGAGTGCCAACGCTTGGCAGAATCATTTTAAGGGGTATTATGTTTCGCCGAACAACTATTTCTACGCGAACGCCTTTGTGGCCGCCATCGGCACCAACTATGTAAGCGCCATCGGCGGGGCCAACTCCTTTTATTCCTCTTATCTCGGCGGCACGAATCTGGACTGCGGCCTGGGCGCAGCAGTGGACGGGGCTGGCAATGTTTACGTGACCGGCTACACCAGTTCCACCAATTTCCCCACCACCAACACGCTGGCGGGCATGTCCACGCTGAACAACTCGACCAACTCGACGCCCGTATTTTATGCCTATCCGCTGGACGCCTTTGTGGCCAAGTTTGCGCCCGGCTGCACTAACCCGGTTTACTCCACCTTCTTGGGCGGCACGAACAGTGACGCAGCCAATTTCATTGCCGTGGATGCGGCGGGCGATGCCTTTGTGACCGGCTGGACTGTTTCGACCAACTTCCCGAACACGGTTACCAACCTGATTGCCGGCCAGAGCTTCATCACCAATAACGCGCTGGCGGTCTATACGACCAACAGCTTTCTGGTGATGATTACCAACACCCTCGGTCACCCTCCGGGCATTGCCCATGCGGCGGTGTTTGGCGGGCTGGCGTCGGATGTCGCGGACGGGGTGGCCTTGGACGCCGCCAACAACATCTATATCGTCGGTTCGACCACCTCCACAAATTTCCCGGTGACGGGCGGGATTGCCACGCCGCGGGGCACTAATTCCGGCGGCAACGACGTGTTTGTGACGGCCATCAAGGCGGACTGGTCCGGCCTGCTCTACTCTACCTATCTCGGCGGTTCGGCGGATGATTTTGGCTACGCCATCGCCGTGGATGCCGCTGGCAATGCCTACATCACAGGCACGACGATTTCTTCGACGATTCTCGGTGCCACCATCAACTTCCCGGTCTGGAGCGCCCGGCAAACATCCCTCTACGGCACCAGCGACGGTTTTCTGGCCAAGATTGCACCGGGCACGCTGTCCTATCCGCTGACGGAGAGCCTCTCCAAGACCAATCTGACGCTGACCTGGAGTTCGTTGGGCTATGCCACGCCAGCTATGTTGGTGCTGGAGTCCAATACCAACCTGCTGACCACCAACTGGCTGGCCGTGACCGGCGGCATCTGGGTTACCAACGGCAACAGCTACCAGTTCAGCTTCGGCTACACCAACCGCGCCCAGTTGTATTCCAACAAAGCCAGCTTCTTCCGGTTGCACAAGGCGGACAATTTTTGAACTTTTTTAGGATTGGCTTTGTCTGCTAGTCGTGATATGAATATGCGCTTTATGAAGCTGAAAACTGCAACCCTGACCATTTTGCTCCTGACGTTTTTGACGGCCCCGGTGTTTGCCCAGACCAAGGTGGGCACCGTGGACATGCAAAAAATCTTCAACGATTACTGGAAAAAGAAAACCGCCCAGGTCGCCTTGGATAACCGTAAAGTTGAACTGCGCAAGGAAATCAAGGATCTGGCTACCGGTCTCGAAAACGCCCAGACCAACTACCGATCCCTGCTGGAGCAGGCCAATGACCAGACGCTTTCCCAAGCCGAACGCGAAAAGAAAAAGTCTGAGGCGGACGCCAAGGCGAAGTCCATTGCCGAATCGAAAAATTCCCTGGAACAGTTCCAGCGCCAGGCGGAATCGCAACTGGCCGACCAGAGCCAGCGCATGAGCGCCAATTTGGTGACGGATATTCAGAAGGCCGTGGCCGACCAGGCCAAGGCCAAGGGCTGCAATCTGGTGCTGAACACCCGCACTGAGGCCGTCATCTATGCCGGCCCCGAAACCGACATCACAACCGAGGTGCTCAAACAGTTGAATGCTGGCGCGCCCATTGACGTGAATCAGACCATTCCCGCCGCCAATACCAACGCGCCGGTGCCCGCCACCTCGCCGTAACCGAAATTTAATTAATTCAGGCTTGCCTAACCGAGCGCGAACCTGTAAAGTTCGCGCTCTTTTTATATAACTATTTATGCGTCGCCCCAAAGGCATTAAAACGAAGAAGTCCGTCGCCAAACGGTTCAAAATCACCGCCACCGGCAAGGTCATGCGTTCCCACGCTGGCCGCCGCCATCTGGCCCAAACCAAGAACGCCAAGCGCCTCCGCCGGCTCGGCAAGTCTGCCGTGGTGGATGCCACGGACACCTACCGCATCACCCAAAACCTGCCGTTCAGCCACTGAACCGCCCACTTTTAAAAACATATGCGCGTTACCAACTCACCAGCCTCCCGCAAACGCCGCGGGAGAATGCTTCAAGCCGCCAAGGGTTTCCGCCTCAAGCGCTCCAAACTGTATCGTTATGCGTCCGACGCCGTGGATCACGGCCGGCAGTATGCCTACCGCGACCGCCGCACCAAGAAACGCATGTTCCGCTATCTCTGGCAGGCCCGTATCAACGCGGCCGCCCGTGATGCTGGCATCACCTACAGCCGCCTCATTGAAGGCCTGAAGGCCGCCAAGGTCGCGCTGGACCGCAAGATCATCGCCGACCTCGCCGCCCAGGACATGGTGGCGTTCCAGGAACTCGTCACCATCGCCAAAAACGCCCTCAGTGCCAAGCCCGGCGCCGCGCTGGCCAAGGCCTGAACGTTTTCCAAAATTCATTAACAAACCAAGGGCGGCCAGTAATGGCCGCCCTTTTGGTTATTCGGCCGGGTTGCACCGCCACTGCCCAGCCTCGCCGAAGCGCTTCCCCGCAATCCCCCCTTCAAACATAAAGCGCATTCTGCAAATCGCGCACGAGGATGCCGCTGGTGGGGTAACGGCGTTCCGGGTCGTGGTGGAGACAGCGGAGGATGGTGCCTTCCAGCATCACGGGTATGTCTGGGTTGTGCTCGCGCGGCGGAATCGGGCCGGCGGGATTCACTTGGGCGGCAAGAATCTCTTTGGGGGTCGCGCCGGGAAACGGTTTTTGGTTCGTGAGCAGCTCATAGGCGGCCACGCCAAAGGAGTAGATGTCCGCGCGGACATCCAGCGGCTCGCGCTTGAGTTGCTCGGGGGCCATGTATCCCGGGGTGCCGGCGTTCTTGGCCTGCCGAACGGGTTTTTCCGGGACGGGTTGCGCGAGGTCGAAGTCAATCAGCCGCACCGCCCCGTTGCGGGTTACCAGCACGTTTTCCGGCTTGAAATCCAGGTGCATGTAGCCGCTTTCGTGGATGTGGCTCAGGCCCGTGGCCATATCAATGATGATTTGGGCCACATTTTCGGTCAAGAGCGGGTCGTGCCGGGCGTAGAGTTCCTTGAGATTGTCCGCCTCCACATAGTCCATGGTCAGGTAGCAGGTGCCGCCGGCCTTGCCATGCTCGACATAGCCGACGATGAAATCACTCTCGTTCAACTGGGCCAGCACCTGGCAGCCGCGCCAAAACTGGCGGCGGGCGGAGAAGCTGAACCGCAACTCGCGCTTGAGTCGGCGCAGGGCGTAGGGCTTGCCGCGCTGGTCGGTCACGAGCCAAATTTCCGCCATGCCGCCGGAATTGATAAGTTCCCGGAGGTGAAAACGCCCGAAAGTTTGCTCGGCAACGGCGGAGGCCAGTTCATGCGCCATATGCCAGATATTTAACACAGTCGGCGGACGGGCGCGAATAAAAATCCCACCATCCGGCTAAGTTGCCAGTTGCCAACCGGCTAAAAACTTTTAATGTAACGTTTAGTGCGACCGTTTCTGGCCCTGTTCATCTATATTGCCGTGGTTTTTCCCGGGGGAGCGTTGCTCGCGCCGGGCCTCTGGCATTTGGGGCAATTCGCGGCGCAGCACTTTCCCGGTCCATTCTGGCAGCACCTCGCCCACTGTCCGTTTCACCGGTTCATGGACCGGGCCTTTCTGGTGTTGGCGCTGGCTGGCTTGTGGCCGTTGCTGCGCACTTTGGGGGTACGCTCCCGCGCGGATTTGGGGCTGATTTCCCCGGCGGGGCAGGGGGGACTGTTTCTGGCTGGCTTGGCGGCGGGGTTTCTGACCCTTGGCGCCGTGGCGGCTCTGGCGGTTTATTTTGGCGGCCGTCCGCTGGTTTATCATTTGCCAGCCGCCCGGGTGGCCGCGATTTTGGCCGGCGGCCTCGGCACGGCGGCCGTGGTGGCGGTGCTGGAGGAGATTCTTTTTCGCGGCGGGATTTTCAACGGCCTGCGCCGGGTGTTCTGGTGGCCGGCGGCTCTGGTTGCTTCCAGCCTTATCTATGCGCTGGTGCATTTTCTTCAACACGGCGAGGTCACCGGCCCGGTGACTTGGACTTCCGGACTCACCTTGCTGCCCGGGTTGCTGGGCGGTTTTGCCGATTTGGGCACGCTGATTCCGGGATTTTTTACGCTCACGCTCGCTGGTCTGCTACTGGGGTTGGCGTATCAGCGAACCGAGAACCTCTATTTTTCAATTGGGATGCACGGTGGCTGGATTTTCTGGCTAAAAATCTACCGGTCCGTCACGGTGGATGCGCCGGACGTATCCGTGTGGCTCTGGGGCACCGGCAAGCTGATTGACGGCTGGGCGGCGTTTCTATTGCTGTTCTTGGTGCTGCTGGTGGGGCTGCGGTTGCCTGGCAAGCAACCCAAACTGACGATCCCTCCATGAACCTCGCGGCGGCCCGGGACACTTGTAACACCGTGCTCGGTTTTTTCTACCCGGAAATCTGCCAGCTTTGCCTGGCGGAACCGGCGTCGTCCGCCGGCGGGTATGTCTGCGCGCCGTGCCGGGCGCAGGTGCGGCCCGTGCGGCCGCCTTACTGCCAGCGGTGCGGTTTGCCGTATGCGGGGGATTTGACCGGGGAATTCGAATGTTCCAACTGTCTGGGCTTGGAACTGCATTTCCGTTCCGCGCGCTCGGCGGTGGTGGCCGGGAAGCTGATGCTGGACGTCATCCATCGCTTCAAATATCAGCGGCACCTGTGGTTCGAGCCGTTTCTGGCCGGCCTGCTGGTGGCGGAGGCGGCCCCGGTGTTGCGGGGCGGGGGATGGGACTGCATCGTGCCCGTGCCGTTGCATCCGCTCAAGGAACGGGAACGGGAATTCAACCAGGCCGCCTTGCTCGCCCGGCATTTGGGCCAGGCGGCGGACATTCCGTTGAACGAAAAACTCCTCCGGCGGGTCTCATCCACCGAAACCCAGACACACCTAAACCGGGAAAAACGCGCCGCCAACATGAAAAACGCCTTTTCCGTCCGCCCCGAAGCCCGCTTGGCCGGACTGAAGGTGGTGCTGGTAGACGACGTTTTTACCACGGGCGCAACGACTAACGCCTGCGCGCAGGCGCTAAAGGCCGGCGGGGCAGGGGAAGTTTGTGTCTGGACAGTTGCCCGCGGACTTTGAATAATACTGATTGAGCATGGCTACGACATTTTTGGCAAAATCAACGATGGGGGTGCCGCAGGAGGAACCGGCCCTGACACCGCCCACGGTCAAACCGACCCTGCCCAAGCGTCCCAAGCTGGGCATGGCCCGCACCCGCGAACGCAAACGGGAGATTCCCGAGGGCTTGTGGGTGAAGTGCCCGGCCTGCACCGCCATGGTTTTCGACAGCGAACTCGATGCCAACCTCAAGGTCTGCACCAAGTGCCAGCATCATTTCCCCATTGGTGCCCGCGAACGCATCCATTCCCTCGTCGAGACCTGCACTTTTGAGGAAATGGACGCCGCCATGACCAGCGTGGATGTCCTGAAATTTTCGGGCTACAAAGGCAAATTGGAACGCGACCGCAAGGGCACCATGCTCTCGGACGCCGTGGTCACCGGCGTCGGCAAAATCGGCACCCACCTCGTGGCCTTGGGCGTGATGGATTTCAGTTTCATGGGCGGCTCCATGGGCTATGTGGTCGGGGAAAAGCTGACCCGCCTGATTGAGCGCGCGACCGAGGGCAACTGGCCCGTGGTCATCATTTCGACCAGCGGCGGCGCCCGCATGCAGGAAGGCTCCATCAGCCTCATGCAGATGGCCAAGACCTCCGCCGCGCTCGCCTACCACGCCCAGCGCCGGCTGCCCTATGTGAGCGTGCTCACCAACAACGATTACGGCGGCGTCATGGCCAGCTTTGCGGCTCTGGGCGACCTCATCCTGGCTGAGCCGGGCGCGCTGATTGGCTTCGCCGGCCCGCGTGTCATCAAGGACACCACCCATGCTGAACTGCCGCCGGGCTTCCAGACCGCCGAATTTTTGGTGGAACACGGGCTGATTGACGCCATTGTTCCCCGCAAGGAAATGCGGGAGCATCTGATTAACTATCTCGGCTATCTGACCACCGGCGTGAAGACCGAACATTGAGGCTGGTCGGAATGCCCTTTGCCCCAGGAAAATCCCGGCGGTTTCGCCGCCTGTTCCTCTTCTGCCTGCTGGCGGTCAGGGGCATCAGTGCTTGGGCCGGCCCGTCCGCCACCGGCCCGACCCTGCGGCTGGACTACAATCACAACGGCCCGGGCGGCGATCCCGTCAGCACCTTCATGTATTTTGTCCCGCTGATTTCGCCCGAGCAAGTGACGCTCTCTACTAATTGGGGCAACACCCAATCCGCGCGGGTGACCTCCTATACCTGCCATACCAACCGCTCGACCTTCTCTGCCACTTGCGAATTTGAATTCACCGGGGAGGGGGTGCAGCAGGATGAGTTCACCCATACCGTGGGCATTCAGCGGCATGAAAAGCAGCTCCAGACCACCCATCTGCTAGCCCATCAACTCTGTGCGATCACCGTGACGGGGGCCGGTTCGGGCAGCGTGGAAATCGAGGGCGTCCTCACCAATGGCCAGCCCGTGGTCAACGAGGTGCGGCTGCGGTTCAATGGCCATGGCCGGACCAGTCCGGTGTCCGTCACTCTGGAGGACATTCACCTCAAGAACGGGGTTTACAGCTATGAGAACGCCACCGTGGCGCGGGTGAATGCCCTGCTGTTCCGGCGGAACGCGGAGCATCCCAAAATGGAGGTCACGCTCGGCCTGGTGCGGAAGAAGGACGCGCCGAACACTGCCTGGCGGAATTTCCTCGGCGGCATCCGCAGCGCGGCGGCCAATCTGTTTTTGCCACCGCTGAACGTGGAGCCGGAAGGTCAGCAAGCCCTGCTGGACTTCGGTCAGGCGCTGGTGAACCGGCAGCCGGAATTCACCTTTCCCTTCGCGCCCCGCCTCCGCCCCGGGGCGGACATGGTGCCGTGACCGGGCCGCCGCTCACTCCCCTTCGCGCGGCGGAAAGTCGAACGTAATCTTGCCCTTGGCATCCATCACAAGATACGCCGGGAACGGCTTGCCGGCTTTGGAAATGAACTTGTCCATCAGGTCGCTCTTCTTGGTGGCGAGAATCTTCTGCGCCTGCGCGGCCTCAATGGGCTGCTCCAGGATGACCTTGCCAATCTTGAATTTGCAGGCCTTCAAATCCAACTGCGATTTCTCGCAGAGGTAGCCGGCTTCGGTGTCGAACACCTGGCCGCCGCACTTGGGACATTTGCCCACCACGGCCCGGCCGGTGAAATCAATTTTCGGCTGCGGCTCGGACGCCTTGGCACCGCGCCCCTTCTTCTCGCGCGGGGCAAATTCAAAGCCCGTCTTGCCATCCTTCACCACCAGAAAGGCCTCGAATTTGCGGTTGGTTTTCTTGGAAATGAAACCCTTGAGTAGGTCGGTCTTGCCAGTGGTCAGCAGCTTCTTGAGCTGTTCCACGGAAATTTCCTGCTGCAAAATGATTTTGCCCGTGCGGAAATCGCAGGTCTTCTCGGCCCCGGCCTGTTTTTCGCAGACATAATTCATGCCGCCGTCATAGATTTGCGCGCCGCATTTCGGGCATTTGCCAAGCGGTTCCTTGCCGGTAAAATCCATGGGCGCGGCGGCTTCGCCTTCCTTGGTGCCGTTGCCAAAATCGAACTCCAGCTTGAATTCGGCGTTCATCTTAAGCACGGCGGCAAAGGGGAAACCCTGCTTGCTCATGAACCCCTGCAGCGGGCCGATCTGCCGGTCGGTGATGAGCTTTTCCACTTCCTCCGGCTCGAACATGCGGCTGCACAGCGTTTTCCAGACCGCGAAATCGCAGCCTTCCTTCACGCACTGATACTGCTTGTATTTCTCATGAATCTCGCCGCCGCACTTGGGGCAGGGGACATTGAGCGTGCCGAAGTCACCGGGGATGGTGTCGTGCTCAAACAGCTTGGCGCGGTCCACAATGCGGCGGGTCATGTCGGCGATGCCGGCCATGAATTCGTCGCGACTCTTTTGCTTGCGCTGGATTTGCTTGAGCTGAAATTCCCAGTCGCCGGTCAGCTCCGGTTTGGTCAACTCGGGAATGCCCAGGCCGTTGAGCAGTTCCATCAGCGAAAACGCCTTGGCGGTGGCCTGGAGTTCCCGGCCATTGCGGTGGATGTATCCCTCGTATATCAGGCCTTCAATGATGGCCGCGCGCGTGGCGGGCGTGCCGAGGCCTTTCTCGCTCATGGCCTCGCGCAATTCGTCGTCATCCACCAGTTTGCCCGCGCCTTCCATGGCGGAAAGCAGGGTGGCTTCCGAATAGCGGGCCGGCGGCTTGGTCACGTTTGCCTTGACCTCCAGTTCGGTGGTCTGGACGGTTTCGCCCGCCTTCACCGGGGCCAGGCTCGGGGTTTCGTCCGAGTCCGATTCCTTGCCGTAAACGGTCAGCCAGCCGGGGCTGACCAGCACCTTGCCCGCGCTCCGGAAGGCTTCGCCCTCCACGCGGGTGATGCGCAGGGTTTCGTAAAATTCCGCCGCCGGATAGAAGATGGCCAAAAACCGCTTCGTCACCAGGTCATACAATTTTTGTTCCGGCTCGGACAGGTGCTTGGGCGCCAGCGCGGTGGGGATGATGGCGAAATGGTCCGACACCTTGGCGTTGTTGAAGATGCGCTTGTTTGGGCGCACCCAGTCATTCTTGAGGATGGTGCCGGCAAAGGGCGCGTAGCTGGTCTCGCCCAGCATGGCCAGCGTGCCGCGCACCGTGCCAATATAATCTTCCGGCAGCGCGCGGGAATCCGTTCTCGGGTAGGTCAGCACCTTGTGCTTTTCATACAGCGCCTGGGCCAGACCCAGCGTGTTCTTGGCGCTGAAGCCGAAGCGCGAGTTGGCCTCGCGCTGCAAACTGGTCAAATCATACAGCAGCGGCGAGAGCGACGTGGTGGGCTTGCTCTCTTCGTTGACGATGCCGGGCTTGCCCAGGCACTTGGCCTTGATGGCATCGGCGGCGGCCTGATCCCAAATGCGCTCGGCCTTGAGCTGGTCATCTTCGGAACGGGCGAACTTCTCGTCAAACCAGCGGCCGCCATAGCTGCCGGCGGCGGCCCCGAAGGTGCCGAGCACTTCCCAGTAATCGCGGGAGACAAACTTGCGGATCTTCGCCTCGCGCTCCACCACAATCGCCAGCGTGGGCGTCTGCACCCGGCCCACGGTAGTCTTGAAAAAGCCACCGAGCTTGGAGTTGAACGCCGTCATGGCGCGGGTGCCGTTGATGCCCACCAGCCAGTCGGCCTCGCTGCGGCTG
>Ga0007882_10000915_pt1 | contig 17332 bp, 9 predicted proteins | sample CryBogCBH12Aug01_FD_71195 | JGI IMG/M metagenome (GOLD analysis project Ga0007882, IMG submission 71195) | Freshwater microbial communities from Crystal Bog, Wisconsin, USA - CBH12Aug09.1 | ecosystem: Environmental > Aquatic > Freshwater > Lake | place: Crystal Bog, Wisconsin, USA | collected... | reverse complement strand
CGCCGCCGGCGGCGAGATCACCGCCATCATCGGTCCCAACGGCGCCGGCAAGACGACGGTGTTCAACTGCCTGACCGGCTTTTACAAACCCAATGTCGGGCGCATCACCATGACGCCGCCGGGCGGCGGCCGGTTTCTGCTCGAACGCATGGAAGGCTTCCGCATCGCCAAGGACGCCAAGGTGGCGCGCACCTTCCAGAACATCCGCCTGTTTCCCGGCATGAGCGTGCTGGAGAACCTGCTGGTGGCCCAGCACAACCGGCTGATGCGGGCCTCGGTGTTCTCCATCGCCGGCTTGCTCGGCCTCAGGCGGTTCCGTGACGCCGAGACCCGGGCCATGGAGCTGGCGCGGTTCTGGCTGGACCGCATGGGCCTGACCGACCAGGCCGACCAGGCGGCCGGCAGCCTGCCCTACGGCCTGCAGCGGCGGCTGGAGATCGCCCGGGCGATGTGCACCGAACCGGCGCTGCTCTGCCTCGACGAACCGGCGGCCGGCCTCAATCCGCGCGAATCGCAGGAGTTGAACGCGCTGCTGCTGGATATCCGCGACCGCCACCGCATCGGCATCCTGCTGATCGAGCACGACATGAGCGTGGTGATGAACATTTCCGACCATGTGGTGGTCCTCGATCACGGGGCCTGCATCGCCGACGGCGCCCCCGCCGCGGTGCGCGGCGATCCGGCGGTGATCCAGGCCTATCTGGGGACCGCCGAATGCTGACCATCCGCGATCTGCACGCCGGCTACGGGCGCATCCAGGCCTTGCACGGTATCAACATGGAGGTGCGGGCCGGCGAGATCGTCACCCTGATCGGCGCCAACGGCGCCGGCAAAACCACCACCTTGATGACCGTCTGCGGCAAGCCCCGCGCCAGCGCCGGCAGCATCACCTTCGACGGCGAGGAGATCTCGGCCCTGCCGACCTTCCAGATCGTCCGCCGCGGCATCGCCCATGCACCGGAGGGACGGCGCATCTTTCAGCGCATGACGGTGCTGGAGAACCTGCAGATGGGCGCCGTGGTGGCCGATCAGCGGCATTTCGCCGACGACCTCGAGCGGATCCTGGCCATCTTCCCGCGCCTCGCCGAACGGCTTGACCAGCGCGGCGGCACGCTGTCGGGCGGCGAGCAGCAGATGCTGGCCATCGGCCGCGCCCTGATGGGACGGCCGCGGCTGCTGCTGCTGGATGAACCGTCGCTGGGCCTGGCGCCGCTGGTGGTACAGCAGATCTTCCAGATCATCCGCGACATCAACCAGAGCCAGGGGATAACTGTCTTCCTGGTCGAGCAGAACGCCTTTCACGCCCTCAGGCTGGCCCATCGCGCCTATGTCCTGGTCAACGGCCGCGTCACCCTCGAGGGCAGCGGCGCCCAGCTGCTGGCCGACCCCTCGGTGCGCGCCGCCTATCTCGACGGAGGCGCCGCATGAGCCTGATCGGCAGCAGCCCGGGCGTCTTCCTCGGCCTGACCCTGCTGTTCATGGGCGGCTGCGCCTTCATGACCGGGCAGGCGCTGGCAGGCACCTGGCGGCCGGCCTGGCAGCTGCTGCCTTATGGCCTGCTGCTGGGTACCGCCGACCGCTTCCTGGCCTTCGCCCTGTTCCACCAGCCGCTGGTCTCGCCGGCCGGGTTCCTGGTCGACGCCGTCCTGTTGACGGTCATCGGCGGCCTGGCCTTCCGCCTCACCCGCGCCCGCCAGATGGCCAGCCAATATCCCTGGCTCTATCGTCGCCGCGGGCTCTTCGGCTGGCGACAGATCGCCCCTGACAACTGAAGAGTACCCCTGTTACACTTGGTCTTTCGATTGGCGCCTGGGAGATTCTCTGATGACAAGACTGAGCAGCGTGATTGTGGCGGCCGCGGCGGCCTCCATTCTCGGTTCGGTGTCGGCGAAGGCCGACGTGACCATCGCCGTCGCCGGCCCGCTCACCGGGTCCGAGGCGGTATTCGGCGAACAGTTCAGGCGCGGCGCCGAGCAGGCGGTGGCCGACCTCAATGCCAAAGGCGGCGTGCTGGGCCAGAAGCTGGTGCTGGTCACCGGTGACGACGCCTGCGACCCCAAGCAGGCGGTCAGCGTCGCCAACGACCTCGCCGCCAAGAAGGTGGCCTTCGTGGTCGGCCATTATTGCTCGGGGTCGTCGATCCCCGCTTCTGATGTCTATGCCGAATCCAATATCGTCGAGATATCGCCGGCCTCGACCAATCCAAAATTCACCGAGCGCGGCCTGCCCAATGTGTTTCGCGTCTGCGGCCGCGATGACGCCCAGGGGCCGACCGCCGCCAAATATGTCGCCGAACATTTCAAAGGCAAGAAGATCGCCATCGTCCATGACAAGTCGGCCTACGGCAAAGGCCTGGCCGACGAGTTCCAGAAGACCTTGAATGCCGGCGGCACCAAGGAAGTGATTTACGAGGCCATCACCGCCGGTGAAAAGGACTACTCGCCGCTGGTCTCCAAGCTGAAGGAAGCCAAGGCCGACGTGCTTTATTTCGGCGGCTACAAGACCGAGGGCGGGCTGATCGTCCGCCAGATGCACGACCAGGGGCTGCATGCCACCATGGTTGGCGGCGACGCCCTGGTCACCGAGGAATTCTGGGCCATCACCGGCCCGGCCGGCGAAGGCACGTTGATGACCTTCGGCCCCGACCTGCGCCAGGACCCGGCCAATGCCGCCCTGGTGAAGGCCTTCCGCGACCAGAAATACGAACCCGAGGCCTATACGCTGTACACTTACGGCGCCATCCAGGCCTGGGCGCAGGCGGTGGCCAAGGCCGGCAGCGTCGACGCCACCAAGGTCGAGGCCTCACTCCGGGCCAACAAGTTCGATACCGTGCTGGGCAAGATCGGCTTCGACGCCAAGGGCGACATTACCGCCCCCGGCTATGTTTTCTATTTGTGGAAAGACGGCAAATACGCCTACGCCAAATAACCGCTGAAGTTTCATCACCTCCGCTATTTCGTCGCCGTCGCCGATGAGCAAAGCATCGGCGGGCGGCGAGATGGAAAGCCCGAGAAAAAATTGTCTTCCAGTGGGGTCCGGCGTCCCCGCCGGACTCTGCCGCGAAGCGGCGGAAACAATCGGATTCAGGCTCCCCTGAACACCGGCGCGGAGGCCGGCCCGACTGGGCCAATCTCTTATTTTATTCAATGACCGTGGACTTGCCGACCCCATTGCGCCCCAGATTGGCCAAACGCCCGCAGACGAAGGCGTGAGCCTCATTTGCGCCGAACCTTTTCCGGCATCCGGCTGCCCGCGAGGAACTCTTGAGAATCTTGGAGTTGCCGCTGTTCTGACGAAAGTCCATTTTTTGCCGCCCCTGCACGAGGGTCAGGAGCAAATATCCACAGAAGACCGCGCACCAAGAGAAGAAGGACGCCAACTCCAGCGACTGGCAGGCCAAAGAGCCAAGCTTGTAAAAACGCTCCCTCATTCATTCCGATGAATAATGGCACTGAAAGTGCAATACCAATCAACAGCCCAAGCAAACCAAGAGCGGTCAGAAGCCCCCTAGCCGTGTTCATCTAATGCCCCCTTCCATATGAATTTTCCAAATGTGGAGGTCCTTTTCGAGTCCGAAGAAAGTAGGGTATTGTTACTCCTGCCGGAGAAATAAGGAAGTGCATCTCGATGGGAAACACCTCTTCCCCGACCTTTCTGCTTAGAAGAGTTAGGTATATTTGCCTGTATGTTCTGATGGCTGTGTTGTCATTCGCGGTAGTTTCGGCAATTTTTCTGCGGTTCGCTGATCCAGACAATGATATCGCGAATGCCCTGTAAATAATCCGCTGGCTTATTATTCCTACGCATTGATATCAGCTTAGTGTCACGGAGGAGGTTGCATGGACGCCACAGTGATATATGACCTGAGGCAGGCACAGGACTTGGCCTATCCGACGACCTTCAGCCTGCTTGGCATTGCCATGCTGATGCTCCTGGCATGGGGAGTCCTCTATCCTTTCCGCGCCCGGGTCAATACGACGATGTTTGGCGCCCTTCGCCCGATGGCGCTAACCTTATGCGGTTTCGCAGTTGGGGCGGCGGCATTTGAACATCATGACGTTCAAGCCAATCTTGCCCTGGCTGATGCCTTCGACGCGGGGAAGGGAGTTGTGGTCGAAGGCGCAATTTCCCAGATCAAGCCGCCACGAGAGGTCCAGACGGGCAAGATCACCTCTTGGCATTCCGGATCGTTTGATGTCGATGGCCGCCTGGTGTTCTATGAGCATAGCATGCCCGTCGAGGTCGCTTTCACCGATGGCGACCACATCAAGGTCTACACCGTCGGAGAGGTGATCGTGAGGATTGAGAAAATCGCCAGAAATTGATGCGCTGAAAATTAGCCCTCGGGGGCGGCCCGCCTCACGCGGATCAACAGATACAGCAACCAGCCACCCAAGACGGTGCCGATCGGAAAGATCAGAACCATCAGGAATGCGTAAATTAACGCCGGCAATGTCCCGGCCACTCCTTGCGCCCTGATGCGGTCGCCGGCCCACCAGGGAATCCCCCACAGCGGCGCAGTTAATGCCATTATCCCGCCAAAGGCTTCCAGGAATTCGAGCATGCCGTTGCCCGGCGTATCGGTCGCGAATCCCCCCATAATCAGCGCAACAGCGCCAATGCCAAAAAACAACACGACACTGATGACACGCAAAAGTGTGATAATGAGCGTTAGGCGATTTTCCACCACATCCCCCCCAGCCCCGAATTGTTGCGGCAATTAAGCCTGGGCTTTTTTATTCCATATCGGATAGCCGGCGCACAAGCAGGCGAGAGCCAGCTCATCAACCACAACCAGCACCCGGCAGCGACCCCGGTGACGGAACTCAAGCCTCCGCTCTCAGAGGATAGAATCTGATCATGGAGCATGAACGAGGCTCCCCAGACCAGGGCGATTGCGCCAGTCACCAAGGCGGCCAACATTTCCTGGCCGACCTCCAGTGTCGCCACATTTGACTGCGTTACCGTTTGGACATTGCTGCTGACATGACAGGTGCCCACGGCGACTGCCTGGACATTCCTGGCGATTTCCTGCGTTGCGGCGCCCTGCTGCTCGATGGCGGCAGCGATCGCTGCGGAAATTTCGCTCAAAGATTGGTCTGCCTGGCGATATCGTTGATCAGACGCTCTACCGAGACATCCTGATGAGGGCCTCGCCGCCATACGCGTTCTGCTGGGGAGCACCGGCAAAGTCGCGAGCCTCAGGCCGTCGCCTTGACGGCCTAAACCCCGCCGCCACCCCGGGTGCGATCATCCAGCAGCTCCATGAATAGCAATCCATGCCGCCAATACCAGAATAAATGCTATCGGCAACACATATGGAGGGGTGAAATGCTCACTTAACCAATGACAGCACGAACCTTCTTTTTGTTCTAAATTTTGCATTTTTTTGCCCACTAAAAATCGATATTATTGCAAATATGCATTAGATAAAAAATTACAACAACTAAAAATATATTTTAAATTTTCAACAAAAAAAACTTCTTAAATTATTTTAAAAATTGCTTTTCTAATAAAAATGCGCATATAATTGAAAAATTGCGGTTATTATTAATCAGTAATCTTCACCAACAATGTGTTAATGGCTTTTTTTTGCCGTTTTTTTGAAGAAAAACTGAAAGTAATGCTATATTCAATGCCTGAGTGACCAGAACGCAGGCATGGCATCCGGTGACCCTCTCGATCCGGTTACCGTCCACCAGAATCTGAAATCCCGTCGCCGCGGGTCGGTTCGAACGCCGACCTGACCGGCTCACAGCCTTTTCAACTGGAACAATGACAATGACGGGATTTTCCCGGCTTTACGGATGGGCGTTCCCGCGTCAACACCCGTCCTGGGATGACCCCAAGCCGATCCGCGAGGAACTCTTCAGCGTCGAACGCATCGAAGAGCACGCCCGCAGCCTGGCCGTCGCCCAGATCGTCACGCCAAAACCGATCAAGGGCCTGCCGTTGGTCGCCCGGCTCGGCGACAACGCGGCGGTGCTGCTGGACTGTCATCGCGCCATCGCCAAGGCCGCCGATGAGGGTGGCGCCATTACTCCGGCAGCCGAGTGGCTGCTTGACAATTACCATCTGGTGGAACGGCAGATCCACGCCGTCCGCTCCGATCTGCCGTCCGGCTATTATCGCCAGCTGCCCAAACTGGCCGTCGGTCCCTTCGCCGGCTACCCCCGGGTGTTCGGGCTGGCCTGGGCCTTCGTCGCGCACAGCGACAGCCGCTTCGATCCCGAGGCGCTGCGCCGCTATGTCCGCGCCTATCAGGAGGTCCAGCCGCTGGCGATCGGCGAATTATGGGCGTTGGCCATCACCTTGCGCATCGTCCTCGTCGAGAATTTGCGCCGCCTTGCCCTGGGAGTGGTCAACAATCGGGCCGCCCGAACGCTGGCGGATGCCGTCGCCGACCGCCTTCTTGGGGTCGGTGGCGAAACCGGCATATCCGTTCCCGAGGTGCTCGGGCGCTACGAGCGGGCGCCGCTTCCCGACGCCTTCGCGGTACAACTGGTCTACCGGCTGCGCGATCAGGACCCGCGGATCACACCGGCGCTGACCTGGCTCGATGAGCGGCTGGTGATGCAAGGCACGACCACCGAAACGGTGGTGCGGGAAGAACACCAGATGCTGGGTGCCACCAGCGTCACCGTCCGCAACATCATCACCAGCATGCGCCGGATCTCCGATGTCGACTGGTCTGACCTGGTGGAGAACCTCAGCCTGGTCGACGATCTGCTGTCCGAGGGCGGCGCCTATCGCGAAATGGATTTCCGCACCAGAAATCTCTATCGCAGCGCCATCGAGGACCTGGCCCGCCATTCCGGCCACACGGAACTCGACATCACCCGCCATGCCGTTCAGGCGGCAAAGGGCGCGGACGGCCGCCAGAGCGACCCCGGCTACCACCTCATCGCCGGCGGTCGGCGGAGCTTCGAGGCGAGCATCGGTTATCGGCCGCCGCTGCGCAGACTGGCATGGCGCCTGAACCAGACGGCCGGCATCGGCGGCTATGTTGCCGCCATCACCGCCGTCACCGCGGCCCTGCTCGCCTTTCCCCTGGCTCTGCTGGCCTCCGCCGGCATCGGCGACCTGTCGATCGGCCTGCTCGGGCTATTGGGGGCGATCCCCGCCATCGACGTCGCCGTCGCCCTGGTCAACCGCGCCGCCATCTGGTGCTTCGGCGCCCGACTGCTGCCCGCCCTGTGGCTCAGGGACGGCATTCCCGCCGACCTGCGCACGCTGGTGGCGGTGCCGACTTTGCTGACCTCGGCCGAGGCCATCGAAGAGCAGATCGAGCGCCTCGAGGTCCATTACCTGGCCAGTCCGGAAGGCGACCTTTCCTTTGCGCTGCTGTCCGACTGGGTCGACTCCGACAGCGAAACAACCCCGGATGACGAGCCCCTCCTGGCGGCGGCCCGGGAGGGCATCGCCATGCTGAACCAACGCCATGGCGCCGCCCCGGGAAGCGATCGCTTCCTCCTTCTGCATCGGCGGAGGATCTGGAACGAGGGCGAAGGACGCTGGCTGGGTTGGGAACGCAAGCGCGGCAAGCTGCACGAGTTGAACCAACTGCTGCGCGGCGCCACCGACACCACCTTCATCGGCACCGACGACCATCCGCCGGCCTCGGGCATCCGCTATGTGGTAACGCTGGACGCCGACACCCGACTGCCGCGCGACACGGTCCGGCGGTTGATCGGCAAGATGGCCCATCCGCTGAACCGGCCGCGTTTCGACACGCTCGCCGGCAGGGTCGTCGAAGGCTATGCGGTGATGCAGCCCCGGGTCACCCCATCGCTGCCGGTAGGCCGTGAGGGATCGCTGTTTCAGCGCACCTTCTCCAGCATGAGCGGCATCGATTCCTATGCCGCCGCGGTGTCCGACGTTTACCAGGATCTGTTCGACGAAGGCTCCTATGCCGGCAAGGGAATTTACGATGTGGACGCCTTCGAGGCCGCCCTGGCCGACCGGGTGCCGGATTCCTCGCTTCTCAGCCATGATCTGTTCGAGGGCATCTTCGCCCGTGCCGGACTGGTCTCCGACATCGAGGTGGTTGAGGAGTTCCCCTCGCGCTATGACGTTGACGCGCTGCGTCATCACCGCTGGGCACGCGGCGACTGGCAGCTGCTGCCCTGGCTGTTCGGGGCCGGACCGAAATGCTGGTTCGGCCAGCATCACAGTTCCGTCACCGCCATCGGACGCTGGAAGATGCTCGACAATCTCCGCCGCTCGCTGTCGGCACCGGCGGCGGTCCTGGCCCTGCTGGGCGGCTGCCTGTTGCCGTTGCAGGGGGCCCTGCTGTGGAACGCCTTCGTCCTCGCCACCATCCTGCTGCCGACCCTGATCCCGGTGATCGGCGCCATCATGCCGCATCGCGCCGGCATTACCACCGACAGCCACATGCGGGCATTGCGTGGCGACCTCCGCCTGGCCCTGGCCCAGTCGTCGCTCAGGATCACCTTCCTGGCCCATCAGGCCTGGCTGATGACGGATGCTGTCGGCAGAACCCTGATCCGGCTGTTCCTTACCCGACGCCATCTGCTGGAATGGACCACCGCGGCGCAGGCAACCGTCGGCCCCCGACTGGGCCTGACGGGCTTTTACCGGCGGATGAGCGGTGCCCTGGCGGTGGGCGCAGCGGCCGCCGTGGTCGCCTGCCTGGCGCAACCGGGGGCCTGGCCGTTGGCGGCGACCTATGCCTTGCTGTGGTTCGTCTCGCCGGCAGTGGCGCGCCGGGTCAGCCTGTCGCCCGAGGACAGCGACGGGGTGCCGGCGTCCCTTGCCGACGCCCGCAAACTGCGGTTGACGGCGCGCCGGACCTGGCGGTTCTTCGAAACCTTCGTGACCGCCAATGACCATATGCTGCCGCCGGACAATTTCCAGGAGCACCCGCTGCCGGTGTTGGCCCATCGCACCTCGCCGACCAATCTCGGGCTCTATTTGCTGTCCGTCGCCGCCGCCCGCGACTTCGGCTGGATCGGCCTGACGGAGGCGGTAGAACGTCTCGAGGCGACCTTCGCCACGATGGCGAGGCTTAGCCGTTTCCGCGGCCATTTTCTCAACTGGTATGACACCAGTGATCTGCGCCCCCTCGACCCGCCCTATATTTCTTCGGTGGACAGCGGCAATCTGGCCGGCCATCTGCTGGCGCTGGCCAATGCCGGCCGCCAGTGGCGCCTCCAATCCATCGCCGACAGCCAGCGCCTCGCCGGGATCAATGATGCCCTCGACCAGGCCGTCGACGAGGCCAGCCACCTCAATGATGGACGGCGAACCCAGACGGTCACCTGGCGTCAACTCAACGACGCCATGCACGTCCTGACCGCCGCCCTGACGCGGCCGGCCGCCGACGGCGAGTCCCTCGACCAGCGGCTTGGCGGACTGGCCGCCGAGGCCGAGGCGATGAGCGACATGGCAAGCGCCCTGGCCAGCGAACGGGATGACACTCTCGGCGCCGATCTGGTGTTCTGGGCCGGGGCGGTGCGCCGCGCGGTCGACAGCCACCGCCGTGACGGCGGCCCGGCGTTGGACCGGCGCCTCGCCATCATCGAAGAGGCGGCGCGGGCGACGGCACTGGCCATGGAGTTTGGCTTTCTGATGGACGCCGAGCGCCGGCTGCTGTCCATCGGCTACCTGGTCAGCGAGGACAGGCTCGACTCCAGCTGCTACGACCTGCTGGCCTCCGAGGCGCGGCTGGCCAGCTTCATCGCCATCGCCAAGGGCGATGTCCCGGCCCGCCACTGGTTCCGACTGGGCCGCACCGTCACCCCGGTGGCCCATGGCGCCGCGCTGGTGTCCTGGTCGGGATCGATGTTCGAGTACCTGATGCCGTCTTTGGTCATGCGGGCACCGGCCGGAAGCCTGATCAAGCAGACCAACCGCCTGATCGTCCAGCGGCAGATCGGTTACGGGCACGACCAGAACGTCCCCTGGGGTATTTCCGAATCCGCCTATAACGCCCGCGACCTTGAATTCACCTATCAGTATCTGAATTTCGGCGTACCGGGTCTGGGACTGAAACGCGGCCTGGGCGACAATCTCGTCGTCGCCCCCTATGCGACGGCGCTGGCCACCATGGTCGATCCGCAGTCGGCGACGCGAAACCTCGACCGCCTGGCCCGGATCGGGGCACGGGGGCGCTACGGTTTCTACGACGCTCTCGACTACACCCCCAGCCGATTGCCCGAGGGCGAGACCGTCGCCATCGTCCGCACCTTCATGGCCCATCATCAGGGCATGAGCATCGTCGCCATTGCCAATGCCCTGCTGGACGGTGTGATGCGCAACAGATTCCACGCCGAGCCGATCATCCAGGCGACCGAACTGCTGCTGCAGGAACGGACGCCGCGCGATGTCGCGGTGGCGCGGCCAACCCCGGTGGAGGTCAAACAGCCGGTCCGCCTCCTCGAACTGGAAACCGCCGACCGGCGGCGCCTTACCAGCCCGCACGGCCCGACACCGGTCACCCATCTGCTGTCCAACGGGCAGTATACGGTGCTGCTGACCGCGGCCGGTTCGGGATACAGCCGCTGGGGCGCCCAGGCGGTGACCCGCTGGCGCGAGGATGCGACCTGCGATGATTGGGGCTCCTATGTTTTTCTGCGCGACGTCGGCGACGGCAAGGTCTGGTCCGCCGGCTTCCAGCCCGCGGCCACCGAACCCGACAGCTATGGGGTGGTATTCAAGGAGGATTGCGCTGAAATCACGCGGCGAGACGGCCAACTGACCAGCAAACTGGAAGTCCTGGTTTCGGGGGATGTCGCCGGCGAAGTCCGGCGCGTCTCCATAACCAATTCCAGCAAGCGGCCGCATGACATCGAGGTCACCTCCTACGCCGAACTGGTGCTGGCGCCGCAGGGCGGCGACACCGCCCATCCGGCTTTTGCCAAGCTGTTCGTCGAGACCGAATATCTGGCCGAGATCGGCGTCATTCTGGCGACACGGCGCCGCCGGCAGCCGGACGAACCGGAGATCTGGGCCGCCCATCTCGCCGTGGTCGACGGCGAAACCGTCGGCAAACAGCAGATCGAGACCGACCGGGCGCGTTTTCTCGGGCGTGGTTGTGGTGTGCGAAATCCCATCTCGGTGATGGATGGCCGGCCCCTGTCGAACACCGTCGGCACCGTGCTCGATGCGGTTTTCGTCCTGCGCCGGTGTATCCGCATCGCCCCCGGAGCCACCGCCCGCATTGCCTTCTGGACCCTTGTCGCTCCGACCCGCGAGGCCGTCCTCGACCTTGCCGACAAACATCGCGATACCACGGCGTTCAACCGGGCGGCGACGCTGGCCTGGACCCAGGCGCAGGTGCAACTGCATCATCTGGGCATCGACGGCGGCGAAGCGGCCCTGTTCCAACGCCTCGCCGGTCACCTGTTGTACGCGGCATCGGCCATGCGTCCGGCCTCCGCCACCATCCTGCGGGGAAACGGCCCCGGACAGCCCGGACTTTGGCTCCACGGCATTTCCGGCGACCTGCCGATCATCCTGCTGCGCATCTCCGACAGCGAGCATCTGGACCTCGCGCGGCACTTGCTGCAGGCACACGAATACTGGCGCATGAAGCAACTCGCCGTCGATGTGGTGATCCTCAACGAGCGAGCCTCCTCCTATGTCCAGGACCTGCAGACCGCGCTCGAGACCCTGGTCCGATCCAGCCAGTCGCGTCCACAGGCCGACGGGCCGACGGGAGGGGCATTCATTCTCCGCGCCGACCTTATTTCGCCGGAAAGCCGGGCGCTGCTGTCTTCGGTGGCGCGGGTGGTGCTGGTGGCCCAGCGCGGCCGCCTGTCCGACCAGCTTGACCGCCTGCCGGAGGTCAAAGCCACCCCGCAACCACCAGCGAAAAGCCTTCCGGCCAAAGTGCCGCCAACCGCCCCATTGCCTCGGCCGGACCTCGAATTCTTCAACGGATTGGGCGGTTTTTCGCGGGACGGACAGGACTATGTGACCATCCTGGGGCCAGGCCAGTCGACCCCGGCGCCGTGGATCAACGTGGTAGCCAACGAAAGCTTCGGCTTTCAGGTGGCGACCGAAGGCAGCGGCTTCAGCTGGTCGGTCAACAGCCGCGAAAACCAGCTGACGCCCTGGTCCAACGATCCGGTGGCGGATCGCTCGGGCGAGGCCTTTTATCTGCATGATGACGACAGCGGCGAGTTGTGGAGCCCCACCGCCCAGCCGATCCGCGACCCCGGGGCGACCTATGTCGCCCGCCACGGCAGGGGATACAGCCGCTTCGACCATTCGGCGCAGGGCATTGCCAGCGAACTTCTGCAATTCGTGCCGATGGACGACCCGATCAAGATCTCACGCCTGACCATCCGCGATACGTCCGGCCGGGCCAGGCGCCTGTCGGTCACCGCCTATGTGGAATGGGTTCTGGGCGTATCGCGCGCCGCCGCGGCGCCCTTTGTCGTCACCGAGATCGATCCCGCCACCGGCGCCATGTTTGCCCGCAATCCCTGGAACCCGGCTTTCGCACAGCGCGTCGCCTTTGTCGACTGGAGCGGCCGGCAGACAGACTGGACGGGGGATCGACGGGAATTCATCGGACGCAACGGAACCCTGGCCAGGCCGGCGGCGCTGACCCGCGGGACGCCGCTGTCCTATGTCGTCGGCGCCGGGCTTGATCCCTGCGCCGCCTTGCGCACCCATTGCGCGTTGCCGGCCAATGGCGTGATCGAGCTCGTCTTCCTGCTCGGCCAGGCCTCAGGGCCTGAGGAAGCGCGGAGCCTGGTGGAAAAATATCGCCGGACGGATCTCGACTCGGTGCTGTCCGCGGTCGAAAGCCATTGGGACGGCATTCTTGGCGCGGTGCAGGTCAAGACCCCCGACCGCAGCATGGACATCATGCTGAACGGCTGGCTGTTATATCAGACCCTGGCCTGCCGCGTCTGGGCCCGCTCGGCGTTCTACCAGGCCAGCGGCGCCTACGGATTTCGCGATCAGTTGCAGGACGGCATGGCCCTCGCCGCCGTCAGTCCGGCGGTGACCCGCCATCACCTGCTGAGGGCGGCGGGCCGCCAGTTCGCCGAGGGCGACGTCCAGCATTGGTGGCTGCCTCATTCGGGACAAGGCGTAAGGACGCGGATTTCCGACGACCGTGCCTGGCTTGCCTTCGCCGTCGCCCATTACGTCGACACCACCGCCGACATCGGCCTGCTCGACGTCATGGTTCCCTTCCTGGAAGGGGAAAGGCTGGTACCCGGCCAGCATGACAGTTTCTTCCTGCCGACGGTCTCCGACCAGACGGCAAGCCTGTTCGACCATTGCGCCCGCGCCCTCGACCAGAGCCTGGAGGTCGGCAGGCACGGCCTGCCGCTGATGGGCACCGGCGACTGGAACGACGGCATGAACCGTGTCGGCGAAGGCGGCCAGGGAGAAAGCGTCTGGCTGGGCTGGCTCCTCCATGCGTCGCTGACGGCCTTCGCCGGCCTTGCCGAACAGCGCGGCGAAACCGCCTTGGCGGCGCGATGGCGGGATCACGCCAACCGGCTGCAGGTCGCCCTTGAACTGACGGCCTGGGATGGCGACTGGTACCGCCGCGGCTGGTACGACGATGGCACGGCGCTGGGCTCGGCGGCCGGTGAGGAATGCCGGATCGACTCCATCGCCCAGTCCTGGGCCGTCCTCTCGCGGGCGGCGAAGCCTGAGCGCGCGGTTCAGGCCATGGCCTCGGTCGACCGGGAGTTGATCCGCTGGGACGACCTGCTGGCGGTGCTGTTTGCCCCGCCGTTCGACCGCACCCCCCTCGACCCGGGGTACATCAAAGGCTATCCGCCGGGGATCCGCGAGAATGGCGGGCAGTATACCCATGCCTCCCTGTGGTCGGTGATGGCCTTCGCCGCGCTGGGCGACGGAGACCGGGCGAGCAGACTGTTTTCGCTGCTCAATCCCATCAACCATGCCCGCAGCCGGGCGGATGTTCTGCGCTACAAGGTGGAACCCTATGTGGTCGCCGCCGATGTCTACGCCAAACCGCCCCATGTCGGGCGCGGCGGGTGGACCTGGTACACCGGTTCGGCCGGATGGATGCAGCGCGCCGGGCTCGAGAGCATCCTCGGGGCGCGCCTCAGCGGCGACGTGCTGTATTTCAATCCCTGCATTCCGAAAGCCTGGCCGGGCTTCCAGATGACCCTTCGCCATGGCTCGGCAGTCTATGACGTCCAGGTCGACAATCCCGACGGCGTCTGCGGCGGTGTCGCCCTGGCCACCATCGACGGAATGCCGCTGGTCGAACGCCCGCTGCGGCTGGCCCTGACGGACGACGGCAACACGCACCGGCTGCAGGTGCGGCTTGGTCAACAAAACTGACGTTTTTCACTTCTGGAGAGGACAGACAATGACCACGACAAAATCATTTCCCGTTAAACGGGGCCTGCAGGGGATCAACAGCCTGGCAATTCTTCTCAACAGCACGACGACGAAAGGCCAATGGCATTTCGCCAGCGGGTCGCAATTCTGGCAGCCGGTCATCGACATCGACTTCGACGATGCCTCCGATGCCGATACGGCCTGGACAAAATACCAGGCCAGCGAGGGATAAAACGGCAGGGACGTCTTTGCGTCGTCCCGGCAAGAGGGGCAAGTTGCCATGATGGGTTTCGTCGGCCCCGCCAGCCTTCCGGAGCGGTCTACTGCATAATCCGCGCCAATACAAATACATACTTTACGCCATTGCTAATGCATAAATTGCATGATAAAAAATGCATGATCGGCGCTCATACAACTACATAATAACCTGATATATCAGATGGTTGCCTCTTCTCACGGCCTTGTCGAACGTCACTTGACACCCCGCATCATCGATAGCCTCGGGGCGGCGCGGATCGTCAACATCGTGGGGCCCCGGCAGGTGGGAAAGAGCACAACGGTCGAGCATCAGGTGCCAATCGCGGAGTATCTCACGATGGACGACGACGCGCTGCGCGCCGCCATCGATCTCGATCCGCACGCTGTCCTGGCCGAACACGCCGAACGGCACAAGCACAGCGGCAAGCCGGTGGCCATCGACGAGGTCCAGCGCGTGCCGGCCATCACGCTCGCCCTCAAGCGTATCGTCGACAACAACCGGACCCATGGGCAGTTTCTGTTGACCGGCTCGTCCAACATTTTTTCCGGCCGCAAGGCCATAGATTCCTTGGCAGGGCGCGTGCGCACCTTGACGCTGTCGCCGTTCAGCGCCGCCGAGATAGTGATGGCGCGGCCTTGCCTGCTGCTTGACGCCGTGACGGAGCATCCGGGCGGAGTACCAGTCCACGCCCTTCCTGCAGCCGTTCCGTATTCCCGGACGGAAGCCATCGACCTGATGGTCCGTGGCGGCTTCCCGGAGATCCGCGGTCTTGCCGATCGCGAACGGCGATCCCGCTATATGGACTACCTGAACAGCATCATCGAAAAGGACGTGCCTCCGGTAGCGGACATCCGCAAGACGACGGAGCTCCGGCGGTTCCTCCTCCAACTCGGCGCGCGCACGGCGCAGGAACTCAGTATCAGCGCGATGTGCGACGCGGTCGGGGTCAACTGGCGGACGATGAGCGACTGGTACGATGTCATGTCGCAGCTTGGCATCGTACGCCATCTCCCGGCCTGGTCCTCAAGCCAGGCGAAGCGCGAAATCAAGGCGTCCAAGATCCACTTGATGGACACCGGTTGCGCCACGGCAATTCGCAACGAGACGGCGGTGTCTTTCGCTCCATCGGCCGACCCGACGGCGCTCGGAGCCATCCTGGAGACTTTCGTCTTCGTCGAGTTGGACAAATCCTTGCCGTTGGTGAACGACTCTTGGGAACTTTACCATTGGCGAAGGAAGGACCATGAGGTGGACATCATCGCGGAGGCGCCAGGCAATCGTCTCGCCCTCTTCGAGATGAAGGCATCGACGACCGTCTCCGCGAGTGATTTCGCGCATATGGACCGGTTCTTCGCAGGACCCGCAAGCGGCTACACCGGCACGGCGTTCGTCGTATATTTGGGCGATAGGCTCTTGCCTTTTGGACCGAGAAAAATCGCCCTTCCGCTCTCCATCTTCTGGTCCTACCGCTGAAAGCAGCCACCAAACGCACAAAAGAAGGCGCCATGCGCCCGCCTATTTCTCCACCTGACTGACGTCGCGCACCGCACCGCGCGCGGCGCTGGTGGTCATCGCCGCATAGGCCCTCAGCGCCTGTGACACCGGACGATGGCGACCCTCGGCACGCCAGCTGGTCTTGGCGGCGCGGCGGCGGTCGAGTTCCGCCTCCGGCACACGCAAGGCGATCTGCCGGTTGGGTATGTCGATGTCGATGATGTCGCCGGCCTCGATCAGGCCGATGGTGCCGCCCTCCGCCGCTTCCGGCGACACATGGCCGATGGACAGTCCCGAGGTGCCGCCGGAAAAGCGGCCATCGGTGATCAGCGCACAGGCCTTGCCCAGGCCGCGGCTTTTCAGATAGCTGGTGGGATACAGCATCTCCTGCATGCCGGGGCCACCCCTCGGCCCCTCATAGCGGATCACCACCACATCGCCGGCCTTGACCTGGCCGCCGAGGATCTTGGCCACCGCCTCCTCCTGGCTTTCGCAGACCACCGCCGGGCCGCTGAACACCAGATTTTCCGCCGATACCCCGGCGGTCTTGACGATACAGCCGTCGATGGCGAGATTGCCGAACAGCACCGCCAGCCCGCCGTCCTGGCTGAAGGCATGCCCGGCGTCGCGGATCACCCCTTTGGCGCGGTCGGTATCGGCCGCGGCATAGCGCTTGTCCTGGCTGAAGGCCTCGGTGGTGCGCACGCCGCCGGGGGCGGCCAGAAACATCCGCCGCGCCCCCTCGCCCGCCGTCTTGCCGCCGATATCCCATTTGGCCAGGGCTTCGGCGAAGCTGGCGGAATGCACGGTGGCGACCTGGCGATGGATCAGCCCGGCGCGATCCAGCTCGCCCAGGATGGCCATGATGCCGCCGGCCCGGTGGATGTCCTCCATATGGACGTCGGGAACGCTGGGGGCGACCTTGCACAGATTGGGCACGCGGCGCGACAGGCGGTCGATATCGGCCATGGTGAAATCGACCCCCGCCTCATGCGCGGCGGCCAGCAGATGCAGCACGGTGTTGGTCGATCCACCCATGGCGATATCGAGGCTCATCGCGTTTTCGAAAGCCTTGAAGCTCGCCACGCTGCGCGGCAAAATGCTGTCGTCGTCCTGTTCGTAATAGCGCTTGCACAGATCGACCGCGACCCGCCCCGCCTCCAAGAACAGGCGCTTGCGGTCGGCATGGGTCGCCAACGTCGAGCCATTCCCCGGCAAAGATAGCCCCAGCGCCTCGGTCAGGCAGTTCATCGAATTGGCGGTGAACATGCCGCT
>Ga0007882_10000914_pt1 | contig 17333 bp, 14 predicted proteins | sample CryBogCBH12Aug01_FD_71195 | JGI IMG/M metagenome (GOLD analysis project Ga0007882, IMG submission 71195) | Freshwater microbial communities from Crystal Bog, Wisconsin, USA - CBH12Aug09.1 | ecosystem: Environmental > Aquatic > Freshwater > Lake | place: Crystal Bog, Wisconsin, USA | collected... | reverse complement strand
CAGTTGTTAACTCCGATTGAGCAGCCTTCAGATGCAAAGAGGCACGAACTTCAAAGAATTCGTCCAAATTGGAGGAAACAATGCATAAATACCTAAGACGCTCTAACAAGGGAACCGAAGTTTGCTTGGACAACTCCAGTACGCGCCTATTAAAAGCCAGAAAACTAAGATCTCGGTCAATCAGTTGGACTGCTCGGTCAGCGTTTGGAGAGAAATTATGTGAAATAGCCATTGATTTATACACCTTATTCGGCAGTATGCACCAAATTGTTTACAAATTATATGGGTGATTTAAGCACTAGCTTCAAAGACAATCTGACTGACAAATTTAAGCAAGGCTCGAAATGCTCATTTTTTGATTACTACCAAGCACACTGTGAATAAATCCATACTCTGGAAATTCTCACACATTATGAGAATTTAGTCCCAATTAAGCCGATGACAAAGGTGCGCGGCTAGGGTAGTTACAAACAAACTTCAGCCTGTTTTGAAGTGATGGAAGATCTAAATTAAATGAACTCACTTTGTTTTATTGCATCACTACACTGAACTCGAATATACAAAAAAATGAAGCTAGTGTGACAAATAAAAGAGGAATACGTAGCTCAGTGTATTTTCATAGAAGGTCTATCTTCAATTTACCGAAATTAGGTTATAAATTTTCAAACTATTGAAATAAATAAAAAATAAACTACAGACGCCTAACCTAATCTGATTGGAGCTCAAAATGATTTCAAGCAACGGAACACTTAGGGTTATGAAATTAATTGAACGACTCGAGAACGAAGGACACCTTATCGATGTCTACTCTAAAAAGTGGATGAGCGCTAAAAATCAATATGAATTTACTGCTGAAGACCACAGTTGGCTAGCAGAGCGCTACGGTCAACAATTTGACTCTCACCTATTAGTTGTATACCTCGTTGAGCAAGACTACGAAACATTTCAAGATTTTGTAGATGTTTACCCAATACTTAAAAGAGCACTAATCGACAATGTTTATCAACCGACTTTTTTATTTATAAATCTAGAAACAAAACAAATATTATGCGCTGGTCTTGGCAGAAGGAGTTCTTTGTTTTTATTCGATGCAAAAACAAACACATCACTAATACAAGGTGAGAAGCATTACATTGAATATTTAAGAGCATTTACCGCCTTAGATCACCAAAATGTAACTCTTGATTTAATTGATGCACTTGAGAGAATTGGTCAATCTTACTTTGAACTCGATCAAATTCCAGGCTCCCTAGAGAAAGTTGAGGCGCTACTAAGTGGCGCTCAAAGTCCTGATGATCTCTACTCTTTTACAAACGATACAAATCAGTACTCAAGAGAGCAGTTACTAGAATTTGAGATGGATTACAAAGAAATTTTAGACAATCAGGAGGAATGTTGCGAAGTTATACAAAAGTACTTCCCTCAATTCAAATCACATCACCAAAATATGATTGCTTTGTTGACTGAATGAATTTTGCTTGATTTCCCAAATCCAAACCGATCAAATTATCACTTCTAATTAGACTTGCCAGCCCAGCCTGGCAGATAACTTGCCTCCTTATTTTTCGCAACTTTAATAGCTAATTTTAGTGATTCATTTAAATCTGAGATAGATTTTTTAGAAATCTTTGATCTAAAAAAATCAGCCCATAAAAATTCACTAAACGGGGTCAGATCTTTGGCAAATGCCCCTGCGTCCCTCGCGAGCCCAGCTAAGCTTCTGTAAGGGTCATCTTTTAGCTTAGCAACGCTGGTAGGTATATCGGAGAAGGCAACCCTTTGTCCTCGCTCGTTAAAGGGATGCACCCACTGGTGAAACTCCATAACTCGCCAAAATGTATCTTTATCCAACCAAGATAAATCTTTTAATACCGTTAGATTAACCTCGACTTGTTGTTCAAGGTGAAGGGCCATCCCAAGGTGGTGATGGTCAATGATGTAATACTCATTTTTTGGACCCAAAATACTTGGGAACCAGTGATCATCTAGCAGTGCATTTCTCTGCTTTTTAGAAAGCTTTTTCCATTCTGCCCTTTTTTTTGATACCTCTATGTATCCAATTGATACCTGGGTTGGTTTGATATCTTGAAGGTTTGCTTTTATTACGTGATGATGGAGTGGATGCATTTTATTTTTGATTAACTAAAGAAAATGCCTTTGAAATTAATTAATTACAAAGGCATATAACTTTTTATTTCGAATTAATTTTTTTGAAATAATTAACGATGGCGATGTCCCCATCCGCCGTAAAAACCAAACCCGATCCCAATGGGTGGAACGAAGCCATAAGGGTATGCATAAGGATAGGGATAAGGGGCTGCGATATAAGTTGGAGCCGGTGCTACAAGAGTGCTCGCAATGGTAGGGGCACCAATTACTTGTGTCGGAGCGGAGCCTGCAGGGGGGGCAGAACCAACAGGAGGTACCTGCCCCTGGGGAATAGGATTCAACTGAACCATGATGAATTTCCCAGGATCAGACGGCATCTCAACACTGTATTGCTTACCCGCATATTCATAAACAACTTGATAAACAGTAATGTTTTGAATTGTATTTTGTGTAGAACACGTGGTGACATTTTGTGAATCGATCTGAGGGGTTTCTAAATTATTCCCTACTATTGCGCCACCCACCATGCCAAGAGCAGTGGAGGCTGCCCGTCCAGCGCCTGAGCCCACTGTATTACCAATTAGACCTCCAGCAACTGTTCCGAGCAAAGCCCCAGCACCGGATTTGGGTTCTACTACTGCGACTTGAGAGGTGCCACAAACTTGTTGAGGTGTGTTGTACTGTTTTATCACCGGGGTGCTAGAGACTACGCGGGCTTGCTCTTGAGCAAGTGCGACGCAAACTGATGAGAGGCAAACTCCCAAGGCTATAAATTTAGGAATGAAACTGCATTGTTTATTCATAGTGTGTGTCTCATTGATTTAAATTGTAATAATCTCTAAACTTTTAAAAGCTCCATAACAATCTGAGGCAATTCGGTGTTGAGCATATTTTTTCAGTATATTTATATACTCAACTACCTATCCTTCATTGTTGTGACTCTCTATTTCTAAAGTATGTACCCTATATTAACGCTTGTAAAGCCACTAGGTTGACGCTTAATCGTCAAGAGTTCTTAGAAATAGCAATATTAACAATAAGTCACCAATACCTTAGGACTTAAGTTTAATACTTTAACCCTCAAAAACCTCAGCTAAATACTGAGCCATGGGCTTGACATCAACACCAACTTTCGCCTCTACCATGATCCTTAACAGGGGCTCAGTGCCACTAGCTCGTATCAACAACCTACCTTGCCCTTTTAATTGATCTGAGATTTGATCGCTCCGGCGCTTGAATTCGTGATTGGCCTGCCAATCCATACCCTCTTTGAGCGGAACATTCAATAAGATTTGCGGAAATAGCGGCACTGACTTTAAGATATCAGCAGGGGTTTTCTTATTTCTTACACAAGCCTGCAAGACCTGTAGGGCACTAATAATACCGTCCCCAGTTGTGTGCTTATCCAGTGCCAGCAAATGACCTGAGCCTTCGCCGCCTAGAGTCCACCCTTTCTTATCCAACTCCTCAAGTACATAGCGATCCCCCACCTTTGCACGCACCATCTCAACTCCGCGCTCCTTTAGGGCAAGCTCAACCGCCATGTTGGTCATGAGTGTTCCAACAACACCATCCACCCTTTGGCCATTGGAGAGTCGCTCGTCCACCATCAGATACAAAATCTCATCTCCGTTAAATAACCTGCCCGAGCGGTCAACAAACTGCAAACGATCAGCATCTCCGTCCAAGGCAACTCCGTAGTCTGCTTTGTGTTCGAGTACCGCTTTAACCAAAGCCTCTGGGTGAGTGGCACCAACGTCCTTGTTGATATTAAAGCCGTCGGGCGAGCAACCAATAGAGACCACTTCTGCACCCAGTTCATGGAAAACTTTGGGCGCTATTTGGTAAGCAGCGCCGTTAGCTGCATCGACAACAATTTTGATGCCCTTTAAGGTCAAATCGTTTGCGAAGGTACTTTTGCAAAATTCAATGTACCGACCTGCTGCATCATCTAATCGCTTGGATCGACCAAGTGTTGGTGAATCAACCCACTGCGGTGGCTCTTTTAACGCATCTTCCACTGAGTTCTCCCATGCGTCACCTAGCTTTGACCCAGTGGCACTGAAAAATTTAATACCGTTATCTGCAAACGGATTGTGACTTGCACTAATCACTACCCCTAGGGATGCTCGTTGTGCACGGGTGAGATATGCAACGCCAGGGGTGGGCAAAGGTCCGAGTAACAAAACATCCACACCAGCAGAATTAAATCCTGATTCGAGAGCTGACTCAAGCATGTAGCCCGATATACGGGTATCTTTTCCAATCAACACAGTAGGGCGAGACTCATGACGCCTTAGGACTCGGCCAACTGAGTGCGCAAGTTTTAATACAAAATCAGGCGTAATCGGATCTTTTCCTACAGTCCCACGAATACCGTCAGTTCCGAAATATTGTCTAGTCATTTTTATTTTCAAACGTAATTAGCTATTTATAACTGCCTGCCACATCTCTAAGGCTTGGTGGCTCTCACGAACATCGTGAACCCTGAGAATTTTCGCACCTCGGTCAAGAGCCATCACTAAGGCCGCAAGGCTGGGCGAGAGTCGATCACCCACCGCACATCCCGTTACCTGTCCCAGTGTAGATTTGCGAGACCAACCGATCAACAAGGGATAACCCAATTCATTTAATTCAGCTTGATTTTTAAGCAAATATAAATTCTGCTCAACCGTTTTCCCAAAACCAATACCCGGATCGATGACTATACGCTTTGCAAAGTAACCCTCACTCTCGAGCACATTGATTCTTTCAGCTAGGAAGTCCTTTACGCTTGCAAAGGCCTCGCGTGGGGTACCGTCTAAGGGAGTACGCTGCATCGTACTAGGCTCACCGTTCATATGCATCAAACAGACACCGCATTTATAAGTCTTTAACTTCTCGAGCGCATACTCTTGGCGCAAGGCCCAAATATCGTTAATGATATCTACCCCTAGATCCAAGGCTCTTAATTGTGTTTCTAATCTGTACGAATCAAGTGAGATTGGAACATTCCACTTCACGGCTTCACGTAACACCTCACCAATTCTTCGCCACTCCTCAGTCGCATCAATTGGGGTAGCTCCTGGGCGAGTTGACTCACCACCAATATCCAAAATGTGAGCACCGTCTTTTAGCAGTTGAGTTGCGTGATCAAGAGCGAGGCGGGATTGATAAAACACACCTGGATCAGAAAAAGAATCGGGAGTGACGTTGACAATACCCATGATCAAAGGATTCCCTAGATCAAGTACAAACCTCGTGGTGTGCCAATCTGAGTGTTGAGCGGTGTGCCCAGTTAAATCTAGACGCTTAGACATAGCCTAAAAGCAAACAAAGAAGTCGGGCGGTTTGATTAAATAAAACCGCCCAAATCCTAAAAGCCTTAAATTAATTTACTAGCCTTAAGCCACCGTGGGGGATGGGTTAACGGGTACTGATTGACCATTCCCACCACTACCATCTCCGGAAGGAGGGATACGTGGTGACCAGTCCTTAGGTGGGCGAGGCGCACGCCCAGCCATAATATCATCGAGTTGCTCAATATCAATCGTTTCCCATTCCAAGAGCGCCCCAGCCATTGCATGCATTTTGTCTTGGTTTTCTTCTATGAGACGTCTTGCTAAGTTGTACTGAGTATCAATTATTGAGCGAACTTCGTCATCAACTTTTTTCATTGTTGACTCACTCATGTGAGTAGTCTTGGTAACTGAACGACCGAGAAAAACTTCTCCCTCGTTTTCAGCATAAACCATAGGACCTAACGCTTGAGACATACCGTAACGCATCACCATATCGCGAGCAATTTGTGTTGCACGCTCAAAGTCGTTAGAAGCTCCAGTAGTCATCTGGTTCATGAATACTTCCTCAGCAATACGACCACCAAAGAGCATACTGATTTGATTTAGCATGTACTCGCGGTCATAGCTGTAACGATCTTTTTCCGGCAAACTCATGGTCACACCAAGCGCACGACCACGAGGAATAATCGTGACTTTATGAACTGGGTCACACTTAGGCAAGAGCCTGCCAATCAAAGCATGTCCAGACTCGTGGTAAGCCGTGTTGGTACGTTCCTCCTCGGGCATCACCATACTCTTACGTTCTGGGCCCATTAGGATTTTGTCTTTGGCTTTTTCGAAATCTTGCATCTCCACTACACGCGCACTTCGACGCGCAGCCATCAATGCGGCTTCATTGCAAAGGTTGGCTAGGTCTGCACCACTCATACCGGGTGTACCACGAGCAATAACTGATGCATTTACATCTTGGCCAATTGGCACTTTGCGCATGTGTACGTTAAGAATTTGTTCGCGACCTCTGATGTCAGGTAACTGAACATAAACTTGTCTGTCAAAACGACCAGGACGGAGTAAAGCAGAGTCCAAAATATCTGGTCTATTTGTTGCTGCAACTACGATCACACCCAGATTTGTTTCAAAACCATCCATCTCAACCAACATCTGATTAAGGGTTTGTTCGCGCTCGTCGTTACCACCTCCTAGACCTGCGCCGCGCTGACGACCGACTGCATCAATTTCGTCAATAAAAATAATGCATGGCGCATTTTTCTTGGCGTTCTCAAACATGTCTCTGACACGGGCCGCTCCGACGCCAACAAACATCTCTACAAAGTCAGATCCGGAGATACTGAAAAATGGCACTTTAGCCTCGCCCGCAATTCCCTTAGCAAGAAGTGTCTTACCGGTTCCAGGGGGTCCTACTAAAAGCAAACCCCTTGGTATACGACCTCCAAGCTTTTGAAACTTTTGTGGATCCTTTAAAAACTCAACAACTTCCTTGACCTCTTCCTTTGCTTCGTCGCAACCAGCGACGTCTGCAAAAGTGACCTGGTTGTTCGAGTCATCCAGCATTCTTGCTCGACTTTTACCAAAACTGAAAGCACCACCCTTACCCCCGCCTTGCATTTGGCGCATGAAGTAAACCCAAACACCGATGAGTAAAAGCATTGGCCCCCAGCTCACCAAAAGCGTCATAAGAAGTGAGCTTTCTTCTCTGGGTTTAACATCGAACTTAACATTATTAGCGATGAGGTCACCAACCAAACCCCGGTCAAGATACGTCGCATTAGTGCGTACCTTTCGGTCATCGGTAGTAACAGCCAAAATCTCTGATCCGCCCTGACCCTCTTGGATCACCGCCGATTTGATACGCTTGCCGTGAACCTCATCCAAGAAGTCGGAGTAAGCAAGATAGCCAGAGCTGCCCTGAGTGTGCGAATCGAATTGCTTGAATACCGTAAACAGTACCAACGCAATAACTAGCCATACGGCCACCTTAGAAAACCACTGATTATTCAATGCAAGCTCCAGAAAAATAAAACCCTTAACGCAGAGGGTCAAGAGGTCATATGAAGACTCATTTTAAGCTTTTCAAGCCTAGTAGGACACTCTTTTTACTTATTCGCCCCCAAAGCGACTAAGGTTTTGTTGAATTTGCAACCCAAAATACCCAAAATATTGAAAAAAAGGCCTTAAAGACCGCCAACTTTGAGGCCTAAGCCAACTATAAAGTTTTCAGAGGAATTAGAGCGGCTGGCCTTGGGCTTCATTGGTTTGACCACTTTGAAGGTATCTTTAAAGAGTTTTACCAGTTGGCTGTATCCACTCCCATGAAATACCTTGACGACAAGCGCGCCGTCCTTTTTCATATGCGTTTGCGCAAACTCAACGGCCAACTCTACCAAGTGGGAAATTCGGGCAGCATCGGCAGACTCAATGCCAGATAAATTGGGTGCCATATCAGACACGACGATATCAACCACTCGCCCATTAAGTACTTTACTTAACGCTTCGGAAACAGCGGGCTCCCGAAAGTCTCCCAAAATAAACTCAACACCTTCTATGGGATCCATCGGCAAGAGGTCAACCGCAATGATGGCTCCTTGCAACTCACCGCTGGCCGCGCCTTCAGGCGCCAGTTTTCTACGAACATATTGACTCCACGCCCCAGGAGTGGAGCCCAGATCGACGATGACATGTCCTGGCTTGATGAGCTTGAGTTCTTCGTCGATCTCTTTTAGCTTATAGGCTGCCCTCGCCCTAAAGCCATCTTTTTTGGCAAGTTTGACGTATGGGTCGTTGACATGGTCATTTAGCCACGCCTTATTGACTTTTTTGCTTTGAGTTTTAACTTTCACTAGAGATCCCGTTGTGAGGGAGGATAATACACCTATGTCAGCAATAATCCTAACCCCAAGTCAGCGCAAAGTTCACCGCGCCAATGCTCATCACCTTACACCTGTCGTCATGATAGGGCAAGAAGGTTTGAGTGCATCTGTTACCAAAGAAATCAACGCCGCGTTAAATGCTCACGGTTTGATCAAAATTCGTGTTCACGGCGACGACCGAGCGGCGAGGGAGCAAATGTTTTTAACACTTGCCGAAGAGCTCAGTGCAGCCCCAATTCAACACATCGGCAAACTACTCGTGCTTTGGCGTCCTACTGCAGAAAAAGAGAAGTCTGTAGACGAAGATCGTAAGCCCGGACCACGTGAATTCAAAGTTTTGAAGTACTCAAAACGCGGCGGTCAACGCCCCGAAGTACGGACTGTGAAAGTGCTAGGCAATCAACGTCTCAGCGCTGGAGGGCAAGTAAAGCGAGCCAAGCCTAAGCTGAAGTCAGTCAAAAAAAGAAATTTAGACAATTAATTCGGAACAAAGTGGCAAACAGGTTCTTACCTGGATCGGCTCAATTTAGTGTAAATTCGCCACATATAACCGGTCGCACATATCCACTGCCCCAGATACAAAGCGCTACCAACTGCGTGCCAGAGCTCTAAATCCTCTCTCGCAATTATGCGAGGTGCTACAGCAAACTCTAAGAGCAATGCACAAAGCATCCCAGTTATAACCCAACCCGAAGGCTGGGCTTTAATGGTTTCACGACTAAATAAAGTGTCGTCAAGTTGTTGCCTTTTTGCGGCAACGATCAAGCCAAGGCCACATATGACGCAGACCCATGTCTGAGCACTGAACAGCACAGCAGCAATACGCCCTGCCTGAGCAGGTGTATCCATATTTGCAAACAAGAGCGGTACCACCATAAAGCCGACAGCGCTCAAACTACCCCACCAAAAGGCAGCCAAGAAAAGTTTAAGTCGGCCCATGTTGTATTTGAGGAGTTAATTAGGTTTTAAAAAGAATAAAAATTAAGCAAAACTAAAGAGTGAATCACAGATTAATTCAATGTCATTAAACATAGGATACCGCAACAATTTCATAGCGTTTTTGTCCACCAGGTGCCTGGACAACAGCCGAATCGCCCTCTTCCTTGCCAATCAACGCCCGGGCGATGGGGCTGCTTACATTGATAAGTCCTAACTTCAAATCTGCTTCATCTTCACCCACAATTTGGTATGTGACCTTCTCCCCCGTACTCTCGTCCTCAAGTTCGACAGTGCTACCAAAAACAACAAGCCCCTCAGCGTTCAAAGAACTGGGATCAATAACCTGTGCAATAGATAACTTACTCTCTATCTCTTGAATTCGTCCTTCAATAAAACCTTGCCTGTCCTTAGCTGCGTCGTACTCAGCATTCTCAGACAAGTCTCCTTGAGCGCGAGCCTCTGAAATGGCATTGATGACCCAGGGACGGTCTACGGTTTTAAGGCGGTGAAGCTCATCTTTGAGTAGTTCAGCACCGCGTTTGGTAATAGGTATTGTTGCCATATTTAATTTCTTAATTACAAATAACTCAAAATACGCACCATAAAGAATGCATTATGACGCGTTGCGCTGGAAAAATAAATTAGGTAAAACACGTCCTTCAAAAACCTGAGGGACAAAGTGACCTAATGAAAAATTTGGATAGTATGAAATGCGGGGTTAACGCACCGATCATTCACCCAGATCCTAACTAGACCTTGGTTAGGTCTGGATAAGATCCCAGTCAGATTAACTGGGCGTGCATTTCTTGCACAGAATATACACCTAACGAGTCCATGTGCTTCATTCCCTCAACTGCCGCCTCCGCACCCGCCATTGTCGTAATCGTAGTCACACGAGCCATGAGCGAGGAGGTACGAATTTGACGTGAGTCAGCAATTGCATTACGCCGCTCCTCAACAGTGTTGATTACCATTGCAATTTCGTTGTTTTTGATCATATCTACAACGTGAGGGCGCCCCTCAGCCACTTTATTTACTGCAGTTACTTTTAAGCCTGCAGAGCTTATAGCAGCTGCAGTCCCTTTGGTCGCAACCAATTCAAAACCCATCTCTAGCAGACTCCGCGCGAGCTCGATGGCTCTGGGTTTATCATTGTTTTTTACAGTCAAGAAAATTTTATTGACTTCATCAGTGGGTCTAGGAAAGCGTGTGCCAGCACCAATTTGGCTTTTCACAAAAGCTTCACCAAAGGTTTTGCCAACCCCCATCACTTCACCAGTTGACTTCATCTCAGGGCCAAGTATGGTGTCTACACCAGGAAATTTAACAAATGGAAAGACCGCCTCTTTGACGCTGAAATAAGGGGGATGTACCTCACGTGTAACACCTTGTGCAGCAAGTGTTTGCCCCACCATGCAGCGAGCAGCCACTTTGGCAAGTTGGATACCCGTTGCTTTACTCACATAAGGCACTGTCCGACTGGCTCTGGGATTTACTTCTAAAACATAGATCACATCGCGTCCACTTTGCTTTTGAATTGCAAACTGCACGTTCATCAGCCCAACTACGTTCAAACCTTTCGCCATCGCAGCGGTCTGAAGCTTAAGTTCTTTGACGGTTTGTTCGGATAATGAGTAAGGTGGTAACGAGCAGGCTGAATCTCCGCTGTGAACTCCGGCTTGTTCGATGTGCTCCATGACGCCACCTATAAACACATCAACACCGTCACAAAGCGCGTCTACATCGCATTCAATTGCATCATTTAGGAAACGGTCCAAGAGTACGGGTGAGTCATGACTGACCTTGACCGCTTCACGCATATATCGCTCTAAGTCTTTTTGTTCATGCACAATCTCCATTGCGCGCCCGCCCAACACGTAACTGGGACGAACAACCAATGGGTAGCCGAGGTCCTGAGCTTTAAGCAGTGCGTCAGCCTCGGTCCTAGCTGTTGCGTTGGGTGGTTGCAGAAGTTTTAAATCATGAAGCAGCTTTTGGAATCGCTCTCGGTCCTCTGCAGCATCAATCATGTCTGGGCTAGTTCCAATAATAAGGACACCAGCAGCTTCTAAGCCTAGAGCCAACTTGAGCGGAGTTTGTCCACCATACTGAACGATTACGCCGTGCGGTTTTTCTTTATCAACAATTTCAAGCACGTCCTCTAAAGTCAGGGGCTCAAAATAGAGGCGATCACTTGTGTCGTAATCGGTGGATACAGTCTCTGGATTGCAGTTGACCATAATGGTTTCATACCCGTCTTCACGCATGGCTAGTGCAGCGTGAACACAGCAATAGTCAAATTCAATACCTTGTCCAATCCGGTTGGGGCCACCACCAAGCACCATGATCTTCTTTTTATCAGTTGGCTCAGCTTCACACTCCTCTTCGTAACAAGAGTACATATAAGCGGTTCGTGTCTCAAATTCAGCAGCGCATGTATCAACGCGCTTGTAGACAGGTCGCACGCCAAGTGCGTGACGCCTTGCGCGCACTTCATGCTCTGTGGTTTTCAGTAACTTGCCAAGTCTTCTGTCAGAAAATCCCTTTTGCTTTAATTTTCTAAGCGATAGCGCATCTATAGCATCTAAAGCCTGAGCCCCCTTGGCCTCTGTTAATCGGTCGATATCGAGTTCAATCTTGATAATTTCTTCGATTTGAACCAAGAACCAAGGATCAATTTTGGTTAAAGCGTGAACCTCATTGACACTCATGCCTTGCCCAAAAGCGTCCCCAACGTACCAAATTCTCTCTGGTCCGGGCTCACCAAGTTCTTTTTCTAAAACCTCTCGGTCTTCGGTCTTTTGATTCATCCCGTCAACACCGACCTCAAGCCCTCTTAGAGCCTTTTGAAACGACTCCTGGAAAGTGCGACCCATTGCCATTACCTCACCCACAGACTTCATCTGTGTAGTAAGCCTTGAATCAGCTTGGGGAAATTTCTCAAAAGCGAAACGAGGAATTTTTGTTACCACGTAATCAATACTAGGCTCAAAACTAGCGGGGGTAGCCCCACCTGTGATCTCATTTTTAAGCTCATCTAAGGTATAACCAACTGCTAGTTTTGCAGCTACTTTAGCTATCGGGAATCCAGTCGCTTTAGAAGCCAATGCAGATGACCTGGATACACGTGGATTCATCTCAATCACAATCATGCGACCGTCAACCGGATTGACAGCAAACTGCACGTTGGAGCCGCCTGTGTTAACTCCGATCTCTCGGAGTACCGCAAGGGACGCATTGCGCATGATTTGGTATTCTTTATCAGTGAGCGTCTGAGCTGGGGCGACCGTGATGGAGTCACCCGTGTGGACACCCATGGGATCTAAGTTTTCAATTGAACAAACAATGATGCAGTTGTCCGCCTTGTCCCTAACAACCTCCATCTCAAACTCTTTCCATCCCAGTAAAGACTCCTCAATCAAAAGCTCATTTGTGGGAGATGCCTCCAAACCTCGCTTGCAAATGGTCTCAAACTCCTCTGAGTTGTAGGCTATTCCGCCCCCCGTACCACCAAGGGTAAAGCTGGGTCTGATGACTGTGGGAAAGCCCAAAGACTTCTGAACAGCCCAAGCCTCGTCCATGCTGTGGGCAATTCCTGAGCGCGCTGAGCCCAGACCAATTTTGGTCATTGCATCTTTAAACTTCAATCGGTCCTCGGCCTTGTCGATCGCCTCTGGACTTGCGCCAATCAACTCAACATCATATTTTTTAAGTATGCCGTTATGCCATAAATCTAGTGCACAGTTCAACGCTGTTTGTCCGCCCATGGTGGGCAAGATGGCGTCGGGTCGTTCCTTAGCTATTATTTTTTCAACGGTTTGCCAAGTAATGGGCTCAATGTAAGTCACGTCAGCTGTGGAGGGGTCAGTCATGATCGTTGCAGGGTTGCTGTTGATCAAGATGACTTTAAATCCTTCCTCCCGCAAAGCCTTACAAGCCTGAACGCCAGAGTAATCAAACTCACAAGCCTGTCCAATAATGATGGGGCCTGCGCCAATAATTAGGATACTTTTAATATCAGTGCGCTTGGGCATTTATCTCTTCTCCATGAGCGCTGTGAAGCGATCAAATAAATAAGCTATGTCGTGTGGACCTGGTGAGGCCTCGGGGTGGCCTTGAAAACAAAAGGCAGGTCGATCCGTGCGCGTTAGACCTTGGATGGTTGAATCAAACAAAGATACGTGTGTTACTTGTAAATTAGGGGGAAGAGTCTGCGCGTTAACAGCAAAACCGTGATTCTGACTGGTTATCGATACGCGTTTACTTGAGATTTCTTGCACTGGATGGTTGGCTCCGTGGTGACCAAACTTCATCTTAAAAGTTTTAGCTCCACTTGCAAGTGCCATTATTTGATGCCCCAGACAAATCCCAAAAGTTGGTATGCCCGAATCAATAATCGCTCTAGCAGCATCAATAGCATAGTCACAAGGCTCAGGATCACCGGGCCCGTTGGATAGGAAAACACCGTTTGGGCTGAGCGCCATCACATCCTTAGCAGAGGTCTTAGCAGGAACTACGGTGACCCGGCAGCCACGCTCACTGAGCATTCGAAGAATATTTCTCTTGACTCCAAAGTCGTAGGCTACTACGTGGTGTTTTAAATTCTTAGGAGTTCCGTATCCCTTACCAAGTACCCACTCTGCTTCAGTCCACTCAAAGGACTTCGCAACTGAGACTTTTTGAGCCAAATCAAGCCCACTCATTGAGGGGGCACTCTTTGCAGCGGCCAAGGCTTTGTCCGTAGCAGCCTTAAGTGTGGTTGAGTCTAAGATCTGCCCTGGAGGCAAAGCAAGTATGGCTCCGTTTTGAGCACCGAAAGTTCTAAGTCGTTTGGTCAGGCTTCGGGTATCAATTCCGGCAATAGCCACCGTTCCTTGTCGAGTCAAATAATCGCTCAACGCTTCGTTGCTTCTAAAGTTGGATGCAACGAGTGGCAAATCTTTAATGATTAATCCAGCTGCGTGAACCTTCTCAGACTCAACATCTTCACGGTTTATTCCGTAGTTACCTATGTGAGGGTAAGTGAGGGTTACGATTTGCTGACAATAACTTGGATCGGTAAGAATTTCTTGATAGCCTGTGAGAGCTGTATTAAATACAACTTCTCCGATAGTTTGACCAGAAGCTCCAATGGAATGACCCACAAAGACTGTACCGTCTGCAAGCGCCAAGATGGCAGGAGGGGATTTCCCCTGAAGAGACAAAAGCAATGGGTTCTCCGTATATATTTCGGTGACGCCCATCGCACCATTCAAGAGCTAACTCTTCGAGGGTGTGTTTGTTCGAGGGATTGGTCTGTAATTAGAGCGTGGGCGTATGTTTAGAAGGTGCTAAAAAGCAGTTCATTATAGCCGAGCGTATTCTCAACGTTTTTGCACCCCACCAAGCTTAAACACAAACCCTTTGACAAATCTCAATAACCCATTTGTATGCAGTTTGAACCTCAAATGAAATGGTTCGACCTAAAAGGAGTTTTTAGAGCTTGAGTAGACAAGCCACAAAGTAACAACCCGCCAAAACCTTTAGGGTTTAGGCGGGTCAGGAGCTAAAAGTTTTAAAGTTCAGCCAAGGCTAGAGCTGGAGAAGGAATACCAAGGTAATTCTCTGGAGTAACTTAATAAACCAGAGTTGACAACTTGAAGTTGATCAATTCGGTTCTGAGGATTCCGCTGGTTTATGCCTTGAGGCAATGAACTTGCCAGTGCCGATAACAAAAAGCGCACCAACTATTGGGAATATAAGACCTGCATTAGGAATATTGGCCGCTAGAAAATCAGAAACAGCAGGATCATCAACCATCATTTCACCTGATACATAACCTAGTAAAGCAGCACCAAGAGTGATGACAATTGGAAAACGCTCCATTAGCCTCATGATCATTGCACTACCAAACAAAATCAGTGGGATCGTTATAACCATTCCAATGAAGAGCATCCAAGTATGTCCTTTTGCAACAGCGGCCATACCAAGTACGTTATCTAAACTCATAACGATGTCTGCAATGATGATGATCTTAACTGCCTCCCAAAAATGGGATCCACCTTCCAAATCTTCTTCCTCGTCTTCAGCGGCGAGAAGTTTTATAGCAATCCATAATAAAAGAACGCTACCAATCAGAGCTACATAAGGAATATCAAGCAGATAAGACGCTGCTGCGGTAAGCCCGGTCATCAGCACAATAATACCGATTGCTCCCACCATAAAAGCAATCTTGGCTTGTTTGGCTGGCAAAGAGCGGCAAGCTAAAGCTATCACAACCGCATTATCACCGCTAAGTACAACGTTGATAAGGCAGATTTGAAATAGAGCCCACCATGTTTCAGGGTTGGTAAACAACTCGACCATAAGAAAACTCCTCAGAATGGAATAAAACAAAAAGTTGAAAATTAGTTGTTGGGGATTCTATGAGAAAAAACACTTAACAGCCAAAGTGAAATCACTAAGATAGAACTGAAATTCAACAAAAAAAGGTTTTAACGCAAGTAGTTGCGAGAAAAAACAAAAAATACACCACAAAATGCACTAGAACGGATCAAGAACTCGTAACAAGACCTTCAGAGGTCCATTCTGTCAATGCAATATAGCCGTCCCTTGCAGCAACTACTAAGATATTGTTAAAGGTGTGAACAACCTGACCAGGATTGTTTTGATGTGGCTCGCTCCAACCAAGGAGCTGCCTGACCTTTACTCTGTATCCATTCACATTGGCAATGACCTCATGAACTCCAAATGCATTAAAAATTCTTAGGAGCTCATCAACTTGGCAGTTAAAGTCTAAAGTCTTATCTTTCTCGCTCCACAAATGCCAAAATTCGCTCTGGGGTTGTGGCTCCGAGTTTTCCCAAAGTTGATAGAAGTTTTGAGCTACTTTTGCGGCCAATCGTTTATTGGCCATTTGAATTTTAATATCCAAAATATCATGTGTATCTGTATCCGCCAGCCTAAACTCTTCAACAGTTAATATGTCGCCTGAGTCGAATGCAGGTGCTAATTTATGGCAAGTTACACCCCATTTTGACCATTTCTCTTTGATGGCGCGAATCATTGGATAGGGTCCTCGACCGACCGGCAAAGGAGAGGGGTGAAAATTTATAGCGTATTTTAGGAAAGGCGTCCAATCAGGGATCTTAAAACTATAACTAGCTACAACCAATGCATCGCAGTTATAAACGCTAAGACCTTTCAGATCCTCAGATTTAATGGGCGACATCTGAATTGGTATACCGCGCTGTACAGCAAAATTAATCGTAGCACTGACAGGAAAGACTCGGCTATCATCGGAGGGCAATGTGAAAAGTTTTACGGGAGTCCATCCCGCATCTACGAAAGCCTCTATGATTCCTAAATATCGATCCGACGCTGTGAAAGCAAAACGCATGAAACTCCGATCAAAAAGAAGTAATAACTTGACCAAGCAAGCTTAGTTCTGAGGCTCTTCGGACTCAAACCTAAATTTGAGCTCTCAATGTAATCACAATAAACAGACTAGTTCAATTTTAACTATTCTCAGAGATTGTAATCTTCACCTTTGATCGAAAAATAAGCAACTTTAAAAATCCTGCCAATTTGGGCTGAATAAGACCATCAAAATCAGATGATGACACTAGCCAAAGCGATACAAACTGCTTTAAGTTTTCATGAAAAAGGAGAATTCGCAAAAGCAGTTCACATCTACACAGATGTGATCAAACAAGATCCGAGTCACTTTCAGGCACTCAACCTTTTAGGGCTGGCTTATCAACAGTTAGAGTGCGATCAAAAAGCCCTGGATGCATTTGAACTCGCCTTAAAACTCATAAATTCAAACTCCTTGACGCACTATAGCGCCGGCGCATCTGCTTTAAAACTCGCAAGGCATTCACTAGCGCTTAAACACACTAATTTCGCATTAATTCTTGCACCTGGAGATGCAAAGACAATTGTTAATCAAGGAATTGCGCTGCATAAATTAGGTGAATTAGAGGGTGCACGCAAGTCCTACTCCAGAGCAGTTTTGATAGATCCTTACTTTGCCGCTGCACATTTTAATTTGGGTTGTACTTTACAAGAAATGGACTTTGACGGCGCGCTTAATTTGGCCGTACAAACTTACGCGATATCCATCGCATTAAATCCA
>Ga0007882_10000910_pt1 | contig 17359 bp, 22 predicted proteins | sample CryBogCBH12Aug01_FD_71195 | JGI IMG/M metagenome (GOLD analysis project Ga0007882, IMG submission 71195) | Freshwater microbial communities from Crystal Bog, Wisconsin, USA - CBH12Aug09.1 | ecosystem: Environmental > Aquatic > Freshwater > Lake | place: Crystal Bog, Wisconsin, USA | collected... | reverse complement strand
CGATTCCAGCAGGTTTTTTTGGTCCGCGTATTTTTTCGTGGCTTCTTCGCCGTGATCGCTGCCTTTATATTCCGCATCCGCCGAGGCTTTGGCGTAAGCCATCATCTGCATGAGGTTCAGTGATTCATCCGCCTGCCGCTGATTGGCGGCGGCTTGCGCGCGGTGGTAATCGCCCGGCGGCACGCCCGCGTTCGGCAGGTACTGCGTAATGAAATCATCCGCCACCTTGCGCATGGCTTGCGCCCCTTCCGAATTCACGCCGGATAGGTTTTGCGCCGTATCGAAAGCGGTAGCCATCCGGCCATACGCATCCATATACCCGCGATGCACACTGAAGTTGCGGGCGAGCGATTGCAACGGGTCGGCCTTCGGCACGCCTTCCATCAGGGCGTTGGCCACCGGTATCAATTGATTCGCTACCGCAATAAACCGCGCACCGGGAATGCCACTGCCGGCGGCGACCGAACCCGCCTGACCGCCCGCATATTGGTCGTTGAATTTTCCCAGCAGGTTTTTACCAAAACGCACCCACTGCGACGCGGATTCCTGACTGCCGGATTTGACCACGAACCGGTCCCACTCCGCCCCGAAGCCGCGCACTTGCGCGCGGAGCGTGTTGACGATTTTGACATTGGTTTCCAGCGCAGCATTCAGCCGCAACTGCCCGTCAATCGCCAGCTTCTGCGCTTCCGGATACTCATTCATCAAGCCGGCGAACCGCGCGACCTGCAAGCGCCCGGCCACCACCGTTCCCAAATTGCGCTGCTGCGTCGGGTCCATGCTTTGGTAGCGCAGGAACATCTGGCGCAATACTTCGCTGCCGTTGCCGAATTGCCCGCCGTGCAACGTGGCAATTCCCTGGCTTTGCAAGTACTCGCGCATTTCCGGGCGCGTGAATTGCGTGAACAAGTTCTTGATCGTATTGCCCACCTGCACGCCGCTTTGACCGGTGCCGCCCACCGTGGCGCCGATCAAACCTTGCAGTTCCGCAAAACTCACGCCGGCCACTTTGGCCGCCGCCGCCGACCGATCCAATCCGCCGAGCAAGTCTTCCGTCGTAACGTTGAATTTCTGGCTCGTGTTCACCAGCACGCCGAGCGCCACGTCCAACTGCCCGACGTTCATGCCGTAAATGTGCATCAGTGCGGACATTTGCTTGGTGGCTTCGCCCACGGATACCTGCGCGACGTTGGCCGCTTCCAGCGACACCCGCACCGCCTCATTGATTTGCACGCGATTCAACCCCAAGCGCGCCCACTCCTGCGCGCTTTCCAACGCTTCATCCGTGGACCGTCCATTCGCCGCCGCCAGCTTCATCACGTCGTCCGCCAGCTCTTTCACGTTGCCGCCGACGCCCCGGAAGATGACCCCCAGATGCGCGGTCTGTTCGCCCACATCCAGAAATCGCTTCATGCTGTACTCCGCCAACTGGAGCGGTTTATAGATGGCGGTAATCGCCGTGGCCCAACCCGCCGCCTTGATGGTGTGCAACGCCAGATTGCCCGGCGCAAACGAATTTTCCAACGCCTGCGAAAACTTGTTGGTGCGGTTTAATACGGGCGGTTTTTTTAACGGCCAGGATTCGACATCAATCGCCACCGGCGTCGCTTCCACATCAATGACATTACCGAACCGGTTCCAGCGAGGATTAAACCGGCCACTCTGCGGCACGCCGGCGCCGGTGCGGACCAAGCCCATTTCCGGCCGACCCGAAAAGGTTTCGCGCGCGGTTTCCTGATTGAACGGCGGCGGTTGACTTGCCGGAACCCGCGTGCGCTTGGCCGCCCGTTCTTCTTGCTGCCGGTAAAAGCCACGCATTTTCGCCGCTTCGTCCGCCGGCATGCCGGTGGTGACGCCATAATTTCCCTGCAAGAAATCCGCCCAATTGTAGGCCGACATGCGACCAGTATTGCGATAGCGGAGCGCATCCATCTGCGCCTGCATTTCCGCCTGCAACTGCGCCGCCGTCTTGGCTTGCGTCGCCGCCGCCTTGGCGCGCACGGCACCGGCCGCGGAGCCGTGGGTATCGGCTTGCGCGCCGAGCAACGCCGTAATCTGCGCCGCCACCGGCGCCGGCAAATCGCCCAGGAAAGCGTCCTGAAATCCCGTGCTCCGCAACCGACCCGCGTGCGCCTCATACGCGCCCGCCAACGCTTCCGGCGCCCCGCCGGCCGCCAACTTGCTTTGCTTGAATTGCTCCTCCACCAACCGCCGTTGCGCGCGGTATTTTTCCAACGGCGTGCTGCCCGTCTTGGTCCGCACCACAGTCTTGAAAGCTTCCTCGATCTCGTCGCCGTAATACTGCGTCACCAATTCCCCGGCGTCGCCAATGGTGGTGATGGCTTCACGGACCGATTCGCCTTCCGTGCGGACGCGGGAGATTTCCCGCTCCATTGCTTCCTGCGGCGTCAGCGTTTTCAAGTCCGCCGCCGTCAGTTTCTTTTTTTCTTTTTTCTTGCCGCCGGCCAGCGGTGCGCTGCCGACCGCTCCCGCCACCGCGCCGGGCGCCGCCGCCACCGCCCCGCTGGCCGTGAACTGCGCGCCGCTGACATTTAATTGAATCGGCCCGGTAACGGTCGCCTGAATCTGCGTGCCGGGAATACTGAGCGCAATCAAGCCATCCACCTTGACCGCCGCCTCTTTACCCACGACGCGCCCCTCCCCACCGCCGCCGCCCGCAAACACCCGCCCCAAACCCTTGCGTTGTTCGGCGGCGATTTTTTCAATGCTCGCCAACTCCTCCTTCACCACCCGCAGGGCGCCGACCGCCGCATGTTCCAAGCTATCGAACGCGCCGGACTTGACCTTGAATCCACTGATTTTTGCGCCTAGTTTTTGCAGGATGGCAAACGCGCGGGTCGCATTTGCTTCGTCCATGCCCATCGCCTTGAACACGTCCAGCGCGGGCAAATCGCCTTTTTTGGGGAACGCTTTTTTTAACTGCTCCAACACCACTTTTTGCGTGGTCACCCATTGCGGGTTGATGGTTGGACCTTGCGCCGACGCCGCATGCACTTTTTTGATGGCGGCTTCCACGGCATTCAGTTCCGCCAACAACGACGCCAGCGAATTGTCTTTGATGGCACTGGCATCCACCGACAGCACGATTTTTTCCTGCAACGGGTCCATAAATTATTTTTCGCGGGCGACGTTGTGGCCGCCGCCCAGAAACGTGTTCCGCATCCGCGTCCACGGCGCGTTATCCGCCGGCGTTTTGGCCGGGGTCGCCGGTTGTTTGCGGAGATCGCATTCGTAATGCTCGCGCAAGTTGAGGTGCATTTCGTGCGCCAGCAACAGGGCACGTTCCTGCATGGTCAACCGCACCCAGGCGGACCATCCGCCATGTTTTTTGGCGGCTTCAATTTCCAGAAACAGATTGTCGGGGGGCGGCAACGCCTGACCGGACGGCAACGGCTCGCTAAACTTGAACGTCTTTAGCTTTTCGGGGAGCTGCTGCCGGAGATAAAACCCGTCATTTCCACCAGACTGCCCACCGAGAGCGTGGCCACCCCGAACAGTTCTTCGAGGATTTCGTCCGCAATGTTTTGCCGCTCCACGAACGCCGTAATATCGTCCACGGTTTTCAGTTCCACTTTGGCCGCCGCCGCCGCCGCCGCAAACAAATTCGGGAACGCCAGCCACACGCATTTGGCCCGCGCTTGCCGGCGATACATTTCGCGGTTCGCCAGAAATTCCGGATCGTCCAAATTGTATTCGCCATTCTCTTTCCGCTTGGGGATGGCACGCTCGCCGAGGTGGCGCACTTCCTGCGCTTCCACCGGCGTCAGGCGGCGACCTTGGAAATGAAGCAATTGGCCGTAATACCAGATTTTAGCGCCAATCGGTTCCTGATGCAGCGCCTGGATTTGCTCCAGACTGGTCACCGGCACGAGCGGTAGATCTTTCAGATTGGCAGGGGTGATAGCCGCCGGTGGCGCAGGGGCGACCGGCGGAGTCGTAGGGGCGGCGGTTTTCATAAATTAGTGGATGACGCGCACGGCGGGTGGGAAAGACAACCAACGGCCAGGCCGTGGCGCTGCCACCCCCAAATGGAGTCATCCACCCCTTGCCGAGCAGAAATTTGCGGCGGCGTCAATCCCATTCTGCGCGCGGGCCTCAATTTGGCAGCGGCAACGCGGTGACTTCCACGCTCGCCCGCCAAGCCGAGTCCGCCGCCGCCGGCGCCGCCAGCACTTTCCAGCGCGCGACTTGCCCGGTCGCCAACGTCAACGCGAGCGGTACAGACGTTTGCACTTCGGCGTTGACCACGCCCGGCGGCAGCGTCACGGTCACCCCCGAGGGCGCGCCCGCCACTTCCAAGCCGAGCACCACCGGCGCGGTTTGCGGCGCGAACGCCACCACCCGCACCGCCGTGAACCGCAACGCGCACGCCGCCGTGAACGTGCCCAGCAAATACTCGTTGCTGACCAACGCCGCCGGCTGCCACCACTCCAGCGATTGCGGCCACGGTTCCGTGGTGTTCACGGTCACGGCACCACCCACTGGCAGCGGTTGCATGCCGAATTGCACCGGGTATTGCAGTTGTGCGGAACAGACCACTAACCGCCCGGCGTAGTCCGTTCCCGCTTGCGGGCGAATCGGTTCCGGCGCGAACGCCGTGATGCCTTTCAACGCCAGCGGATAACGCGCGTCCGGATTGGTCAGAATCGCTTTCAGGAGGTTGGCGACCGTTTGCGCGCTCTGCTGCGCCTGACCGGCACCGGGATGCTTGGCTTGCACATAGAAGTTCACCAGCACGCGCGCCGTCACCAGCTTGCCGCTAAATAACACCGTATCCAGACTGACCGCCTGTTCGCCGCGCGGCACCAACACCACGCGAATGGTCGTGTCTATGCCGGCGCCCAACTGGTATTGCGGTTGGATCGCCGCCGATTGGTTGAATGCCAAATTGACCGCCGGAAAGAAAACCGTGCCGGCGGCGCCGACGGCATGCAGACTGCCGTTGAACCAGCCGCGCAACCATTCGCCCAACAAATTCAGCGGAGCGGTTTCCGTGGTTAATTCCGTAATGGCCGGAGAAGTGAGAGGATTCATAAAACAGTTAATGACCGCACGCCGGACACAAGGGTCGCCCGGACCGCGTATAATTCACGCGCGTCTGGCAGCGCGGGCATAAGCCCAGCCAACCACACACGCACCGCCAAAGATAGCGGCGGCGGTAGGTCAAGCGCTGCCCCAAAACTGACCATTGCGCACGAAAGCTCATAATAAATTTGGTTGTTTGGCTTTGATTCGTTTATGCAGCTTGGTGATTTCCGCTTCCAATCGGTCGCGGAATACCCGCCGGAAATTCACCAGCCACGTTTCCAGCACCGCCGCCAGCCATTGCCGCGCGAGCGCATTGCCCACGCCGTTTGCGTCCGCGCGCGGCGGCTGGTTCCGGAACGGGTCCGGCGCCGGCGTTTCCACCGCATGCCCCGTTCCCTCCGGGCGCGTGTTTTCCGCCCCCGTGAGCCACGCTTCAATGGCGCCGTGCAAACTTTCCGCCGCCGCATCCATTTCCGGCGTGCGCTGGACCATGCCCGAGCGCAACCCCAAGATTACCTGGACTCGTTCCGCAATTTGGTCGGTGGTCAAACCTTCGTCGCGTTCGTCGCGTTGCTTTTCCATTTCCACCCAATCCAACACCGCCTGCCGCGCGGCGGCCAGGTTGGTTTCTTGCTCCGCGTCCGGCATGGCATATTTCCGCTGGCGCCCCATCGGCGTCCACGACAAAGACGACCACTTGGCCGCCGCCCCGAAATTCACGTCACTGAACACCGAGGCCGGCAGACTCAAAATGAATTCCGCTTGGCCCGGCGTCACCAGCGCCGTGACGCGCTCCAATAATCCCGGCAACATTTTTTCGTACCGGTCGCGCACCGCCGCGTCCGCTTCCAACCGGAATTGGTTCCGCAACACCGTTTCCGCCCGGGCACGCAACCACGGCAACCAGAACGCTTTGTCGAGCGCCCGGTCCACACAAACCGGCAGCCCGGCTTGGTATTCCTCCAGCCGCGCAATGACCGACCTGATGTTGCTCTGCAACATGCGTCCCTCGTTTAGACCGCTCGCCGCAGGAGCAGCCCTTGCGCCAGCGGGATGCCCGCCACCGCATCACTCCAGAGCGTGCGTAAATCGTCGCTGATTTCTTTCTGGGAATACGTCCGCCCTTGCCACACGAACCACGCGCCATTCAACGCCAGACTGCTCAACGGCAACGTGCCGCTCAGCGGCTGCCCCGGACCGAGCACCACCTGCGGATTGCCCGGCAGCGTCACCACCAAATCGCCCACCGCAATTTCCGCGTACTGCCGCACCACACTGCGCGCCGGTTCTTCCACTCCAATGGCGGTCAGCGTGCCGCTCAGCGTGGTCGCCACGCCGCCCACGATAGCGCCCGTCGAAGGATTCAGCGTGCCGCCCGCGACGGTGTTCCAACACACCAGCAAGCTGCCCGCCGGCACGGTGCCCGCCGCATCCATCGCCGGCGTGAGCGCTTGGTTGCCGACTGCCGCCAACGTCTTGTTGGTTTGAAAAATAAGGTCGCCGAGATTCATATTTTTTTAGTGCTGCGCGCCCGCAACCGGAACCGCCGCACTTCAGGATTCACCGGATGCGTTTGTGCGGACTGCAAATCAATTTTGTTACCCTGCGCGAGAAACGCTTTTTTCTTGCGCGCGTTCATCCAGGCAAAACTCGGCACTTCTTTTCGCCGGGCGGACCATTCCCGCAACCGCCGCCGGACTTCCTGTTGCGTCATGCCCAGCTTTTTACCGAGGCCGTAACTCGGCGACCCGTTTGCCGCCGCAATCGGCGTGGCGTCGTCGTCGGTAAAATCAGGGGAGCGGCTCACGGTAAGGCCATTTCAATAAGGGAATTCACCGTCAAGCCCGTCAACCAGTTCAGCACGGCAATCGCCTGGCCACCGTCCCAAAAAACGAACTGCCGCCAGTAATCCGGGTCCGGCGCCGCCGGCAACGCGGGCAGGGTGCCTTCCGTCAAATCCGCCACATACACACCCGCCGGCGAAACATACATGACCACGTTGCCGCCCACGGAAAATTCAACGCGCGGCTCCTTCGCCAGCGGTAATCCCACCGAGAACTGCGGCGCGATGACCACACCCGCCGCCCCGGCGCCGCCAATCTGCAACTGCGACACCCCTTGCAACGCCAGCCGGAACCCCAGCGATTGGTCGAGCGTGCAACGCCCCACCGCTAAGCCGTTGGAAATGTCGGTAAATTGATACGTCGTGGGATCATAAGCATACAACGGCAGGCGCTCTTTGCCGTACACCCAATTGACCCGCAATGGCGGTTTCACCAGCGCCGGGGTCGGCGCTGCCGTCAACAACAGTTGCACGCCCGTCGGACACTGCGCAGGCGAACCGGAAAAACTGGCCCGCCAACGCACCGGGGTTTGCGCCGGAACGGCGACCGCCAACGCCAGCGAAACGAGCGGGGACGTTCCCGCCGCCATGACGAGCACATCCCCGGTCAACAAGCCGCCGACTTCCAACGCCAATTGCAAGGTGCCGGTGGCCAGCGGCGCCGGCAACAACACTTCGGCGGACGCCAACGTCATCGGCACCGGCCACGCGTATTGCCCCGGCAGATAACGCCCGTCCAGCAATTCGCCATTCAACTGATATAACACCGGTTGCATAAATAGAGACTTACAAACTTTGCAAGGTTGCCCGCAATAAAAAACGGCAACCCCGCTGCGGAGCCGCCGTAGCCTGATTTTGCCGTACCCGGCGGCGCTGTCAACGCAATTGTTTAATTCGTCACCGTCAGCATCAGCGCGCAACTCCACGCCGCATTGGCCGGGTCCGGACCAGACACCACTTTCCAGCGGACGACGAGGTTCGGCATGACCGGACCCGCAAACGCTGCTACCGCCACGACTTCGACGTTGGCGGGACCGGTCGGAATTGTGATCGTCTGGCCCGTCAATACGCCACCCACTTCCAACTCCAGCACGGTCGGCTGGCCTTGCGAGGGCCAGGCAATAACACTGACCTGCCCGAGCGTGACACCGGCGGACCATTGATAAAATCCGAGGAGATATTCGCCCACGATTAACGGCGTTTCGCGAAAGAATCCCACAGTTTGCGCGGTCCCGCCCGCCGTGCTGGCCGTGGGCGGCTGGAGCAACACGGACGGTTGCGCCAAGACGGCCGGCACGGTCGCCGGCGTGGCCGGCGCCGCGAGCACGCCGGCAGTGTCCGCATACGTTTGCGCCCGCACCACTTGGTCGGCCAAAAACTGATTCGTGTTGGCCGCATCGAGCGTAAGCGACCGCCACGTTACGCCGTAATACGTTCGCTGAAACCAGGCATTGCCCGCCGTCCAAATGAGTTGCAGTACATACGTCTGCACGCGGCTCGGCCGCCAATCCGTGAGCGTGGCGCGATTGACCAGCCAGGTTTGCCCGAACGTCAGCACATGCGCTTCATCCACGATATGCGCGTTGCCGAACGGAGCGCCGGACGGCGCGACGACCACCTCGTCGTAGTTCATCCCCAAGCGCAGCCGATTCAAAAAGCCGCCGCACCAGAGCGCGCTGCCCAGCGGCAACCCGTTCGCATCCGCCAGGTACAGCGCGAATTGGGCATCGCTCAAAAATAACGGCAGGCGGTTGCTCATGGGGTAAGCTCGGCGGTTACGCCACGCGCATACCGTCGCGCGTGAAGGTGGCGCTCCACAACGGCGATTGCAAGTTGAACTGCGCCAGCACTTCGCCCAACGGCAACCCGGCCATGCTGGAGATCCACGAATAATAACTCTGGTAGCCGGTGAACATTTCCTCGCCGTTTTCCAAAACGTAAATAGACGCTTCGAGTTCGTTCAAATAACGGAAAACATTTCCGGTACTGCCACTGACCGCCCGCGTGCGAAAGCTGGAGCGGTCCGGTTTGGGCGCCAGAAATAATTTAACCGTGTGGTAAGTGCCCAGCGCAAAGAGGTCCGCGCTTTTCGGGTTGCCCGTAATGACGTCCGGCGTGATGTTGGCGCCGTCCGGCGTCACCGCAAAACCGCCCGGCGGCGACAGGACACCGCGATTCAATTTGCCGAGCTGCACCATCGTGGCGACGGCGGAGTCGAGCATGGCGTCCGGATAACGCCGCACCGCCGCGTCCCAGTCATCCAGCATCAGCCGCAGCGGGCCGCGAAATAAAGAAATAGGCGTCATGGCGTTCGTTCAATTAAAAACCGGCGGCGCAGCTTTGCGCCACGCCGCCGGTCGGAGGAGGAACAGGCGACCGTAATTTATTGCGCGAGAATCGCGCCGACCGTTTGGTACATGGCCGTGGCTTGCAGGGTGACAGCTTCCTGCCCTTCGCCGCCGCGCGGCTTGACCGTCATAATCAGGTTGCCGAACCAGATATGCTGCGTCGCGACGCGGTCTTGCTTGATTTCTTTGACCAGCCCGGTGACGGACAAACCGTTGTACCGGCGCAAGCCATCGGCGCTGGACGGGTCTTTGGACGAGATCGAGAGCGAACCGACCGGGATTTCGCCCGGCTTGATGTAGCGCCCTTTGTCTTTGCCGTCCTGGATCGCGACCGGCTCTTGCACTTTTTCGTCGAATTCCAAATCCACTTTGGTGCCGACTTTGACCATGCCAGCTACTGGGGGCAGACCGACCAACCGGAACGAGCCATTGACGTACGCCGCAGAAGCGCTGATCGGTTGGACGCTCGCGATGGTTTTGAACTGTTTGCCATCCACCAGGGAGCCGCCCTGATACGGAATGATTTCCGCCGCGCGGTGCTGGTGAATGTCATAGTTCTTGTCGTTGGCGTAACCGGGCGGGGTGAACGTCGCCACGCCGGAGAGCGCGGCGCCCGTGGCATCCGTGCCCACCACCTGCACCACCAGCGGGGAGTCGCCGATGAGCTGGACGGTTTCGTTGATCAACAAGAGTTCCTGCGGCGCATTGGCCAACACCGCCGCCGCCGGCGCGCTGGCCGTGAACGTGCCGCTGTTGACACCGGCCACGAGCAGAATACCGAGATCGGTAAACGGCTGGGCAACGACGTATAATTGCTGTTCAAAGCCCAGCAAGGGGGCGGTGGCGACCGGGTAATCACTGGTCGCAATAGGTTTGGGGCCGAGCATAATTTTCTATGGTTTAACGGACGGTTGCGGTTGCGCGGGCGGCGGAGTTTCGAGTTCCGCCGCCCGCAGTTTCCAAAAGCACGCTTACGCGTTGGTGGTGACCACGCCGGCGCCGTTGGCGTTGCTGTACACCACTTTCAAACCGTGGATGCGCCACGGTTCGAGGGTGGCCAACGCAAACACTTTGACAGCGGTGCGCTCCTCCCAGTTCTTCAAGTTGTCCGTGTGAACATCCTCGAAGTCGAATTCCGGCTTGGTGTAGAAGTTGCCGACCTTCTTGTTCAACACCGGGTAGCACGCGCCTTTCGGGAGGAACGGCGTACCGATGAGGGTCCACACGCGCCCACCGTATTCCACTTTGGTGAAGCTGTTGAACACCGCTTCGCCAACCTTGTTGTAAAACGCGCCGGTGGGCGTAACCGTTTTGAGCAAGCCCGTGACTTCGCTGCTGGGCAGGTAAATAGCGCCCGTGGCTTCGAGGTCGCCATCCGAGAAGATGCCCCGGAAACCTTCCACATAATCAATGACAGCTTGCAGCACCGGCCAACTGAACGCGTTGACGTTGTGCCCGTAAACAAGGTTCAACGTGTTGTAGGTGATCAGGTTCGTGGTCGGCAGGTTGGCCGACTGGATGCCCGGATGCAACACCAGCGTGCGTTTGAGCTTGTTGGCGTTCGCAAAATCAAACGCGCGGTAAATGCCCAAACCATAGCTGGCGCCATTGATGGTGCCGCCTTGCAGGAAATTGAACATTTCCGTATTGACCTTGTGCGCCAAATCCCAGGCAATATCCACCGTGGCCTGACTCGCTTGCGCAATGTCCGTGCCCTGGTTGATGTCGCGCAACTGGTAGCCCACGCTTTCGCTGTGCATTTCGCGCATATTGAAGAAGGTTTGCGCGCGGGCCTTGACTGCTTTCGCTCCGCGAGCGCCGCCGTCTTCGCCGGTGTAGCGCACGTTGATCGGATTGCGGTAGCTGTTTTCAATCACCGGCTGCTCGTTCTTGGCGAGGCGGATATTCTCGAACAACATCCCCAAGTCCAGCGTGGCGCGAACGTAGGTATCCACGTTCTCCATGCGGAGCGCATTCAGCGCGTGAATGGCCGCCGGCACCTTCTGGCGGGCCATGACCATCACGTCCGCCACCGCCGTTTCCTTGCCGTCAAACTGCATCATCGGCGTGGCGGCCGATTTGCTGGCCGTGTCAAACAAGGCCGCCAAACCGTCCGTGGCTTTGGGGTCCACCCCGAGGCCGTTCAAGGCGGTTAAGCGTTTGGCCATTGCCGCTAAAGCGATTTTTGGATTTTTCATATTTGGTGAATTAAAAAGTTGTGGTTGAATGGTTCGTTACAAAGTTCCAGTCCGCCGGCTTAGCCTTGGGCCTCCGCGCGGATACGCAAACTAGCGCCGTCCGTGCTCGGCAGGTTGTTGGCCGTGAGCAGGTAGAACACCTGGTCGCCCGCTTGCGCGACGTAAAACTGGCCGTTAGAGAACGACAACTTGGTGCCGACCGCCGTACCCGTGGTGATGGCGCCAGTGCCGGAAAGCACCAGATAAGTGGCGCCTTCGGCTTCCACCGTTTGCGCCTTTTCCACGGTGACCTCCAAGCCATCCGAGAACGGCGATTCGAGGCCGACGGGCACCGCGCTGGTCACGCCAAAGACGCGATCCGCCAAGGTGAGTCCGCCCACCACTACGCGGCGCGTGAGGTGACCGACAAAGCTGCTGCCATTGGCCAAGTCCAGCGATTCGGGATCGTTGGCCGTCGCGCCGCTGACCGGGGAAGCCCCGGCCGCGCCAAGGGCCAAACCGCGCGCGGCGGTTTCAGTGCCGGCGACTGCCGCACCGGTGCCGCTATTGGCGGCCAGGTAAGCGGAGGTGAATTTGCCGGACCAATTCAACGATTTGTGCCGGCGCAAAACTTCAAACTGACTGTTAGGTAGAGACATAATTTATTTTCTGTGGTTGTGGTTGTGGTTTTAGTTACGGTGATGGAACGCGCGGCTTAAGCCAAGACATACGGCTTGGCCGGCGGCGGCACGTTCTCCGCGCTGCCGCCCTTGGTTCCGGGAGCGCCATGCATCGGGTCGCCGCTTTGGAGATTGAGTTTGAGTCCGGCCGCCAAATCTTCGAGGATTTGCGCTTCACCGTTGAACGCCTGCTCGCTGAGCCAGACGGACTTTTTGATGAAAGCGGCGCCCCGGCCATTCGCCGCCATGCCTTTGGCCGTGCATTGCGCGAGATTTTTTTTCGCCTGGTCCAAACCAGCGGTAAACGCATCCGCCGGACCCGCGAGCAACGCTTCCGGTGCTTCGGGCAAGCCCAGCAATGCGACCTGATTTTTGCGCAGCTCGGCAATTTCCAACTGGAACGGTTTGATGGCTTCCGCCTTGGCGCCGTCCACTGCCAGTTCGACTTTGTCCTTCGAGAGCAACAAACCTTTTTCCACTTGCTCGTTCAAACCATTCAACGCCGTGGCCTTGGCCGACAGTTCGCTGGTCATGGTTTCAATCCGGGCGCGAAAACTGTCGGCATATTCAAAAATGTCCGAAAGCGTGCGGGCAAAACTGTTCAACGCCCAACCCGCTTCTTGCGCCGCCGGTATTTGGTCGAGCGGCTTCAAACCGGCGAGAATGCCATTGAGCTTTTCGCGCATGGTCAGATATTCGGCTTTGAGGTTTTCCGGCACTTTGTCAAGCAGACCATTCAGCGCGGTGATTTGCGCGGTGCCGATCTCGCGAATGAACGCGAGGAGGTCTTGCGGGGTTTTGATTTCCGGAGCTTTAGGAGGCATATATTTTTTATGGTTGTCGTGGTTGGGCCGCGCACGCGGCTTGTGTAAGTATTTGTCGAGCAGTTTTTTGTTTAAGCGTCAACTGAAAAATTAAAAAATATGTAAATTTATTTTTTGGTAAGTTCGTGGCCCGCAAACAACCAGGCCAGGGCTTGCAGTTCCGCCACGGATTCCGCCGCGATACATTGGTCGGCCACGATGGCTTCCATTGCCATTTCCGAAGCATGGGCTGCTTGCGGCGCCGGCGGCACGGCGGCCGGCAGCCGCACAATCCGCAACACCTTGCCGCCCTGCGCAGTAACAAACGCCGCTTCGTTGGGAAACCGGACGTCGGTAATAAACACCACCGGCGCCGTGGCGTATTCCGGTTGCGCGAGCCGCGCCGCCACGCGTTGCACCCAATAATCGGCACCGGCTAATTGCCGGCGAAAATCCGTGCCCCACCATTGCAACAACGGCCGAAACGTATCCTTGTGCTGGTTAATATATTCCACCGACACGCCGCAGGCGGCGGCGGCTTCGGCTTTTAATTCGTCGCCAAACGCCAGCCGCCGCGCGCCGGGTACAGACGCCTGTACGGCGGCAAAGAACGTGTCTTTGCCCGCGCGCATTTTGCCGGTTAAACCGTAGAGTTTCATGGCGTGCGATGGCGCAAATTAAAGCTGGTGTAGGTGGCGACCGGCCCCCGGTCGCGATCAAACAACTGCGCCTCGGCCACCCGGTTGCCTTTGACGTATCCTTTTTTGTAATGCCACGCATCGGTCCCGCTGATGCTGGGCAACGTCCGCACCGGCACGCCGCCGTAAGTATCGCCGGCGGCATACCGCGTTTCTTTTTTCTTGTGAACGTGGCCGACGTGCCACTCGAAATGCCGGCATTGCGCCCAATCAGCGCGGCGCTCGGTCGCCATGATGGTGGGCAAGTCGGCGTGTTTTTCTTCGTTGCCGTGCGTGTAACCGATCAGGTTGCAGCCGTAGCGAAAGAATTTGCGCGGCGGTGGCTCTACATCTACCAACACATTCGGGTTGCGGTGAAAATAGGCTTTGAGGACGCGGCACAGAAAGTAGCTGGTTTCCGGATCGTGGTTGCCGGGAATCCACAGAATATGCACCGGCGCAATTTGCAGACAGCGCTCGACCGCTTTGATCAGCGCCCGTTCGCCCGTCTCCACCACCTTGCACAACCGGCCGTCCACGTCCAAAACATTGTGCCCGCGCGGGGTAACGCCTTCCGGATTGTTGACGTGAAAGAAATCATTGCCGAACGGCAAGATGATTTTTTCCGGCAAACAACCTTCCGTCTTAGCCAGCAAGTCTTCGATGGTGGCGGCGTAACTTTCTTCCGCCAGTTTCAAATCGTAGTCGTCGCCGGTTTCCCGGTTCCACGCCAGCAAACCGAAATGCGCGTCGAACAAAGATACTTCCAGTAAATACCTCCGACCGGTGTGCGCAGGCACAATTTTCTTGGCGGGCCGCGTTTTTTGTTCCAGCCGCCCCAGCAAACGCTCGATCGCCACCTCCATGATGGTGGGAACAATGCGCGCCAATTCCAGTACCACCTGGTAATTTGTGTAAGTGGAATCCGTCTTGGTGCTGGATCGCTTGCCACTGATGGTCACTTCCCACGAATTCAGTTTGCATTTAGCCACTTTCCAAACAGTGGTATCCACCTTTGACACGCGGAGCGCATCTTCCATCGTGCGAATGTGCAGGCTGTTGGTGGTGACCAAGCCCGTGCGTTCGCCGAATTCGGCTTCGATTTTATCGCCCGGCGGCGCCGGCTTTTGCTCCAGATTTATCGGCATAGCGTTTTAATTCCCGCGCGTTGACCAACAACAGCACCACCCGATTGACATTCGGATCGTAATTTTTCAGCAACCATTTTCTCTTTTGGCAAATGCTGCGCACTTGATTAGGCGACGCACACACCCACGGATGCTCCGCCACCTCTTCCATCGTCCAGCCCTCGCCGTCTTTAATGGTGGCGCGCACCCGCGTGATCCGGTCCGGCACGGTGCCAAAAGTATTGTTCAATTTGAGCGGCATAATTTATTGCAAAGATTTGGCGAGGGCAGCCAATTGCTCCAGCGCCGCCAGATGTTCGGAAAAAAAGTTCAGCCCCAGTTCCGCCGGCGATAATTCCAACAACCGGTCCGGGTCGGTGGCCAGCAATTCCTGAATCTCCGCCTCCCGCTCGGCACCGTGGCGCACGATGCCGACGCCGCCGAAATGCACTTCGCCGTTCAAACCGCCTTGCATCAGCGCGACCGGCAACTTGTTCCAGGTATTCACAATGCGGCGCTTGCCCAAATCAAAACATTTCAGCAAGTCATCCGGCGCGCTTTCAATGGCCACATAACCCAACCCGAGATCGGACAATTCTTTCGGCGTCTGTTCTTCCATTAACGCCTGCTGCGTTTTGGTGGCCTTATCACGATCGCTCACCACGAAACCGGAATTGAGTAACGAAAATTCCATTTCCATGCTGACGGTCCACTTGTGCTTGCCCGTCAAATGCTCGCCCAGGACTTGCTGCACTTTGGCCGCCTTTTTATGGATGACCATGACGCCGTCAATCGCGGGCGATTGCTGTTTGTCCAACCCCAGCTTCCAGCCACCATGCGGTGCCCGGGGAAAATCCACCGCCACCACGGTGCCGATGATGTTGTCATCGCGCACCGGCTTTTGTTCGCTGCCGTACATTTTCAACTGGTGGTCATAATCCACGAGCTGATGCTTCATGCTTTGAAAACAATTGGCCACAGTGCCCGGATGCACGCAGGTGCCGTAAGCGGTGATCACCGGAAACCCGCGCGCCAGCGTGAACCGCGCATACGCTTTGGTGTCGTCCGGCGCAAAGGTTTCGTTGTTCAGTTCGATGGCCGCGCTATTCAACGCCACCGACCCGAACATCCGCGCTTTCAAAGTTTGTTCTTGCATAAAAAAAGAGAAAATCGGTTTACGGCTTTACTGCATCGGTTTTGCGCCAGCGATTCATGGCGGCAAATTTTGCCAGCGCTTCCGGCGTGAGCAGAAACACATTGCTGGTCGTGGCAGTGACGCCATAGTCCACGCCAATCGCCGGGGCAAAACGCCGGCCGTACACCAGCGCGAGCGCATTATACCGGTCGCGCGCGTGCGGCGTGAGCAACGCACAGCCATTGGTGGTCCACCCGAGGAATCCGCTGTTCTGGGCCATGCCATCCCACGACGGCGCGGTCGGATGCACCACCGGCGGCGTCACCGTGGTGCATCCATTCCAACACAACATTACCCCCGCCAACGCCGCGCCGAGCAGCCACGGCAGGACCGCCGAATGATTATTCCGCAATTTCATTTTCGATTTCGTGAGTGTTGCGCTGCGCAATAGCGTTCGCGGTTTTTGCTTCGGCCTGGACTTGATCTTGCGCCGTCTGCGCGGCTTGCACCGACGCGGAATTTTTTAATCCGCTCCGCTGCGTCAGCCAGCCGAAGACCGAACTAATCGCGCTGCAAATGGCAGTGATGGCACCCATGTTAATGCAGGGGGTAAACCGCAAGAATGCCTTGTGCGAAACTAGTTAATCCCGGCAACGCATAGAGCGACCAGCTATTTAATTTTTGGTCCACGGCATACCCCAGAAATGTCTGGTACGTCAGCACGCCGGTTTTCACCGCCGCAATCACCGCCGGATCTACGGCGCTCCTCGTCAACGAATCCGCCACGGATTGAATCGCATTCGGGTCCGTAACGCCGTTACCCACAATCGTTTGAATCCCGGTAGCCACCGCTTGCAAATAGGCGATGCTGTTAGTGTCTTGTTTGCCAGCGATGGTTGCCGCCGTGATGCCCGCCGCCTGCATCGTCGCCGCGAATTGATTGGTGCTGACCGGACTGCCAAAGACGTACAGCACGCCGTTGGTGTCCGTTCCCACGACCGCCGTATTGCCGCTGCCCGTGCGGCAGCCGCAGCCGGTGAAGAGCGAAACCGCCACGACCGCCGCCGCCACGCAACCGATTGTCCATTGTTTGAATTTCATATTTTTATTTGTTTTGATTGTTGTTGTTGACCACGTCCGCCGGCACTCCCGGCAGAAATTTTTTCAGCGCCCACTGGAGCGGATAGCTATGCACCAGCCAGGCGACCACGCCAAAAATAAACCCCAGCACCGCCAGCAACAGCCGCGGATTGGGTTGCGCCGGCGGCAGGATCGTGACCGGAATCAGCGCCGGCGCGAGCGCCATGCCCAACACCAGCAAGAGCAGGGGAATGTACTTGTTCCAGGCATTGGGCCAGAAATTAGTTTGCTGGAGCACCACGCCCAACAGGTTCAACGCCAGCCAAAGAATGAGGCAGGCCGGATTATTTTTTAACCCGACGAACAATTCGCCGGCCGATTGATTGATGAGTTCCATAAAATTTAATCCCGCCGTGAACTAATCAGGACATCCCGATAAA
>Ga0007882_10000908_pt1 | contig 17366 bp, 9 predicted proteins | sample CryBogCBH12Aug01_FD_71195 | JGI IMG/M metagenome (GOLD analysis project Ga0007882, IMG submission 71195) | Freshwater microbial communities from Crystal Bog, Wisconsin, USA - CBH12Aug09.1 | ecosystem: Environmental > Aquatic > Freshwater > Lake | place: Crystal Bog, Wisconsin, USA | collected... | reverse complement strand
CACTGGCGCGGCCAGCACGGCGGCGGTGGGCAGCTATCCGATTACGATTAGTGGTGCGACCGGCAGCGGCCTGAGCAACTACGCCATTGGCTATGTGAACGGCACGCTGACGGTGAACGCCGCGACGCCGGTGACGATGAATGCGCCGGTGTTGTTGGGTGATGGGACGATCCAGTTGACGTTCACGGGTGGTGACAACGGCGTGAGCTACCGCATCCTGGGCAGTCTGGATTTGAGCACGACGAACTGGACGACGCTGACGACGGTGGTGGCGGGGACAAACAGTCTGCCAGCGTATATTGACACGGACGCGACAAACCACACCGTGCGGTTCTACCAGACGGTGACGCCGTAAGGGGCTTGCCGCACCGGTTGGCGGGCCAACCGCCAGCCGGTGCGGGCAGATTTGATGATGGTATAGGTTTCCATCATCGTTGGGTGAGTGGCAGGGGCTATTGGGGTAGGGGAAAGGGTTGATGGCCTCTGCCACTCTGACTTTATAAGACGCCCAAACAGGATTGGTGGCGTGCCGCAATCAGACGACAAAGTGTTTGGGCGGACAAACTTTGTGGCGGTTATAGGATTCCGTCACGGAACCGGAATAATGGATCCGGGTGGGGGTGGTGCCAATGGGTTGGCACTGCCCCCGCAAGCATTTTGGCGGGTGTCTGCGGGGCTCCACCAGAGCCTCGCGCTGAAATTTTTAATACTATGAATAAAACTGTTTCGGTGAACTCTTGGCGTGTGAAAAATATGCGTCACCATGCTTTTATCCTCCTCGTCCTGCTGGGTAGCGCGCTGCTGTCCGTGCGGGTGCACGCCGGCAATCCGCTCTGGAACGGTGCCGGCAGTGTCACCAATAATAATTTCAGCAACACGAACAACTGGGTTGTGGGCGATGTTCCGTCCGGCAACAGCATCAACAATGTGCCGGTCGGTTTCGGTCCGCTCGCGAGCGGCGCGACCAACACCGCCAATTGCGACGCCGCCGGCAATCCGCAAACCTGGACGTTCAACTCCGGCACGGCGCCAATGGTCGTCACCATCAACGGCCAGCAGTTGGGGGCGGCGAGCTTCCAAGATGTGTTTATCAACAACAGCACCAATCTGCAGACCATCAACGGCACCTTTAGTCTATTCGATATTAACGGCACCACGACTAGTCGCCGGTTCAATGCCGCCGCCGGCCCACTGACCATCGCCACCTCGAAGATAAACTTGCGGGGCGACTCCGCGCCGGCAACCTGGGCCATCGAGTTGGGCGGCTCTTTTGGCGGGACGTTGAACACCACGTTTAGCGACGTCAATTTCGCGGGCACGCTCAATTATCTTAAGACCGGCAGCGGCACCTGGGAAGTCGTGTCGGCCCTGTCCAATTTGACGGCCAATGCCTCGTCGCTCACCGTGAGCGGCGGCATTCTGACCCTTGACGCCACCAACACTTACACTGGGGCCACGGTTGTCGTCAGCGGCGCGACGTTGAACACGGTCACAACTTCCACCGGGGCGGGAGCTTATTCGGTCAGCAACTCGGCAATCCTCGGGGTGACGTTCGTCAGCGGTGATACCTTGACTAATTCCAGCCTGACTCTCGGAACGGCGGGCTCGGATGCCACCACCCTCAACTTCAACTTGGGCACGAATAGCAATCCGCTGAATGCAGTTATCGCCGTGACCGGCGCGTTAAATGTGAACGGCACCTGCACGGTCAATGTCACCAACGGTGCGCTTTTCCCTGGTCAATTCCCGCTGGTCAAATACGGCAGCCTGACCGGTTCGGGGGTGTTCACCATTGGCACGCTACCCGGCGGTGTGACCGCCAATCTCACCAACAATCTGACCAACAGTTCAATTGATTTGGTCGTCACCGCGAGCGTGGGCAACAACAACCTTATTTATTGGAACGGTAACGCTGGTGCGCTGTGGGATATCACCAACACGCCTAACTGGAAGCTTTCCACCCAGACCGGGCTGACGTATGCCGACACGAACCAAGTGGCGTTTGACGACACGGCCGCCGGCAATTTTGCCATCACCCTGAACAGCGTCGTCAAGCCGTTGAGCGTGACATTTAATAGCACCAACAATTATTCCCTCACCGGCTCCGGGGGCATCGGTGGTTCCACGGCACTGACCAAGTCCGGAACGGGCGTGCTGACGCTGGGCACGGCAAATTCCTACAGCGGATCAACGACCGTCAATGCGGGCGCGGTGGCTTTGAACAATCTGAGCGCGGTGCCGGCCGGCAGCACGTTAAATATCGCCGACGGCGCGGTCGTCCAGCCCGATGCGACCGGCACATTTGCGAATGTGCCCACCACCATTAACGGCTCCGCCAAAGCGAACGGCTCGGCGGGCGGCTCGCTCGATTTTCATAACGGCGGCGCAACCACGGTGACTTGGCCGGGCCAAATTAACCTGAACTCGGCCAGCGCCACCATTGGGTCCTATGGCGTCACTTACAACGTAAATCTGACTGGCCAGTTGACCGGCAGTGGCAATCTGACGATTCGCCCGGAAGGCGGCAGCGCCGCTTCGCATACGGCGACCTTTACGCTTTCCAACGCCACCAACAATTACGCCGGCAGCACGACGATGCAGGTGGGAACGGCGCAGTTGTCTACGACCTTAAAGCTGGGGGTTGGCAATGGGCTGCCGGTGACCACCGCGCTGAACCTGAACCGCGCCGGCAGTTCGGGTACGATCTATTTTGACCTGGCGGGCTACAGTCAGACGCTGGCCGGACTGACAGCGAATTTTGGCAGCAATGCCGTCATCAATAGCAGCGGTACCGTGGCCACGCTGACTGTCAGCAACGCCGCGAACACGACGTTCAACGGGGTCATCGGCACGAGTGGCAATGCCGGCATCAACTTGGTCAAGCAAGGCGCTGCCGTTTTGACTTTGAATGGAACGAATATTTATACCGGCAGCACCACCGTTGGCAATGGGACGCTGGCCTTGAACGGGCAGATCACCAGCACCACCGGTTTCCTGATGAGCAGCAACGCGACGTTCCAACCAGCGGTGGGCGGGGCAGCCGGAGTCGACACTGTCACGGTCTTCGGCAACGTCACCTTGGGCGGCCAGATTTGCGTGAGCGATTATGGCGTGGTCAGCAACACCAGCTACACCATTATCAATTACAACGGCAAGCTGACCAACAATGGCGTCACGGTCTCGCCCTTGTCCGCTTGGGCATTCACGCTGAAAACCAACGTGGCGCATGTGGTGTCTCTGGTTTGCACCCAGCAGTTTCCGCTGGTGCAATTCACGAACACCAGCTTCGCGGTTTCCACCCTGACCACCAATTTGGGCGGTATTTTGCATGGCACGCCGGTCGGTCCCATCTGGTATGAGGTGCGCGACCAGACCAACAAAATGTGGGATTTCGGTGCGACCCCGGCGGTCAACCCGTGGAGTATCACGGTGCGGCATTTGCGCGCAGGTACCAACACGGTCACCATCTTTGGCCAAAATGGCGCGGGGGGCATTCAAAGCAACAGCATCCTGCTGACGTTGACGCTGGGGGCGAATACCGGTGTGCGGCCCCGGCCCGTTCCGTCGGAAATCTGGTGGGGCGGCATTTCGGACAACACGGTTATGACCAACTATTCGCAGTGGCCGTTTGTCCAGCGGTTTCAGGACGGTTATTTCTTCCACACCGCCTACTGGGGCAGCGGCTACGCCTGGCTGGAGCAGTCGCTGGCGCAAAACCTTGCGCCTTACAACGCCAAATACTGTCCGGAACTCGGTGGCGACATGACCAATCCCAGCACCAACTCGGCGGCGTCGCAGATTGCCACCTGGGGCGGTTGGGCGGCGGCCGCGCAAGCCAACGGCCTCGTCATGTCCGAGTTCACGCACGATTACCACATGGAAAATATGAAGCCGGTTTGTCAGGTGAATCCCACCTGGCCAACCAACGATCAAATTGCCTGGTGGACGGGTGACCTGACCGTGGCGGACGGCACATATCCCTACACCAACGGCATCTGGAGCGATGTGTTCAAGGGCTATTATGCGCAATTTCCCCACATCAAAGTCGGTGAGACCAGCCAGCCCGAGTATTGGCCGTGGGACAGTTATCCGGCGGAAGTGGTCAACCAGATTTCCTTCACGGTCACCAATCCGACGACGGCATTCTCCTTCAATGCCCACACCATCATCGGTTCGTTTGTGAACATGGCGCGTGATCTTGGGCATCCTTACTTCTCGCTGCAAAGCGATGCGCCCTGGAATTATTTTGGCGGCCTGGGTGTGGGCACGGCATCAGATGAAGCGACGATGCGCCAGAAAATCCGTGTCTATGAATCCTATCTCCAATCGCGCAATTGCCGGCACACCCTGATTTGCAATGTCAGCAACGCCGGCGCGGGCAACCAAGGCTCGACCAACGCCGCCAATCTTTATTACGAGGCGAGCAGCTTGAGCAGCATGTATTTGCACCAGAAAGAGGGCGGGCGCGCGAACCGCTATCTCTATGAGAGCTGGTATTGGGGCATTCCCTACGCGGTCGTGCCGGAAACGCAGGCCGGCAGCTATACCCATCTGGCGCTATCGGCCATCAAATATTTGAAGGGCATTACGGATACAAATGGGAATTTGGAACCATTGAACATCACGCCGCTGGCGACGAACGGCACCGTCAAGCAACTGCAACTGCAAAACAACGGTGACGTGCCCTGTCTGCCCGCACTGGCCGGACAGTCTGGCACCGTACCCGGTGTCACCACCCGCTACTTTACCACCAACGGCACGGAAATCACCGCCACCATTCTGACCGCCGAGGGATTTTGCTACACTAACATGCTGCAGCCGGGGGCGACGACGAACCTGTTCGCTGTGACGCTCGCCAGCGGCCTCGCCAGTGCGACGAACGACAACGCCTGCTTGGAAGCCTTCTGGAACCCGCAGGACCCGCTGGGCATTGTGCGTGACCGGGAGTTGTTTGCCACCACGATTTCCCCGCTGGGCTTATGGAGCGACGCCGACATCGGCAGCCCTGGCGTGGCCGGCGGCTCGGCGCTCATTGATACCAACTGCACGGTGCTCGGCTCCGGGGCCGACGTGTATGGCACGGCGGACGCGTTTCATTTCCTGTGGCAGACTAACACCGGCGATGGCACCCTCACGGCCCGGGTCTCCAGCCAGACGGCGGCGGATGCATGGTCCAAGGCCGGCGTGATGATCCGCGAAAACAGTTCGGCGGGGGCGCGCAATGTATTTGTCTGCGTCACGCCTGGCAACGGTGTGAGTTTTCAGAACCGCCCCACGGCCAACGGCGCGTCCTCTACCGCCACCGTTGGCGGTTTGGTGGCACCCTACTGGCTGCAGTTGGTGCGCAGCGGGACAATGTTCACCGCCAATTATTCCTCCAACGGCGTGAACTGGGTGACGCTGGGGAGTTCCAACCTGACCGGTTTTGCGACCTCGGCGTTGTGGGGGTTGGCGGTGACCGCCCACAATAACGCGCTGGCCAGCGCGGCAACCTTCGACAATGTGGCTGTGCCCAGTGCCAATACGTCGCCGGTGCTGAGCACGATTGCCAACCGCACACTCATTGCCGGCCAGACGCTGACGTTCACGAACGTGGCCACCGATGCCGACTTGCCGGCGCAGACGCTGACATTCAGCCTGTTGAATGCTCCAAGCGGGGCCACGGTCAATGCCAGCAACGGCGTATTCAACTGGCGGCCGACCATCGCGCAATCGCCGACGACCAATGCCATCAGTGTGGTCGTGACGGACAGTGGCACGCCGCCGCTGAGCGCGACGCAAAGTTTCGTGGCAACGGTGATCCGGCCGTCCGCCCCGACATTTTCCGTGCCGGCCTATGCCAATGGAATCTTCTCGATGTTAGTGAACGGTTCTACGGGGCCGGATTATTATTTGCTGGCCGCCACAAACCTCACCCCGCCCGTCACCTGGCAGCCTTTGCAGACCAATTATTCCCCGGTGCCGCCGTTCAGCTTCTCCGATCCGGGCGCGACGAATTCCAACCAAAAATATTACCGGGTGCAGGTCGGGCCGTGAGCTGCCACCTGCCTGTGAAAAAATTAACTTTGAAAAAAACCTTCACCCTTGCGGCTGGCCGCGAAGTTGCAACCCGCAGAATTTGGATTCTCGCGGTTGGGATGCTGGCTGCGCTGGCCGAATCGGCGCTGGCCCAGAACCTGGTGGTGAACGGCAATTTCACCACCAACGCGGCCGGGTTTGTAACCTGGCCGGGATATGTTGGCTCGGGCAGCAATCCGACCAATGTCCCGGGCTGGACGCAGTTGTCCGGCACGGCGGGCGGCTATGGCGTCAACGGTGCGGGCACGGTCACCACGGTTTTTGGCCCGGCCAGCCCGGGCAGCAGCTCCTTTCTTTTCATTCAGGCGTCCAGCACCAAGGAACTGGCGCAGACGCTGCCGACGCTGGCCACGAACACCACCTACACGTTGAGTTTTCAGGCGGCCGCCCGCAGCGGTGAGTCGGGGGATGAGTTCATGGTGCAGGTGGGCGACCAGAACGGGACGTTTGTCACAACAGGCCCCATTTTTGCCAACAACGCGGTGTTTCAGTATTTCAGCTATACTTTCACCACGCCGACAAGTTTCAACGGCGTGCCGTCGCTACAGCTTTATAATGTCAATCCGGCGACCGGCCGCACCGTGAATTTCACCGCCATTTCCATTCAGCCGGGTCTGGGAACCAATGGCGCGCCGCCCGCGCTCGTCGTGTTTGTTCCGGCCAGTGGCGATTGGAATGTGCCCGCCTATTGGAACGGCGGCGTGGTGCCCGGAACGACCCAAAGCCCGGACATTCTCAATGGCAGCGTGGCGACCGTGGATTCGAGCGTGGGAACCTGTGCGAGCGTTTATGTCGGACAGGGCAGCCAGACTCCGAAGGGAACGGTTTTATTCCGGCCCGGCGCGGTGCTGACGGCGGCGAATGTTTTTTTGGGCCGCGACGGAACCAATTTCGGCCAGTTCAACCAGTCCGGCGGCGTGCTCACGGTGAATGGCTATGTCAGCGTGGGCGATGCGGCAGGCGGCGGCACCGGTGCCAGCGGGAACTACAATCTTTCCGGCGGCCAGTTGCAATTAACCAACTCCAACAGCACCGTGCTGGTTGGCAATCACGGCGTGGGCCAGATGTTGGTGGCGGGCCCGGCGGTGCTATCCACGCCGTCCGTTTTGGTCGGCGCAGCCAGCGGCGCGGCGGGCTCGCAGTTGTTTCAGTGGGGCGGCACGATTTACGCCAGCAATTTGACGGTCGGTGCCGCCGGGGTCAGCAATTGCAGTTTCACCATTTCCTCCGGCGTGACGTCGTGGACGGGAACGCTGTTGGTCAACGGACTGCTGACCGCGCAGGGTTCGCAATTTCTCCTGCAAAATACCGCTGCCGCCGGCGTGGGTTTGCAGGTGGGCGGCACGGGCGCGTTGCGGTTGGAAATGGATGCTCAGGGTTTTTCGCCGGTCCGGCTGGGCAGTTCGCAACTGGCCATCGCCTCCGGCAGCCGGTTGGTGGTGGATGGCTCCCGCTACACGCGCTGGCTGGCGCAGCCCGGCACCTTTCCGCTCATCCTGCATGGCGGCTACGCTGGGCAGGCGCAGTTCACCGCGACGAACGTCACGCTGACTGGCTTTGGCGACCTGACGGCGGCATTGAGTTATCAGAGCAATGCAGTGAACCTCATCCTGTCCGCGCCCTCGGGCGGAACGGCGCGCACGGACGGCGGCCTGCTGTGCGAATACTGGGAAGTGCCCATCACCGTTTACCCCGGCAGATCCGGACGCACGGTCGCGGCACCGCTGACCGCGCTGCCGAGCTTCACCAATTCGCTCGTGGTCACCCACCCGATATTTGGCCGGGCGGTGACGAACCTGGATCTGGCCCAACGCCGCCGGGACACCAACTATTTCATGCGCTTCTCCGGCAATCTCTGCGTGCCCACCAATGGCAATTATACTTTTTATTTGAATTCGGCCGATGGCTCGCTCCTCTGGTTGGATGGCAACCTGCTGGTCAACAATGACGGAGTGCATGCCCCCGCCGAAGTTTCCGCCGGGACGAATCTCTCGGCCGGGATGCACGCCTTGGTCATCGGCTATTTTCAGACGGCGGATGCGCTGGTGTTGAATGCCAGTTGGGCCGGACCGGGCTGGGCGAAGCAGACCATCCCCAATACGGCCCTGTTCCTCTCCAGCCAGACCAACGGTTCCGTGCGCCAGCCGGTTTATCAAAACATCGTGCAGGACTCCGAAGCGGATTATAACTACGCGCCGTCCTTCATGTATGACGAGGTGGAGGGCCTTTACAAAATTTGGATGTGCGGTTCGGGAATCCCCGGCTGTGTGGGTGGCGACAATATTCTTTACCGCGAGGCGACGTCGTTGACCGGATTGATTACCGCACCGCTGACCGTGGCGCTGCAACCCAGTCTCGACCCGACGAAGTTTGACCAGGTTCATGCCTGTGATCCGAATGTGTATCGCGTGGGCAACCTGATGTATATGGCCTATGGTGGCAACACGGACGGCAGCCAGTTGGTGGCCACCACGCGCCTCGGCATGGCCGTGAGCTATGATGGCGGCCGGACTTTTCAACGGTTGAACAATGGCGATGCCATCCTTTCGCCCAACCCGCCAGACGCCGGTGTCTATGGCATCGGCCAACCCGCCGTGGCCCCGGCCCCCAACGGCTACTACTACATGATTTACACTGATGTCAGCACGAACAACGGCTCCTATGTGCGCGTCATCCGCTCGCTGGATCCGGGGTTCGCCCCCGGCAACTTCACCAATGTGGTGAGCATCCCCTCCGGTAACATCGGCGGCTTGAGTCTCGATCTGGCCTTCGACGCCACGCTGTCAGAATTCGTCATCATCAACGAGTCCAAGCTCGAATATTATACCACCAACTGGACCTATGTGCAGACGATGACGTTTACCAATCCCTATAGTTGGAGCTTGGGTGAAGGCTACGGGCTGCTGATGAATTCCCAAAAACGCCCGGTCAATTATAATCAGGATGGGGTTGCGTCCTATGTGTTGTCCGGCTCGACCATTGATTCGACCAACGACACCACGTTGTGGGCGAACTGGGTGGCCGGCGATTTGAAATACCTGGTGCTGCCGCTGAACGCCGCGCCAGCGCTCGCCGCAATGCCCGGCACCAATCTCATCGCTGGAATGTCCTTTAAGTGGGCGAGCTACGCGACCGATCCCAATTCGCCGCCGCTGCGCCTCAGCTACTCATTGCTGTCCGGCCCGGCAGGTATGACCATCAATCCCGTGTCCGGCGCCATCGCCTGGCGGCCTACCATCGCCCAGTCTCCTTCCACCAACTGGGTCATGACCAAAGTGTCGGACAACGGCCAGCCCAGCTTAAGCTCGACCCAACTGTTCAGTGTGTATGTGAATCAGCCGCGCCCGCCGGCGCTCAGCACGCTCGGACTTAAGCGGGGAGTTTTCAGCATGACCATTGCCGGTGATGCCGGGCCGGATTATGCCATTTATGGTTCGACCAATCTGGTCAACTGGCAGTTGCTCCAGCAAAATCTCTCGCCGACCCTGCCCTTGCAGTTCTCGAATACGGTGGCAACCAATTCCAACCTCGGCTTTTATCGCGTGCTTCTCGGACCATGAAAAATCTATTTTTAATCATCATCGTCGGTTTGCTGGGCATGGCGAGCGCTGTCCGGGCCGGAGATGCCACCAATTATCGCGACCTGTTCCCCGACACGTGGGTCGGGCACGATGCTTTGGGGCGCAATCTGCCGACTGCGCAGGTGGTGGGACCGGTCAAAACCGACCATCGCCGGGTCGTTGGCATTTTCTACGTCACCTGGCACAGCGATTCAAATCACCATCAGCGAAGCCCCTATGCCGCCGACGTGTCACGTGTGCTGGCCGCTGATCCCCAGGCCCGCCTCGACGCCAAGCATCCGCTCTGGACGTCAGGCTCGTATCATTGGGCCGAACCGGAGCTGGGCTATTTCCTGAGCAAGGATGATTATGTCATCCGCCACGACATGTCCATGCTCGCCGATGCGGGGGTGGATGTGATCATCGTGGATGTCACCAACGGCGTCCGTTATTGGGACGAATGGGAAAAGATATTCGCGGTGATGGAGCAGATGAAGGCCGAAGGCAACCGCGTGCCGCAATTCTGTTTCTGGGCGTTCAACGGACCAGTGATCTCGGTGGTGCAGGATTTGTTTGATAAAATCTATCAACCGGGAAAATATCAGGATCTCTGGTTCGCTTGGGATGGCAAACCGCTGTTGCTCTATAACGCGACGCCGAAAGTGGACGCGAATGGTCAGGGCACCAAGCATCCCAATCCGCACTATGATGCCACCGCCAAGACCGATGCCAGGAATCCACACTATGGTGATCCGGATTATACCGAGGAGTTTTACAAAGATTACACCAAAGCCGTCAAAAGTTTCTTCACGCTGCGCACGATGTGGTGGGGTTACCATGACTGGGCCGGCAAACGCTTTGTCGGCACGGAAGACAACTGGAGCTTCGGTCTGGATTTGAGCAATCCGCGCGTGGCCAGGATGAAGCCGGACGAGCTGGTGTCCACCCATAACGGCCAGAAGGAAGAGGCTGCGGTCACACCCGCGCAACATGCTTCCTCCTTTGTGGGCAAGTCTTGGACCCGGGCGGGCGGTGAACCGGCCTTGAACCAGTATGATTTGCCGGAGCCGACCTTGGTGCCGTGGCTGGGCAAAAAGGTGGATCATCCCGAGGGCTACGGGATTTATTTTCAGCAGCGCTGGGACGAAGCCATCCAGGGAGATCCGCAGTTTCTCTACCTGAACGACTGGAACGAATGGACGGCCGGCAAATATCACCCTGCGGAAGGGGAGACGACTCCGTTCATGGGCCGGGAAAATTCTTACTGGTTTGTTGACCAATACAACGCCGAATTCAACCGCACCATCGGGCCGATGAAGGGCGGCTACACCGACAATTACTACATGCAGATGGCGGAAAACATTCGCCGCTACAAAGGCGTCCGCCCCATCCCGGAACTTCACGGCCTGCATCCGATCAAGCTCGACGGCAGCTTCGCGGACTGGGCTGGCGTTGCGGTCGAATACCGGGACACCATCGGCGATACGGCGCACCGCGACTACGACGGCTACGGTGGTTTGCACTACACGAATAATCTCGGCCGCAATGACATCGTCACCAGTAAGGTCGCGGTGGATCGGAACAACGTGTATTTTTATGTGGAGACGCAGGACGCACTCACGCCGCCCACGGGCACGAATTGGATGCTGCTGCTCATTGACGCAGACCAGAACCCGGACACCGGCTGGTATGGTTACGATTACATCATCAATCTCCGGGTGGTGGATGGCAAGACCACCACGCTCCAGCGCTACGCCCCTGGCGAGCCCGGCGGCCCTTGGGTCGAGGTGGCCCGTTTGGAATACCGTTATTCCGGCAAGCGACTGGAAATGGCCGTGCCGCGCAAGCTGCTCGGACTGAAAGGCGATGCGTTCACCTTTGACTTCCATTGGTGCGACAATCCGCCGGACTTGAAAGACCCCATCTCGCTGTGCCTCGCCGGCGACAGCGCGCCGAACCGGCGGTTCAACTACCGCTGCATCTGGAAGCAGAACGGGCCGTAGTCATTTTTGGCGACTGCGCCTGCAACCTCGCTGTCGGAGCGCAGAGCATTGCTCTGCGAGTCATTGGATGTTGGGCGTTCGATGTTGGGTGTTGGATGTTTCTGAACACTGAAAACTTGAAACTGAAAACCTTGTAAGCAACTCCGCGCTGAGCATTGTTCCGCGAGTTTCACGCTGATGGGGCTCCGCCCCCATCACACATCAATCACCGGCCCGGGGCCATCCCCCTTGTCCGGCGGCGGCGTTGGGGGGCGCTGACGGCGGATGGACACCCGGCTGTTGCCGCCGGTCAGGAGGTTTAGCATCACCGACACCACGCTGATGATGACGGCCCCCAGAAAGGCGTAGCCGAAGCTGCCCACCTCAAAACGCGGACGCAGCAGGTAGCTGACGAAGTAGAGCAGCAGCGCGTTGATGACCAGCGTGAACAGGCCCAGCGTGAAGATGAGCAGCGGCAGGGCGAGCAGCAGCAGGATGGGGCGGACGAATGCATTCAGCAGGCCCAGCAAAAAGGAGGCCAGCAGCAGGTCGGTATATTGCTGATATTGGATGTGTCCGCGGAGCATCGCCACCGCCAGCGCCACTGCCAAGGTGTTGATGGCCCAGCTTTGCAGGAAACGCAGCCACTTTTTAGAATCAGAACTCATCTTAAGAACGCATCCGAAGATGCGGCAGCCCCGGGGGAAAAACAAGAAACGATTTTGGGCTGGCTTCCCGCCGCCTTCCCGCCAAGATGGGTTTTCGCATGAAAAAACTGCCCGTTGCGCTCGCATTTCTGGCCGCCCTGACGGCCGCTGCCGGTCCGGTCACCGCCCCGGACGCCCGGCTGGAAAAACTGGCCGCCGGCTTCGCCTTCACCGAAGGCCCCACCTGTGATGCCGCCGGCAACGTGTTCTTCGTGGATCAACCGAACGACCGCATCATGGAATGGAGCACGGACGGCCAGCTTACCACCTTTCTCCAGCCCTCTGGCCACGCCAACGGCATGATGTTCGACGCCCGGGGCAACCTCATCGCCTGCGCCGACGAGCATAACGAACTGTGGGCCATCACCCCGGACAAGCACCACACCGTGCTGGTGAAGGATTATCAGGGCAAATACCTGAACGGTCCGAACGACGTGTGGGTGGCGCCCAATGGCGCGATGTATCTCAGCGACCCCTTCTACAACCGCAAGTGGTGGGATCACCACACCAAGGCCCTACCATCCGAGGAGGTTTTTTATGTTTCCCCCGACCGCCAGACGCTGCGGCAGGTGACCGATGACCTGAAGAAACCGAATGGCATCACGGGCACGCCGGACGGCAAAAACCTGTATGTCTCGGACATCACCGCGCACCAAACCTGGCGTTATGACCTCCAGCCGGATGGTTCGCTCACGAACAAGACCTTCTTTTGCCCGCTCGGTTCGGATGGCATGACCATTGATGAAAAGGGGAATTTGTATCTGACCGGCAAGGGAGTCAGCGTCTTTGACCCGGCGGGAAAGTTGCTGGAACACATTGACGTGCCGGAGCCGTGGACCGCCAATGTGTCCTTTGGGGGAAAAGATCACCGGACGCTGTTTATCACGGCCAGCAAATCATTCTATTCGATTCACCTAGCCGTGAAGGGCGGCAACCCGGCGAAGTAGCCGAGTGCCGCCCCCTCGCGTGATTGCTTATACCGCTTCCAGTTTGAAACGGCAGCAGTCGGCAGCTACGGAGCGCGGGCTTCAGCCCGCTTCAATGACCAAGCTGGCTAGGTGCCAGCAAAGTCCAGCCCGCCTTCCTTTTGGACGCTGAAGCGGCGTGAACGCCGCGCTCCGCTCGCGCCCAATTCGTGCCCGCCTCAGACAAAAAGTGTCCTTTCAAACTGCACGGGTAAAGGCTGCGGTATGACTATTTCCCCGTTTTACCGCCAGTGGCCGCGGTCATAGTGCCAGCCATGGCCGTCATGCCACCGATAGCCGCCCACCCAGATGGCGTGGGGATGGGGCGGATACAGCCAATGCCCGCCGACCCAGACCCAGCGGATGCCATCCCAGGACCATTCGCCGCCCACCCAGACATAACCCGGCCCGGGCGCGACCACGTAAGTATCCACCAGTGGAGCCGGTGGCGGGGCGGAGACCACCACGGCGGTGGGCGGGGCGGCAGGGGTCACGGTGGACGGTGAGTTGATCATGTAATTCACCACGCGGTCCGGCACCCCGGCGTCCCGCAGGTCAATGATGTCCGCCGCGCTCAAATGATAGATGCTGTGGGTGTTGTTGATTTGGCTGATGATGACGTCTTCACTCACCCCCGACCGTGCCAGCGATTTCACATCCGCCAGACTCATGGGGGTCGGCGACACCGTGGTGGTGGTGGCCGTGTAGGCTGGGGCTGGTTGGGCGCGCCGTTCGGCCGCCTGCTGTTGGTCGGCCGCATTGCCGATGATGCCGCCAGCCACAGCCCCCGCCGCCGCGCCGAGCAGGGCATCTTCGCCGCCATGCCGGCCGCCGCCGATGGCCGCCCCGGTAATGGCCCCCAGGCCGCCGCCAATCAGCGCGCCGGAAGCGGTGTTGTTTTGCGTGCCGTCCGGGTTGACGCACCCGGTGAGCAGGATGGTTGAACCCGCTGCGGCCAAAATAAATATATGTTTTTTCATGATTGCGTGTTATTTGCGGCACCCGAAGGCACCTGTCATTAATGACACCACCCGGCGGGCCATAGTTCAATCAAGTTTTGCAATTCGGCCGCCGGTTGGCCGGGTTTTGGCATGAAATCTGTTTGCGGAAACTGTTGCCTTGCGCCGCCCGCCGCGATTCAATATCCGGGTGATTGCAAAACGTGTCATACCCTGCCTCGACGTTCACGCCGGCCAGGTCACGCGCGGCGTCCAGTTCGGCAAGGCCGAGGCGGGCGAGTTGCGCAATGTCGGCGATCCCGTGGAACTGGCCCTGCGCTACAATGACCAGGGGGCGGATGAAATGGTGTTCTTCGACATCACCGCCAGCGCACATGGCCGCGCTACCATGGTGGAGGTGATCGAGCGCGCCGCCGACCAGTGTTTCATGCCGCTCACCGTGGGCGGCGGCATCAAGTCCGTGGAGGATATGTTCACCATGCTGCGCGCCGGCGCAGACAAAATCAGCATCAACTCCAGTGCGTTGGCCAACCCGGAACTCATCCGGCAGGGCGCGGAAAAATTTGGCAGCCAGTGCATCGTGGTCTCGATTGATGCGAAGAAAATTGCGCCCGACCGCTGGGGCGTTTTTTCCCACGGCGGGCGCAAAGACACCGGCCTGGATGCCCTCGCCTGGGCGAAACAGGCGGTGGCCCTCGGGGCCGGTGAAATTGTGCTGAACTCGATTGATGCCGATGGCACCAAGGCTGGGTTCGACCTCGTCATCACCCGGCGCGTCAGTGAAGCCGTGGGCGTGCCGGTAGTGGCCAGCGGCGGGGCGGGCACGCTGGCCCACATGGCCGAGGTGCTGCTGGAGGGCCGTGCCGATGCGGTGCTGGCCGCGAGCATTTTTCATTTCGGCACCCATACAGTCGGCGACGTGAAACGGTTTCTGGCGGAGAAAAAAATTCCGGTGCGGTTGTGACCGTCGTGCTTGCTCCGGTATTCCACGTTCGCTCAGACGTACCCGCCCGTGGCTACAGTTTTTGGCAAAGGGTTCCAAAACTCTGGTTGCAGCCTGATAGACCGCGAATCCCGCATTGACCCGCAGCCGCTTTTCCCGCCACCCTGAGCAAAATGAATGGCGGCAATTCCATCCCGAACCAAACGCAAAACCAAATCCAGCCCGAGGCGCAACCGCCAGCGCCCACTCGTCCGGGCTGGGGACTGTGGCATCGGCGTGTCTGCCTGGTGCCCACTTGGCGGGGATGGTTGCTGTTGCTACTGCTGGCCGGCGGCCTGACCGTTTTCGGCCTTCATCGAGTGGAGCCGTTTTTGGCCGCCAATGACCCGTTGCCGGATGGCGTGCCGGTGGTGGAAGGCTGGGTGCCTGATTTTGCGCTGCACCAGGTCATTCAGATGCTTCGCGACCATCCCAGCCAAACCATTTATGTCACCGGCGGGCCGATTGAAATCGGCGGGCCGCTCTATCAATACAAGACGCTGGCGGAATTGGGTGCCAGCATCCTGCGCCATATGGGCCTGTCGGCCAGCCAGGTGCAACCCGTGCCGGCACCGCTCGTTTACAAGGATCGGACGTTCACTTCCGCGCTGGCCCTGCGGGACTGGTTCCTCGCGCATGGCGGCATTCCCGCAAAAATCAATCTCATCTCCGTTGGCCCGCACGCCCGGCGTTCCCGGATGCTGTTTCAAGAGGTGTTTGGCAACCGCGCCCAAATCGGCGTCACTTCGCTCACCGATCCCAACTATGACGCCACCCACTGGTGGCGCACCAGCCAGGGAGTGCGCACGGTCACGGATGAACTGGTGGCCTATGGCTACGCCCGGTTCCTGTTTTTCCGTTCGCCGGAATAACATCACTTCCAGTGTGAAATGGCACCGGCCGGCACATAAGGAGCGCGGGCTTCAGCCCGCTTCAATGACCTCAACGGTCAAGCGCCAGCATCGGCCAACCCGCTTTCCTTTGGGACGCTGAAGCGGCGTGAACGCCGCGCTCCGCTCGTGCCTCACGCGGGCAACCTTACCCACATAGATCATAGTCCAGTTTCAAACTGGAAGTGGTATAGGCGAAGCGGCGAACTCGGCGCATAAAAAAACCTTCCGTCGGCGTCAGCCAACGGAAGGTGAAGTATCAGGCCGGCCAAAGCCGGCAGCCAGCGCCTCAGGCGCGGCGGCGGAACAGGAACAGGCCGAGGCTGCCCAGACCCGCGAGGGCCAGCGTGCCGGGTTCCGGCGTGACCACGATTTGGAACAGGGGGGTATCACTGGTGGTGCCGCCCGCAAGGAAATTAGCGCCGCCGGCAATCGTCCAACCGACCGGGGAGGTGACAGAATCGGACGTGGTGGCTTCCCACATGCCTTGATAGCTGGGCTGGGCAGTCTTCAAAACCAGCCAATAGGTGGTGTCTGCCGCCAAAGTGGAATTGGCGGGGGCCGTAAAGGCCAGGAGGGTTTTGGTGCCCGGGATTCCGGATTGCGTCAGCGCGTAAAGTTGGCTGCCCGGGACCCCGCTGGCATTCGAGTAAATGAAGGCAGTGTAGCCAACCAAACCGTTCGCATGAACGTGACCAGGCAACTGAACCAGATCTGGCAGGGTCGGCGTATCGAGCAACAAATTAGCGGCAAAAAGCGTGGCAGCACTCACACCCGTGGTGAAGGCGGTGGCCTCACCGGAATTGTTGATGGTCACAACGGTGTTGTCCGAACTGGCCAGATTGCTAACGTTGGTGGAGAGATTCGCGGGCGGTGGGGTAGCCAAGGCGGAACCGGCCAAGGCCAAGCTGCCGGAAAGGGCAATAATCAAATGTTTCATAGTCAAGTGTTGTCGGTATTAATTTCTGGTCGTATGGTAGTTTACTACTTTTACGGCTTCCTTCTAATGAGAGTAAGTTAGGGAAATAACTGCCAAATGTCAACTCCATTTGCCGCATAACCAGCTTCCGGACGGCGGGGAGCGGGCAGGGTCGGGATGCGCCTCCATCGTCCTGACTGATGAACGGCAAACTTATGAAAATAAAAATCTTCCGCCGGTCAAGCCGACGGAAGATTGAACCAGATCCAAAGCGGATAGAGTGATTTCAGGCGCGACGGCGGAAGAGGAACAGGCCGAGGCTGC
>Ga0007882_10000907_pt1 | contig 17386 bp, 15 predicted proteins | sample CryBogCBH12Aug01_FD_71195 | JGI IMG/M metagenome (GOLD analysis project Ga0007882, IMG submission 71195) | Freshwater microbial communities from Crystal Bog, Wisconsin, USA - CBH12Aug09.1 | ecosystem: Environmental > Aquatic > Freshwater > Lake | place: Crystal Bog, Wisconsin, USA | collected... | reverse complement strand
AGTCTTTTCTGATAATTCCTCATCTGTAAAATCTTTTGGCCAATCTGTGGCTAAAGGTGTTTTATTTTTTAATAAAAGTTTTAATGAAATTGCGAATATGATTGCTCCGGCAACAGCATAAGGAATATACAGCATTAGAGAATCTCCTGAAGTAAATTGTTTGACAGCAGTGTTAGTATTTCCCCAATAAGCCAATCCTATCTGAGAGCCATTAAAAAAAACATGGGCAAGAATACTACACCATAATGAACCTGTCAGGTAATAAATAAAGCCAAGTAATGTACCTGCCAAAAAAATAGAGAGAAACCCATATATATTAGAATGTGCAAAGGCAAAAACAACGGCTGTGAACAATATAGGGAATAACATATTTTTATTGTTTCCCTTGGCAAAACGCATCATTATCCCCCTGAAAAAAAATTCCTCGCCTATTCCGGGAACAATTGCCATCACAATAAATGACTTAATAAAAGCCATAAATGTAGGCATATTCATAAATGCAGCCATCATATCATCATTCTGCTGTTGGCTCTTACGGATACTTTCGCCAAAATTTATCTTTCCGATTAGACCTTCCAGTAACTGTAATACCGGCATTGCTCCAAGCATCAATAATATTACCAGCAAAAAATGTATTTTTTTACCCGGGGCAATTAAGCCCAGATATTGAGACGGGTTTGGATGGGAGAAATATGCATATAAATAAGCCGGAATTAAGAAAATAAGCACGCTAAACACTCCTTGTGTCAATATGGCGATATTGATAACAGAAAGGGGTGTTTGCAGATTAATATCCTGAAGTTGTGTAAAATTAATACCGTAGAATCCGGACAACATCCAGGGTATTACGATATTTGCAGTAATAAAAAATGTAAATATTATCAGCATTAGCAACAATAACTGTTGTCCTCTGCCATATTCACGGAAATACCTCATTTAGCTTTTATATTTGTGGCAAAGGTAAACATAAAGAATTGATAGGAATAGTGAAGCTAATTTAGACTTAGGCTAACAAAATACTTTCCTTTATTTTTGCATTATGACAAATTTTAGACCCGGTGGCTTTCAGGTGCTGCCTGTGGTAGTAAAGAACATTATTATCATAAACGTACTGATGGTGCTAATACAGTTTGCATTAGGCAGACAGGGCATCAATCTTGGCGATTACCTCGGCTTGCATTATTGGGCTTCGCCATTATTCAGGTGGTGGCAGCCTATTACGCATCTTTTTATGCATGGTGACCCTTACGATTTCAATCTTACCTTTTGGCATATATTTTCCAACATGTTTGCATTGTGGATGTTTGGAAGAATATTAGAAAACCTTTGGGGTCCCAAACGTTTTCTAATCTTTTATTTTGTGTGCGGACTTGGGGCTGCTTTCTGCCACATGGGTGTACTTACATTTGAATTTACGCGTTTTCACAATGCTTTTTTACAATTTCAGCATAATCCCACATTTGTTGAGTATGCACAATTCATCAGACATAATGGGCTTGGACCAAACGGAAACTTTCAAAGAATACTGGAATTCTGGCAGGCAAATCCTAATTGTTCCAATTGCGCACAAATGTCAGCAGACCTTATTCACCAACAATACTCCGGAATGATTAATGAAGCTACTGTTGGAGCATCAGGAGCAGTATTCGGTGTCTTATTCGCTTTTGGTTATTTATTCCCTAATACTGAATTAATGCTGATGTTTCCCCCTATACCCATAAAAGCGAAATGGCTGGTTGGTGGCTATGCCCTGTTTGAACTTGTATCAGGTTTCCAGAATACTGCGGGTGACAATATTGCCCATTTTGCGCATATCGGGGGTATGATATTTGCATTTTTCCTTTTAAAAATATGGAGTACAAGACACAGAAATGATTTCTATTAATGAAATAAGCTTTCATCTGAGCCTGTATTAACTATTATTTAAAGCCAAATCCAAGAACAAAGCCCTAAATTTCGTAATTTTATTTGTAATGAAAACTGGACAAAGACGCACTGCCTTCTCATATATACCCGGTTACAGTAACAACGCTGTAATACAGTTAATTATCGCTTCCGGTGTTGCGTACGTCATATTAGCACTAATTTGGGCTGTTATCCGGACCGTATATCCCGATGACCACTTTTTCTACTTCTATTTTGTTCCAAATATTGGGTTATTAGATTTTGCAACATTCAAATCTCATGCATGGACATTGCTTACTTATGGATGGTTTCTTCATCCTGGAAAGTTTTGGGAACTCTTCAGCAATATGCTGTGGCTATATTGTTTTGGGAATGTAGTTCAAATGCTTGTTGGATATAAACAAGTTATCCCACTCTATATCTATAGTTTGGCATTGGGTGGTTTGTTATTCATTTTAGGTCAACTCATACCCGGTTTAGGAACTATACCCGGAAATTATCTACTTGGTCCGAGTGCAGGAGTTGTAGCATTGGCTACAGCATCTGTAACAATTTCTCCTAAATACAGATTTTATTTCACAGAGTATTTCAGCTTACCATTGGCGGTTATTGTAGCCGTATATATTGTACTCATGATTATTGGCACTGGTTTCTATTTGCCGTCCATATTGCTGTTGACAGGTGGAAGTGCGGCAGGATTTTTATACATTAAATTATTGCAAGCAGGATTTCGTCCCGGAGCATGGATGTATTCCTTTACCGGGAAAATTGAAGGAGCCTTTACACCAAAAGAATCAAAGGAATGGAAAACAACAGGAAGTAAACGTAATGTTATAATAAATTTTCAACCAGATCAAAAACACAGTGTTTCACAAAAACGAATTGATGATATTCTTGATAAAATAAACCAAAAAGGATATGATTCAATTTCAGACGAAGAGAAGGAAATCTTAAAAAGAGCCAGCGATTTATAACAACGTAATAAAATGTTAGATAAATTTAAATATTTATTTATCTATCTTTTTTCCTAATTTTATATTGAAAACCTAGCCCGCCATGTAAAATATTGCAAAACAATATTTTGACAGATATGTTAATTAATTTTATACACCAATGAAATTATCTCTCATTGTAGCAGTATCAGAGAATAATGTGATAGGGCAAAATAATTCATTGCCATGGCATCTGCCAGAAGACTTGAAATTCTTTAAAATGCATACTATCGGTAAACCGGTGGTTATGGGAAGGAAAACTTTTGAATCGCTTGGAAGACCTTTACCCGGAAGATTAAACATTATATTGTCAGGTAGCCCTGATTTAGAAGTTCCAAAAGAGGTTTTATTATACAACAATTTTGAAGCTGTAATAAAAAAATTACAAGAAGATGCGGTAGAAGAGGCATTCATTATAGGTGGAGGAAAAATCTTTGAGACCTCTCTTCCCTATATTGACTGCATGTATATTACGCGTGTTCACGGTAATTTTGAGCAAGGCGATGTATTCTTTCCACTGATAGACCATACCCATTGGAAATTAGTTTGGGAAGAACATCATACTATTGATGACAAGCATAAATATGCCTATACTTTTCAACAATATGAAAGAGTAGAACTGTGACAATACATTCACTTCAAGAATATATCAAGTACCAATGGAAAGCAATGACACGGCATGGTGTTCATTCGCCATTTGTTTATGAATTCATAGAAAAAATTATTCAAAATAAATCACCCACATCTTTCGACAGCAATTCATTCATATTGATTCCTGCTGATAAAAAAAATATCCAGATTGAGAAGCAAATTGCCTCATGTTATTTAAATATATTGGGTAAAGTAATAGCTCAATATGAATATAGTAAATTACTTGCCGTAAGTGATGACAATGAAGAAGATGGATTACAATGCGATTTATTAATCTTATCCGCAGAACCAAAAGTATGGATAAGGTTATTCAATAGGTATCAGCCGTTATTGAACCAGGGGGGCTGTATTGTAATTACAGGTATTCACAAAACCCATAGGCGCACCGGCAAATGGAATCGAATATGTAATCATCCGAAAGTAAAAATGAGTATAGACCTATATGGTATTGGGCTACTATTTTTTAGGGACGAGTTTAGGGAAAAACAGAAATTTGTACTCAGGCACTAATCGGTATAGGTTTTTGGGATATTTGGGTCAGTGATAATTATAAAGTCACCCTCTTTTTTATATTTTGACCAATCAATACTTGGATAAGAATCATCACCTGCTGCCGAAGAAATAATCAACACTTTAGCTTTTGAACTGAAACTCTTTAATTGGCTTACAACTCCAAATCCACCATCACTATGGTACTTACCGCCAACATGCATTATCTTCTTTTCTTTATTTTTTTTGAGGTACTGTGAAATTGAGTAAGCCATAGTTGCATCCCATAAAGATTGTGCAGCATTGATACTGAAGCCATTTCCACTTGTAGCTTTTGACTCTAAGGAAGGTGAAAGTGGACCATGTCCTGCCATCTCCGCAAGCCTTTCAAAATACTCGCCCTTAGCGGTATCGTAGGGTAATGGTGCAATGTAAGATTTTGAATCTTCCGGTAACTCTTCTAACCCCTTCTGTCCTCTTTTGCCTGCAAGATAGGCGTACCGGCTTGGTGCATTTGCACATATTACGTCAAAACTGTTCTCTTTTGCAAACATTATCATTGGCTTATAGTCAGGGTAATTACTCCAAGCCCTTGCATCCTTAATGAAACTTTTTTCGCGCATGAAGCCCTTTAAATATTCATTCATTACAGGTTGGACATCTCGGTCAAACATCTCTAAAGAAAGTGCAACATCAGCACCAAACTTTAGTTGCATTAACTCCAGTACAGCCTTTTCCAAAAAATGGGCAACACTATCATTATGTTCTTCTCCAAAGAACAACACATCATAATCTTTCATCTCCTGAACAATCCCTTTTAATGGTATTTCTTTTCCAAGTTTAACTGAATAAACCTTGTAATTACTCTCTGATAGTTTTTCTTGGGCAGTAACCAACAGAGGGCATATCAATAAAAGAAAAAATAGTTTCTTCATAAAAAAAGATTGAATGCGAAATTATGACATTATCTGCTATTTTAAAACGGTATGGATTCAATACCAAATCAGATAGCCTTTTATTGAATAATTTGACATGTCTTTATTCAATGAACTAAATGCCTTTTTCGTTTCGCCATGCTGTATCTAAGCCGTTCAAGAATACCTCTACGGGCTGTGCACCTGAAATAGCATATTTTTCATTGAATAAAAAGAATGGTACGCCCCTTATACCAAATGTTCTAGCTTGATCTATGTCCTTGTTTACATTAGCTCTAAAATCATCTCCGGATAACATTGTTGTGACTTCTAAAGTATCTAAACCGATTTCAGCACCTATCTTGATAAGTGTTTCGTGATCACTAATATTTTCCCCCTCGGTGAAATAAGCTTTGAATAACCTTTCTTCTGCCAAAGCTCCAAGTTGATGCGCTTTTGCCATTTGTATCAGTCTATGGGCATCAAATGAATTTGCAATTATTGCTTTTTCAAAATTATATTCAAGTCCATCTTTTCTGGCATTTTCTACCATTTGATGATGCATATTCACAGACCACTCCCTACTCTTGCCATAACGATCGGCAAGATAGCTGTAAATATCTTTTCCGGGAATATGCTGTATATTCGGGTCAAGCTGAAAACTATGCCATATAATTTCAACTTCTTCCTGATGTGGAAATTGGGACATTGCTGTTTCAAGTTTTCGTTTACCAATATAACAGAACGGGCACATAATATCTGACCAAATATCAATTTTCATATTCTATATTGTTTAGCAGAGATAGTATAACAAGTTTTTACGAAGTGTAAGATAAGAATTCTTCAGCATGTTTCATTGCTCTTTATACAGAATTTCAAATTATATGTATATCAATATAGTTTATTAAGTTTATTTAATCCAATCTCTACAAATACTATTATTGCAACAAATCTAATATCAAGAGGCACAATCTAATTAGCCTAAAGTTGGCGGGTAGCTTAAAAAACACCAATTTTGGCAACTTAAAAAGTTATAGTTCATGACCCCTGAACGTGAAGCAAAGATTAAACATGTACTCAATCGCCGGCAGGGTGATTTAGTCTTGGTAATGGAAAATGTGCAGGACCCTCATAATATATCTGCGGTAATGCGTACTTGCGATGCCGTAGGTGTACAAGATATATTTGTGCTGACAACTACAATTGCACGCCATAAAAAATTCGGACGGAAAAGTTCTTCGAGTGCATTAGGTTGGCTTACTATCCATCAATTTGACAATACTGAAGCCTGCATGATGGCAGTTAAGGAGAGGGTAGATAAAGTATATGCTACACACCTTGGTGTTAAGTCTGAATCCTTATATGACCTAAACCTTACGGAAAAAGTAGCGTTGGTATTTGGTAATGAACATGCAGGTGTTTCAGAAGAATGTCTTCAGTATTGTGATGGTAATTTTATTATTCCACAAATGGGTATGGTACAGTCGCTCAATATTTCAGTTGCCTGTGCAATAACACTTTATGAAGCCCTAAGGCAAAGGCAAAATGCAGGTTTTTATAATGGACAAACACATCTGAAAGAGGAAGTTTGGAATGAACTGGCTCACAAATGGGGGTTGTATGAATAATTGCAAACATATAACCCATTTGAATTTTAACAACAAAACTTACCTTTGCCCACTTTACTATGGCAGTATTTTTTGACATTGAACATTTACCGGAATTTAAAAATGCTGTTCTTACTATTGGCACTTTTGATGGTGTACACGAAGGTCACAGAGCCATTATCAACGAGGTTGTTCAACATGCAGGTAAAGTCAATGGAGAAAGTGTATTACTCACATTTGAACCACATCCACGTAAGTTGTTGCACCCCAACCAATCGTTGGGCATCATTACACCACTACATAGCAAAATGAAACTTGTAAGTAGCGCAGGTATCCAACATATTGTTGTCGTTCCGTTTACCGAGGTTTTTGCTCATCAGTCTGCACATTCTTACATTGAAGAATTTTTGGTAGAAAAATTTCATCCACATAGTATCATTATCGGTTATGATCACCGGTTTGGACATGACAGGCTTGGTGGAATTGAATTACTAAAAAAATACGCGCAAGCTTATAAGTACGAGCTAAAAGAAATACCTGCAAGATTAATTGACGAGGCAGTAGTTAGCTCAACTAAAATACGCAATGCCATAAAAGACGGAAAGATAGACGAAGCATCTTCAATGTTGGGGAGGCTCTATACGCTAAAAGGGAATGTGGTTCATGGTAATAAATTAGGCAGAACTATAGGTTTTCCTACCGCTAACTTGCAACCGGAAGACCCTGACCAGATAATACCTGCTACGGGCATTTATGCAATTCATGTTTACCATCGGGGTAATAAGTATAATGCTATGCTCAATATTGGTTATAACCCCACGGTTTCAGACAAAAACCTTATCCGTATCGAAGCTAATATTTTTGATTTTGATGCAGATATTTATGGTGATAGTATAGAGTTAGCATTTGTCAGGAAACTTAGAGAAGAGATAAAATTTCCTTCAATTGATGCATTGAAAATGCAACTACATTCAGACAAAGTTGCAGCGACTGAAGTTTTAAAAAAATACCCAATAATTTATCTTTAATCACATAATTGCCGTTATTATTAATGAAAGATACCAATGAGATTAAATTAATGCCTAAAGGGGACTTACATGTTCATTTAAATGGATTGGTTTCTTTTGAATTGGTAAAGCAAATTATTATTGAGGAAAAAGTCGTTTTACCCAAAAATCTGAAAATACCTGAAGACCTTTATCATACCCAACCATCCTCTCTTGAAGATTATCTGAAAGCATGGAAGATACTCAGGTTAATCCCGTCCAACAGGGCGAATCTAAAATTATTGGTTGAGAGTGCATTCGTGAATCTAAAAAGTGATAACATAAAATTTGCTGAGATCCGTAATTCAATTCTTTATTTGGCGACAATCAATAAGGTGCCAATATCCACAGCATTAGGATGGCTTGTGGAAGATATGGATGAATTTTCGGAAAAATATAATATTCGATACGGGCTGATAATGTCAGTACCCCGTAGTGATACGGCTGTCGAGCATTTTCACTCTCTTGTAAATGCCTATAAGCAACTCGGTAAACCCCGCAGTATTGTGGGTATAGACTTATCAGGAAATGAAGAAATACCGCTCTCGTCTGACTTTGGGCAAGAATTTGTAAAGGCAAAAGAAAATTATGGATTTGGAGTAACGATACATGCCGGAGAAACGGGAAACGTAGGTAACATTATTGCCGCAGTTAATGACTTTGGAGCGGATAGAATAGGGCATGGTACTGTAGCAGCGAAACATCCCGAAGTGATGGAATTGTTGCATCAGAAAAATATTTGCCTTGAAGTTTGCCCAATCAGTAATCGTTTAACAAAAGCCATAAAAGAGGGGGAGCGTTCCCCAATGCTTAATTTTTTAGACAATGGAGTGTCATTTGTAATAGGTTCAGATAATCCTCAAATTCATCAATTGACATTATCTGATGATTATGCTGAGTTTTTAAAGCAAACAGGGGATTTGAAGTATTTAAATAATATGATTGCAATACAGTATCAATATTCTTTTATTAAGGATCTTCAGTAAACAGGGTAAGTGAAGCTGATTTTTGTCCACTCTTTATTAATTTTGGCACATGCTGCAAAAGCTGGTTATAAAGAATTACGCAATTATTGATAATCTTGTTTTTGAACCTGACATTTCACTAAATACAATTACAGGTGAGACAGGAGCAGGAAAGAGCATTATTATGGGTGCGCTTAGCCTTATTATGGGAGAAAGGGCAGATTCTTCTGTACTAATCAATAAGAATGATAAATTAGTTGTTGAAGGCTATTTTGATGTAAGTAATAATACCTCATTTAAAAAAGCATTGGATGAAGCTGAATTAGATGTTGAAGACCAATGCATCATAAGAAGAGAAATTGCCATTACAGGAAAATCAAGAGCCTTTATCAATGATACTCCGGTTAATCTATCACTACTGAACAGTCTTGTAGCTTTATTGGTGGATATGCACCGCCAATTTGGGCATCTTGCGCTTGAAGATGATAGTTTTCCTATTGAGATATTAGACTCTGTTGGGAATGCCAATGCAATTGCTGATAACTATAGAAAATTATTCCAGAGGTATAAAAAACTTAACCAGCAATTAAATGAAGCAAAGGAAAAAAGGGCACAATGGCAGAAAGAGGCAGATTATAAACAGTATCTCTTTGATGAACTGAAAGAGGCTGCATTCAAAGAAAATGAAATAGAAAATGCAGAACAGCAACTAAAACAAATCAGTAATTCAGAACGTATAAAAAATATCTTGCAATCAGGTAGAGCTGTTTTGAATGAAGGCGAGATACAGGTAGTTAATGAATTAAAGCAAATAGCCAAGCAGCTTGCAGGGATTATAGATGTCATGCCTGCAGCAAAGCCGATACAGGAAAGGATAACATCCGTCTATGAGGAGCTTAAAGATATTTCATCGGAATTGGAGATTCTGGAAGAGCAATTGAATTTTGATCCTGAACAAATGGAATACCTCCAACAAAGAGTAGATTTGGGATATAAATTATTAAAAAAACATAGTGCAGGCACAACTGCAGAGCTAATATCCATCCGGGAACATCTTGAATCTGAGATAAGCACAACTATAGTTATTAATGAGTCTATTGAACAATTAGCAAAAGAAGAAACAAAAATTTATAAGGAGCTTTTAGAAGATGGAAAAAAGTTGTCAGTTTTACGAAAGAAAGCAACTCCGATATTTACAGAGAAAATAAATAAATTGCTTTCGTTAGTTGGGATGCCTAATGCAAGTTTCAAAACTGAAACCTTACAAATAGAGCCAAACATAAATGGAATAGATAGCATTCAATTCATGTTTGATGCCAATAAAAGCGGACAATACCAACTATTACAGAAGGCTGCTTCAGGTGGTGAAATGAGTAGGATAATGTTATGCATAAAATCACTTACGGCAACTGCATTACATCTTCCAACACTTATATTTGACGAAGTTGATGCCGGCATATCCGGAGAGGCAGCAAGACAAGTGGCTATATTGTTGCAAGATCTCGCCAAATCTCACCAGATTATTTGTATTACCCATCAACCACAGGTAGCAGCAAAAGGAACAAGACATTATTATGTATATAAAGAGCCTGAAAAATCGGGCAGGCTCACCACCAAGATAAAAATTCTGGAGCCTTCCGAAAGAATAATTGCTATAGCCAGAATGATTGGAGGTGAGAAACCCAGTGAAGCAGCTATTAATAATGCAAAAGAGTTGGTTAGTCAATAGATATAGTTGTAATAATTTTTGTTACTTAATAAACACTTTAAATGCACTCATTTTCAGAGTTAGTAAATTTATTTGAGAATCGGTTTTCTGCATCTCTGCCATTTCCTGCAAATCCAGATTCATTATATGCACCATGCCGGTACTTTCTAAAAGAAGGAGGCAAGCGCATACGTCCTGTAATATGCCTGATGGGAAATGAGTTATTTGGGGAAATAAGTGAGGATGCATGGCATGCTGCATTCGGCATAGAATTATTTCACAACTTCACGCTGATACATGATGATATTATGGATAGAGCACCATTACGCCGCGGAAATCCAACAATTCATGAAAAATATGGAATGACATCCGGTATCTTATGTGGTGATGTGATGAACATTATTGCCTACGACCAAATAGCCAAAATTGAAAAATCCTTACAACAGTCCTTACAATTGTTCAACAAGACAGCAATAGAAGTATGTGAAGGGCAACAATTGGATATGGATTTTGAGTTGCGTAATGATGTAACGATGGATGAATATATCCACATGATTACCTTGAAAACATCCGTTTTACTTGCATGTAGTTTAAAACTTGGAGCCATAGTAGGAGGAAGTATCGGAGACAATGCTGATAAGCTTTATGCATTTGGTAAAAACATGGGTATTGCCTTCCAATTAATGGATGACTATTTGGATGCTTTTGGTGATTCATCGGTAACCGGCAAACAAAATGGAGGGGATATTCTTGCCAACAAAAAAACATTTTTATTGATTAAAGCACTTGAAAACGCAAAACCTGCGGAGCGGACAGCAATTGAAAATTTATTAGCTTCAGATAGTGAAAACAAAGTTCCGGAAATGTTGTCGTTATATGCTGCGACAGGTTCTGATAAATCTTGTAAAAATGAAGTAGTCCGCTATTCCGATAATGCATTCCAATGTCTTGAAGATGTTGCAATGCCGTCAATAAGAAAAGAACCATTGTATGCACTTGCATCCTATCTGCTCAAAAGAGAAAAATAATTTTTGATTTTAAAACTATACAATATGAATCACTGGCTTGTAAAATCTGAACCTGTAAAATATAGTTGGGAACAGTTTGAAAAGGATAAAAAGACTACGTGGGATGGTGTTCGTAATTACACAGCCCGCAATAATCTGCGCCTTATGAAAAAGGGTGATACCGTGCTGTATTATCACAGCAATGAGGGTTTAGCCATTGTAGGAATTGCAGAGGTTGTAAAAGAGGCATACCAAGACCCTACAACAGAGGACACAAATTGGGTAGTTGTTGATTTAAAGCCGGTTAAGGCGTTAAAAATCCCCGTGGCATTATCAACTTTAAAATCAGATCCTGACTTTGGACAAATGGAACTGATTAGACTGAGTAGGCTTTCTGTAAGTAAGGTAACGGAAAAAGAATATAAGAAAATACTTGGAATGGGTGGGCTATAATGGTACAGATTCAGCAGAAACCAAGTTGTAACCTTATCAGTTACAACTTGGTTTCTGCTAAAAGGTCTTTTTCTTCGATATATCCAGTATGTTGCCAAATTAATTCACCATTCTTATAAAGTTCAAGGTAGGGAATGGATGCAATGTTTTTTTCCCTGATTAGGTCTTGGTTTATATCTGCATCTATTTTTAAAAGGTGCATTTTATTTTTCCTTTTCTCTGCAATTGATTCAAGAATCGGCATCATTTTTTTACATGGTGCACACCATGTAGCATTAAAATCAACTAATACATAATTGTCGGATTTTACATGTTTTTCAAATTTAGCTTTTGACATTCCTTTAGCTTGTTTATTAGAATTCCCATTGTCATCTAAAGGTTTGTTAGCAGCATTCCATTTCATTATTCCACCATCCATGTTATAGACTTCTTTAAAACCCATTTCCTTCATTTGTGAAGCGGCAGAACTACTTCGTCCACCTGAAAGACAATAAATGAAAACAGGCTTATTCTTATCTAATTTGCTAATCTCCGATTCAAATGTGGCACTACGGAAATCAATATTTTTCGAATTAGCCAAATGCCCGCCTGCATACTCATTTGCAGTCCTTACATCCACTAATTGTGCATCCGGGTTTTTGGTCAATAATTGATCATATTCATTTACCGACAAGGACTTATTGATTACAGTTTGATTTGTTGACACCCCGCCATTCTTTTTTTGTTGGCAGGAGCCCAAGAGGGTTAATTGAAGTAATATTATTGTAAAAATAAGGTTTTTCATATTCGTATATATTTATATTGCTTGAATTAAATTTGTAAATAACTAAAAATCAATATAATGAATGCAAAGTTGGTTATTATTCTTGTATCTGCAAAATACCTTTTCCAAGATAATCTATAATGTTTCCGGCACGCATAGCTTCTTGGGATAGTTCCTTGGCTGCTATGTCTCCTGCAAGACCGTGAAGATAAACGCCTAACAATGCCGCATGTTGCGATTCATATCCCTGTGCCAATAAGCCGGTAATTATTCCGGTAAGTACGTCTCCTGAGCCTGCTGTTGCCATTCCTGCATTTCCGGTCATATTGTACCAGCAATCACCTTCCGGGTTTATTATAGCTGTGTGGTGATTTTTAATTATGATATTAATGCCATAACGCATAGCCTGAATTCTTGCATTGTCAATCTGAATCATCGAATTTGTGTTCTCTCCAAACAATCTGCTAAATTCTTTAGGGTGAGGCGTAAGTATTGACCCTGCCGGTAGTTTGGCAATTAATTCAGGGTGCATCGCCAAAATATTAAGCGCATCTGCATCCACAACCAAGGGTAGGTTATAAACTTCTATAAAGTCTGTAAATGCTTTAATAGTCTCACTATCTGTACCCAGCCCCGGACCAATGCCAATTGCATTTGCATACCCCCAGTCTTCTATTTTTTCTAAAGCATGGTTGCCATTAGTTTTGCACATTACTTCAGGCACTGCTGTTTGTATTATAGTATAACCGACACTCGGTAATAGTGCAGTAACTAAACCTGCTCCGGCAGTAATAGCTGCTCTTGCAGAGAGTACGACGGCTCCTATTTTACCATAACTACCACCAATTATCAATGCATTGCCATAAGTGCCTTTATGGGAGTGAGCTGCTCTTTTTCGGTAAATGGTTCGAATATCATCTATTTCTATTGTTTTATATTGGGTATGGGTAGCGTTGATAAATGTAGCATCCAATCCTATGTCCAGTATATGAATATTGCCGGTATAAGTTGCCGTTTCAGGATGTAGAAATGTGCGTTTGTAAAACTGAAAACTTAAAGTATCTCCGGCTTTAATTATTGATGATTCAGTGTCAGGAATGATATCTGCCGGTAAGCCACTTGGAATATCTATTGCAATCTTCTTATTCGGAAGTTTATTGATTTGTTCAATAAATGAGGCAATCCATCCTTGAGTCGGTCTATTTAAGCCTGTACCTAATAGGGCATCAATTATAAAAATATTAGGGGGTAGGTCTGTTATATAAGTGTTCTGTTCTATAAATGTTACTAATTGGTTGTCTATCTGCTGTAATCTTATAAGATTTGAATTGCAATCGTTGGACATTTCCTGTGTAATACGGAGAATAAATGCTTTTACGCCATAACCACGGTTGTGCAATAGTCTTGCAATTGCCAATCCATCACCCCCATTATTACCGGTACCGCAAAGGACTATGAATAATGCATCCTTTGGCAGATTTTCCCTGATCCAGTTGGCACACTTATTTGCTGCTCTTTCCATGAGATCAAGGGATTGTATCCTTGAAGCCTGAATTGTAAAGGCATCACATGCTTTTATTTGAGCGGATGAAAATATTTTCATACCACTAAAATAAATAAATAAGTTTACAAAAAATACAATATCAAAAAATCTTTCGTCAATTTCACTTAGCAGTCGCTCAAACTTATAGGTATCTGTAGTGCAAGTCCACCCTCTGCAGTTTCCTTGTATTTGTGGCTCATATCCATTGCAGTCTCCCACATAGTATTAATGACGGCATCCAATGATATCCGTGCATTCTCCGGATTACTCTGCAATGCAAGTTGTGCAGCGGTGATTGCCTTGATAGCACCCATTATATTTCGTTCTATGCAAGGTACTTGCACTAAGCCGGCTACAGGGTCACAGGTAAGCCCAAGGTGGTGTTCCATAGCTATTTCGGCAGCCATAAGACTGTGTCTCGGGCTACCACCCAATGCCTCGGTGAGTGCCGCAGCGGCCATAGATGAAGAAACACCTATTTCTGCCTGACAACCACCCATCGCAGCTGATAAAGTGGCTCCCTTTTTGAATATACTTCCAATCTCTGATGCTGTAAGTAAGAATTTGATTATTTTTTGGTCATTATTCCCTTCGCAGAATATTATATAATACAGCAAAACCGCAGGTACAACACCTGCTGCACCATTGGTTGGTGCAGTCACGACTCTGCTGAATGATGCATTTTCTTCATTCACAGCTAATGCAAAACAACTTACCCAGTCAAGAATATACTTGAATGATTCACCTCCACTCTTAATTATTTTAATCCATTCTGTGTAGTTTGAATAGCTTTTACCCTCTGTATATTTTTGGTTGAGTTCAGCAGCCCTTCTGGTTACATTCAGTCCTCCTGGCAGGATTCCACCTGTATGACAACCCCTGTAAATACACTCACGCATCACATCCCATATTTTCAATATCCCGGTATTTGTTGCTTCTTGCGGTCTCCAAGCATTTTCATTCAGCATAACAACATCTGAAATATCCATCCCGGTTTTATCGCAAGCAGCTACAATATCTGCTTCAGATTGTATTGGATAAGGAAGATTTACAAGTGTACTGCCTCCATTATCTTCACCTTCTTTCACTACAAAACCCCCACCAATTGAGTAATAGGTAGTTGCGATTTCATCTCCGTTACTAAGGCTGCAAATAAACGTTAGTGCATTGGGATGGTAGGGCAAGCTATCATTGTATAGAAATACAATATCATGCTCAATATTAAAAGGTATGGTTTGTTCTTTTGTTATCTTATTAAGCGCATTGTTGATTTTTATAGTAAGCCTGCCTTTTGTACCAATTTCTTCAATCTGTGAATTTATTTTATTCACGTCAAATGTCTCAGGGTCTTCTCCACACAGTCCAAGTATTACTGCTACATCTGTTCCATGTCCTTTCCCTGTTTTTGCCAAAGAGCCGTACAATAGCACTCTTACAGAAAGTACTTTTTCCAATCCCCTGTTGTTTAGGGTTTTTATAAATCTAAGTGCAGCCTTCCATGGTCCAAGTGTATGAGAACTGCTTGGTCCTATCCCAATCTTAAAAATGTCAAATACTGATATAATTTCAGGTTTCAAAAGCTATGGATATTATTTAAATATTAAGATAATAAATATTTTACAAAGGTAAGTTGATTAGGGTAATAATAGACTTTAGTTGATGCTTTCAAAATTAGTTTAACATCCTTTTCGCTTTAAAACAAAAAATTGAAAATAATGCTGCGTAGAAATTGGTTATAAAATATAAAGGCTCACAATTGTGAGCCTTTATATTTTATAAAGCTATACTCTAAATTATAATTTCACTATTTTTTTCGTATAAGTCATTTGCCCTACAGTGAATTTCACAAAGTAAATTCCCGGAGTTAATGTATTGACGCTGTAATTGTAGTCGCCTGCCTGCTGTAATTTATTTGTAATGATTGGCATTACTTCCTGTCCCACAATATTATAAATACCCAAGCTTATAGTTTGGTCTGTTGAAAGGTTGTAAGAAATATTTGTGCTTTGTTCTACAGGGTTAGGATAAACCAATAAACTATTACCATCATTCATTATCTCCAATGCCGGAGAATTAGTATGAAGTGTACTGCAATTGGCGATTGGCGTTACTGTTCCACCCAATGATGCATAATTTGCAACAAAAGATTGGTAGTAAATATTTGCTACAGTATCATTGTGAATGATAATAACGTTCTCATCATTCAATGTATTTGCAGAAGTAGTCCAGTTATGAGAGCCTGTAAGCACTAATGGGTCAGAGCAGAAGTTAGAAGGGTCAACAATCAGCATCTTGTTATGATAGATGTAAGAACCTGTATATGTTTTAAGATTTGTGCCAAGACCAGATGTTAATATTGGATAAGCAGATCCCGTTGTGCTGGAGTATTGGTCAACAATACCCGCAGTATAAACGCCTCCTGTGTACTTAGCAACAATATCATTTGCATCAGTAACTTCAGTAAATGTATATACTCCAAAATAAAGATCGGTATTGGCAGAGTTGATTGAGCTTTGGATATGACTGTCTGTACCATCAGATGGGCTGAAATACAATTCAACAGTTTTTCCTCCTATTGAGAAAGTGTGTCTTCCTAAGTCAGTTTTGTACGGACCGAATTTTGACAATACAGGATTTGGAACCACTCCTGTATCTCCCCACATCATGTCAAACTCTTGTTTAAATACATGCGCCATAGCAGAGTCCTGTATAAACACAGTATTGTTATAGCAATAATTGAACTGTGTTACACCCCAGTCCTCAGAACCCGTATTTACAATTGCGTCATTTGCATCAGTAGAATTTGCATCGATAAGAACAAATTTATTATGCATAATGCCATAAGCACTTGTAGTAGGACTTGCAAGTGTATGAATACCTGAGTTCAATAATGCAAGGCCTGTATTAGATTGGCTTCCGTCATATATCCAACGTACTTTTTTACCTGCCAGATATGCATTATTTACAGCAGTAGCAATGTTGGCAAATCCAGAACTTTGGTTGTAATCGTACTGTGCAATATCAATAGAATATTTTGCTCTATTTATGTATGCAATAATCGTATCCGCCATACAGCTATTAAGATAAACCGCATTTACACCAGATGATACAGTATTATCAACCGGTTGGTTAAAATAAATGTTTATTTTCCCGGAAGAACCACCGGTAACGCAAGATGCGGTAGTGAAAGTTACAGATGGGCTATAAGAACCTGTTCCTAAACCGCCGCAAACGGTTTCAACCTGAAATTCATAAGTCGTTCCGCAAGTCAAACCAGTAATTGCTACGGAGGTAGCAGTTGTTGAATCTGTAATCCATGTTGAAGTACCAACAGGGCGATAAT
>Ga0007882_10000903_pt1 | contig 17427 bp, 16 predicted proteins | sample CryBogCBH12Aug01_FD_71195 | JGI IMG/M metagenome (GOLD analysis project Ga0007882, IMG submission 71195) | Freshwater microbial communities from Crystal Bog, Wisconsin, USA - CBH12Aug09.1 | ecosystem: Environmental > Aquatic > Freshwater > Lake | place: Crystal Bog, Wisconsin, USA | collected... | reverse complement strand
CGTCGCTGATGGCCGAGCTTGCAAAACCGAAAATTCCTTTTGCTTCAAGCAGACTCGCTGAGATTACCTTGACGCATGTGTTGGCGAATTACTCTCTCGTTAATGATGCCGTATCGTATATGCTTCATGAACGTGATAAACTCTATACTGAACTGCTTTCCATTGATGGTGTTGAGCCCTTCCTGAGCGATACCAATTTTTTGATTATCAGAATCAGTGATGCAAAGGCGGTTTTCCAAAGCCTGCAGCGTGAAGGTATTCTTGTTAGAAATGTATCCGGATACCGGCTTATGGACAATTGTCTGAGGTTTAATGTCGGCCTCGTTGACGAAAATCGGCGTCTCATTGAAAAACTTTGTTCTCTATAAGGATGCAGGAGTTCAGAAAATTACATGGGACTGAAATGAATAGGTTGAGTGTGGATAAATATGCCGATGCACCGAAGCATCCTCTTTTTCTTATGCTGCATAATATCCGCAGCATGTGGAATGTTGGATCAATGTTTCGTACAGCAGATGCAGCCGGCATTGAAAAAATGATTATTTCCGGTTATACAGCAACTCCTCCACGAAAAGAAATTGATAAAACGGCATTGGGAGCACAGGATACAGTCTTGTGGGAATACTATGCCGACCCACTTGAAGCACTTTCAAGTATGAAAAATAAGGGTGTAAAAATCTTTGGGCTTGAAATTACAGAAGGCAGCCACCCGTATACGGCTATAGCATCAGATGCTTTTCCCCTATGTCTTGTCGTGGGCAATGAAGTTGACGGACTTGAAAACGAAGTGCTGGCGCTGTGTGACGGGGTGCTTGAAATCCCTCAGTATGGAACTAAACATTCACTCAATGTTGCAGTTGCCGCTGGCATTGCCTTGTTTGAAATGGTAAGAGTTATTAGAAGTAGCGTGTAACTTTTTGTTTTTTGCTGTGGTTTTGTTTACTTAGATGTTAAATGTTTATAACTCTCTCTGTCAATGCTTCATTACAAGACATACGAGTTGGATGACTGTACAGCTCCCTGGGTCGTTTTTGTTCACGGCGCCGGAGGCAGTTCTTCAATATGGTTTCTTCAGATAAAAGAGTTTATCCGGCATTTCAATGTCCTGCTTGTTGATCTTCGAGGACATGGAAAGTCAAAAAGTATCGTAGCCCATAAAGAAGATCGTCATTACGATTTCGAGGATATTACCCGTGATATCATCGAAGTAATGGACTCATTGCACATAAAGAAGGCTCATTTTATAGGTATATCTTTAGGAACAATTCTGATTCGTAACCTCAGCGAAATTGCTCCCGACAGGGTCAGTTCTATGGTTATGGGCGGTGCGATCATAAGGTTAAAAATCCGGGCAAAAGTTCTTGTTACCCTTGGGAACATGTTTAAGAGGTTTGTTCCATATATGTGGCTTTACAGCTTTTTTGCATGGATTATCATGCCCAGCGAGCGACATAAGCAATCGAGACTGCTGTTTGTAAACGAAGCTAAAAAAGTTGCCCAGAAAGAATTTATGCGCTGGTTCCGTCTCACCTATGAGATTACCCCGCTTTTAAAATATTTTGAAGAAAAAGATACGGCTATTCCTACGCTCTATCTTATGGGTGAAGAAGACCACATGTTTCTACCTGCCGTTCGCTATATCATTACTAAGCATACCAATTCATGGCTGGAGGTGATCGTCAATTCAGGTCACGTCTGCAATGTCGATCAACCCAGAGAGTTTAATGCCCGCGCTATTGCTTTTTTGAAAAAGATGTCTGCTTCAAGTCCTTATGATACCTCGGTTGTAAAGCTTGCCGCAAGTTAAATAACAGGTTTGTTGTAGTTATTCATCGCATGCTCAATACCATTGATTGCAAAATCAAGAGCAGCATCACTGCAGACAGGGAGTACTTTACCCATTACCACCCTCTCACCCTCACTGAATTTTCCGAGTACAAACGATGAAAAAGAACTCATCGGCTGTTCGTCGAGCCTTATCCCGATTCTCATTCTTGCAAACTCTTCGCTTCCTAAACATTCGATAATGTGTTTCAATCCATTCTGCCCACCCGCAGACCCTTTTGCACGAATGCGAATTGATCCGGAAGGGAGGTTGAGATCATCACAAATCACTAGAATGTCATTACGCTCGATTTTATAAAAATTCATTGCCGCTATTACAGCATGACCTGACAGGTTCATGTAGGTCATGGGCTTTATAAGAATGACAGATTCTCTTCTATGGGTTAGTTTTGCACTGAGGTATTTTCCTTTTCCTCTGCTGAACCCCGCCCCGAAAGAAGCTGCTATTGTTTCAACAACATCAAAGCCGATATTGTGCCGAGTACCGGTATACTGAGCTTCAGGATTTCCAAGACCTACAATAAGTTTCATAGCAAAAGCACTAATTCAGCGGGTGTCGTAAAGGTAATCGCAAAGAATATAGCAGAGGCATAGCGAAATCTGTAAAAAAAACACTCTTTTAGAGTCGGAAAAGAGAAGGAAAGTATTGCCCTTTGCAGTCGTCAGAAACCCTTAACAACTTCTACAAAAAGGTATTGAGATTCATGAAAAAAGTTGCAAATTATAACTTCCTGTTTTGAATGGGATTGTTCCTTGTTATGATTTTTTACCGGTAACATTTTTTTCTTGAGTCAAGAAAAACAGTGAAAAAAAAAGCAATGAAAAAATCGTTTAATGTAAGATGGTTGGCCAGAGCTCTATCTGCTCTGGGAGGCCTTGGTATTTTGTTTCAGGCGCAAAATGCCTTTGCAAGCGAGGCCGATTTGTTATTACCTGATTTACACTCGGTGACTTTCCTTGGAGGAATTCCCGGAAACACTCTTCTCCTGTGGGGTCTTGCAGTCTGCCTGTTCGGTATGGTATTCGGTATCATACAGTACATCGGAATTCGCAAGCTTCCTGTTCACAGCGCCATGCGCGAGATCAGCGAACTGATCTATGCAACCTGCAAAACCTACCTGATTACACAGGGTAAATTTATTCTTGTACTCTGGGTTCTTATCGGAGCCATTATTGTCGCCTATTTCGGTTGGCTTCGACATCTTCCTGCGATCAAGGTTATTTTCATTCTTGTAGCCAGCCTTATCGGTATTCTCGGAAGTTATATCGTTGCCTGGTTCGGAATGAGGATAAACACCTTCGCCAACTCAAGGACAGCATTCGCAAGCCTCGGCGGAAAACCATTTCCTACGTATGCTATTCCTCTCAGAGCCGGCATGAGTATCGGTATGCTGCTCATCAGTATCGAGCTTTTTGTTATGCTCTGCATCCTTCTCTTCGTACCTCGCGACTTTGCCGGCCCATGCTTTATCGGCTTTGCAATCGGCGAATCTCTCGGCGCCTCAGTGCTTCGTATCGCTGGCGGTATCTTTACCAAGATTGCCGACATCGGATCCGACCTCATGAAGATTGTTTTCAAAATCAAGGAAGACGACGCCCGTAACCCTGGTGTTATTGCCGACTGTGCTGGCGACAATGCCGGTGACTCCGTTGGACCTACTGCTGACGGCTTTGAAACCTACGGTGTAACCGGTGTAGCCCTGATCTCCTTTATTCTTCTAGCCATAAAGGCTCCTGAAGTGCAGATCATGCTCCTTGTCTGGATCTTTGCAATGCGCCTTGTCATGATTTTCGCCAGTGCGGGTTCATACTGGGTCAATGCCGCCTTTGCCAGGATGAAGTTCAGCAATGCCGATGAGATGAACTTCGAGAAGCCTCTGATCACTCTTGTATGGCTTACATCGATTGTTTCAATCATTCTTACCTACATAGCATCCTACTACCTTATCAGCACACTCGGCGATGGCACCATGTGGTGGAAACTTGCGTCGATCATCACCTGCGGAACGATTGCCGGTGCTCTTATTCCCGAACTGGTAAACCGTTTCACCTCCACAGAGTGCGCCCATGTTCGTAACGTCGTACAATGCTCCAAAGAAGGAGGCGCAGCACTGAACATTCTTGCAGGTCTTGTTGCCGGTAATTTCAGCGCCTACTGGATGGGCCTTGCCATTGTTGGTTTGATGGGAGCCGCCTATGGTCTCAGTACTCTTGGTATAGCCACTCTCGGGCTTACTCCTGAGCTTATTGCTTCGCAAGGGATACTTACAGTCGGCCTTACTAAGGTTGTAATGCTAGCACCTTCGGTCTTTGCTTTCGGTCTTGTCGCTTTCGGATTCCTCAGCATGGGCCCGGTTACCATTGCAGTTGACTCCTACGGCCCTGTTACTGACAACGCACAGTCTGTTTACGAGCTCTCGCTTATCGAAACAATTCCGAATATCAAGAGTGAGATTCAGAGCGAGTTTGGTTTCCAGCCTGACTTTACAAATGCTAAAAGGTACCTGGAAGCAAACGACGGTGCAGGCAACACCTTCAAGGCAACAGCAAAACCGGTGCTTATCGGTACCGCTGTGGTCGGTTCTACCACGATGATCTTCTCGATCATTATGATCCTGACCAACGGCCTTGCTGATACGGCCGCCATTGCAAAGCTTTCAATCCTTTCACCTCCGTTCCTCCTAGGCCTTATGATGGGCGGTGCAATCATCTACTGGTTCACCGGTGCCTCCATGAACGCCGTCACAACCGGAGCCTACTACGCTGTGGAATTCATCAAGAACAACATCAACCTTGATAGTTCCGTTGAAAAAGCCTCGATCGAGGACAGCAAGAAGGTTGTTGAAATCTGTACCAAGTTTGCGCAGAAAGGTATGATCAACCTCTTTCTTACCGTATTCTTTACGACACTGGCTTTCGCCTGTCTCGATTCATTTTTCTTTATCGGCTACCTGATCTCCATTGCGCTTTTCGGTCTCTACCAAGCCATCTTTATGGCCAATGCCGGCGGTGCTTGGGATAATGCCAAGAAGATTGTTGAAACTGAGCTCAATGCCAAAGGCACTCCGCTTCATGATGCCTCAATTGTCGGTGATACGGTCGGCGATCCTTTCAAGGATACATCTTCGGTTGCCCTGAACCCGATCATCAAGTTCACAACGTTGTTTGGTCTCCTTGCCATCGAGCTGGCTATCGAACTTCCGCCTCAGCTTGCCCTCTCTCTGGCAGCTATCTTCTTTGCCCTTTCACTGGTTTTTGTACACCGCTCCTTCTTCTCAATGAGAATCAAGGTGGACGAACACTAAACAATAGCTCTCAGCAACAAAAAAGCCGCGGTAGTGCGGCTTTTTTGTTAGCTCAGGCTCAACCATTACATGAGCTGGATTGTTATCCTTTTCTTCATTCCAGAGCAGGTAATCTTTTAATCAGCTATGCAACGTACAGACAACCCATCTATCTTTTCTTCACTGCTTCTGACTACAGTTGCGAGGTGATGGTTCAGTACTCTGTACCAAGCCGCCGTAGGTGAGTATTCTGAATTGGTCCAGAAATAGGCACTCTCTCCAATAAAACTGAACTTCCCATCTATTCCTCTCATTCCACTTGGCAAGGCACTGTAATTACTACTGTTGTCGCCTCCAACATTTGGGCTCTGCCATTGCGATATGCCGTTGAATTTCATTTTGCCACCCGCGACAGTTTCTCCTCCCAAAGTGCCGGTTATCGTTGTCCATTCCTTATCGCTCGGTATATGCCATCCTAATGGAGCTAAACCTCTTGGATCATGTACTGCATACCAATTATATAATTTGCCATATTTTTTTCCGTGAGCAGGATCATTATTATAATAACACCAGACTCCCTCACCATTAGCTCCTGCATCGTTCCATTCTTCATTTGTTTTTGCCTGACGGATTATATCACCATTCCTGTATCTGGAGATATTCAGGTTATCCTGCATCCAGACCTGATTACCTATCGTTACAGTTTTATATGTATTGCTTTCTATATCTGCAATTTTTTCAGCTTGGACATCGGATACAGTAGTCATCAGAGTTATAAAGAGGATCAGTAATCCATATAATATGCTGTGTCTTTTGTTCATGGTTCCATTGTTTAGGGTTTGTTTTTGCTGATTCATAGTAAAAATGTTTTTAATTAATGTAGGGGTCATTTCTTCCTTGTCTTTATTTCCTTTATAAACATACAGCGGTCAACCTTAAAGAATTATAAAGTCCCGCTTAAAATTTGCCAAAAATTATTAAGAAGAGCAGGATCGACTTTTTCTGTAATATATCTTCCGGAATTGAGAATGAATGATAAGCCACGCACTAATTGACGGCAATTATTAATGCGGTTATTAATAATAAATAGTAATAATTAATATTAATCAATAATAAATTACGGATTGGTCTGAGTAGGGGAAAAGGCGGAGTAAGTGCTTAATCTATAATGATCTCGCTTTTTTTTATGAATGCTTGCTTTTTAAGCTAATTTTAATCTTTTGTTAATGTTTCCTTAAGGAATGATGTGGTATCATAGGTAAGAATCAATATCAGTACCCCCTATTCCAAAATTATTTGATTTTTCAATTCTTAATGTAGCTGTTCAATTCAGCAAATATCTATTTATCAATAATTCATGCTGTGCTGAAAGGTGAGTATTAAATCAATCTGTTTGCTTGTTTAAGAATTTCACAATTGTGAACTGTTTTTGTTTGTGTGGAGATGTTTTTACTTGATTAATTTTCTGCCGATTACTGAATCGTGATGAATTGTTGGTGTGTGGCAGTTTAGAACTATTTTCTGTAGCGGCAGATTATTATTGATATCTCCTTTGCATACAATCAAAGTTACAGTTGGATTTGTTCTTTTTGTCAACAGACGTTTTATGATGATTACAATTAGAATTTAGTGATAAGAGTAAGTAAATAATTTATAAATAAAATAATGGAGAAGCATTATGAATACAAAAATTGTAAAGATCTTATTCGCTCTGTCTATAATTATTATTGGCAGTAGTATGCATTTGTATGCTGAGGAAACAACTGCAAACCAAGAATTGGCTTACAATGTCGGTCAAGAAAAAACAGTAACAAAAGCGTTCCTTGAAAAAAAGTACAATCTTTCATTGGGTAAAAATAAATATGAATCTGCTGGGTGTGCAGGATGCCATGATAATGGTATTCTTGGAGCTCCAAAACCTGGCCATAAAGAGTCGTGGGTGTCTCGTGTAGTAAAAGGATGGAATAATATTCTCAACCATGCAGTATCCGGATTTAATAAAATGCCTCCTAAAGGTGGCAACGAATCGATAAGTCAATCCGATATTGAAAATATTGTTGCTTATATGATTTCTTAATAAATTTTTTATATGTATTGCCCAGACAATTATGGAAAAAAGTTTTGATACCATAAAGATTTCTTTCCATAGTACTACAAACTATTTATCTTTGTTATTTTTCATAACCATAAACCCGGGCCATTATTATGCAGACAAAAAAAATACGTTTATTTCTAACTTCAATTGGAGCCTTAGCTCCTTTATTATGTGCTGTTCCACAGGCATCTGCCACTCCAGTTTATGCGCGTCAAACAGGTTTTTCCTGCGCAGCTTGTCATTTCGAACAATTTCCATTGCTGAATGCATATGGTCGTAGTTTCAAGGCCAATGGATATATTGATTCAGGACTTGGTAAGCAGAGTAAAATTGAAGATGACAATCTTTCTCTTCCATCTACACTGAATGCATCATTTGTCAGTAAACTTCGCTACCAGAAAACGAATGGTTCAGCAAACACCCCTGAATCGGGACCTACGAATTATGGTAATATTTCGTTTCCTGACGAAGCCTTTCTCGTCATAGGAGGAAGGGTTTCCAAGAACATCGGTTTTGAAATTGGACTTTCAGTAGTTCCTCAAGATGTTACAGACGGTAAAATATTGACTGAGTTCAAGATGCCGATCATGACCAAAGTTGATGACTTTACCCTGAGCGCAATTCCTTTTACGACATCATCTCAAGGTCCGGCCTATGGTTTTGAGTTGTTGAATACAGGGGCAGTCGAGTTTGCGCGTGCCTTTGAAAACGCAGAAGAAACATCAGCCCAGCAATATTTAGGAACGGCACATGAGGCTTCAGGTGTGGCCTTAGTTGTGTATCATAAATATGGGTACATTAACTACACGCCATATGTTATGGCGCAGGGAAATTTCGGAATAAAGCAGCCACTGAATTATATCAGAGCTGTTGTAACTCCGAAAGCCGGCGATTGGGATTTAGGTGCTGGTGTTCAGATTTGGACGGGAGAATCAAAAGTGAAATATGTTGCTGTTGATAATTCAGTATCACCATCAACGTCCACCTTCACTACAAAGGAAGAACATGCTGATGCCTGGGCTATGGATTTGCAGGGCCAGGGAAAGGTCGGAAATCTTCCGTTAGGTCTTTATGCTACCTATGGTAAAGCCGGAAAAACTGTAGACCCACTTGATCATAATACTTACAACGACAGCACATCCGGCGATAAAAAAGTCTGGACTGTTTCAGGCATGCTCGGTGTTATTCCGGATAGACTCGCCCTGGGTCTAGGATACAGAAGCGCCCATACTGGAACAGGTTCAGCCGACGCTGATAATGCGGTGACTCTCGGTCTGGCCTATATGCCAGCAAGAAATATCCAATTTCAGCTGAACCAGAGTTTTTATACGGGTGATACTCATACAGGTGACACAGGGAAGAATCTCACAACACTTGTGCTTTACAGCGCTTTTTGATGGATACAGCTAATACGCTGAATCAATTATTGCGTTGATACTCGATAAATACAAAAGGCTACTCCTCTAATGGGTGGCCTTTTGTGTTTATGAAAAGAACATATATATAAAACTGTTTTTTGTTTATCGTGTTCTGTATTAAATTCAAAAAGAACATGGTTACGTACTAAATCTCTTGAGTCACCCATCGTCAAGATGGAGTAGAGTTTTTATAAGCTATACGGCCAGTTGAGACCTGTTCTGCCCCCCATTATTTGTTAACAATCGTTACCAAGGAGAAAATTATGAAACGTTCTGTTATAGTATTAAGCTTATTTGTATCGAGTTTTTTGATAGGAACCAATATTTGTGAGGCTAAGCTGTATCTCCAGATACTTAACCATTCCAAGTATGATGATGCAACGGCAAAATGCATACCCTCAAAGCACGGGTGGGGCAAACTAATACGTATCTTCAGCAGTAATACCTTGACCAAAAAGTCTTCTTCAAGACATTATCTTACTAAAGAAGTGAGCTTGAACATAAATGAAGGCTCTGATCTAGTATTCTTGTCAGTGACCCCTAACGGCCCCAATGAACTTGCTGTAAACAAAATTGTTAAAGTAAATAAAATGACTATCAGTAAAAAGATTGCCAGATATAGCTTGGGTATCAACTCTGAAATTGCTATTCCAGAGCAGCTTGCAAAAGTTGAAGAAGATAGTAAGGACAGGGTTAAAATATCGATGAAGTTCAGTCATCCCGATAAAAAGTGAATCAATAACAACAGTTTCACTCAGGATGCCAGAGCAGACTTAGCCGGCGGGAGCTCGTTTTTTTTTGCCAAATCAAAACCAGATATGTATGATCGCAACCCGACAACACATATCTGGTTTTCAGTATACTCTAAGAACCCCACATTCACTTGGTCTCTGCAGCGGTGTTTTCTTTTTTTGTTACTACCCTTTTAGCCGCCTTCTTCTTGGTTATCTTCTTTTTAGTTGCAGGCTTTTTTGCTATGACAGGATTTGTAGTATCTGCCTCTGGGTTTAGAGTTGAGTCGGTTGCGGCTACAATTGGCTTTGCGGATGCTGCGTTATCAGAACCAAAATAAACTTCGCCAAATACTCCAGAGACTGCAAGAGAGGCGATAACGGCGAAAATGAAGTTATGTTTCATGGCTTGTCAGCATTATTGATTAAAGAAAAAGGATATAACTTCTTACATAGATTAGTTAAATATTACAATATATTATCAATCATCGTTCCCTTAATATTAAAAAAATAAAAACTTTTTAAAACCAACGCCTTAAACAACCACATGAGACAATAAAAAATGCATAATAATTACTGAGATACTTTGTTTCTCGTAAAAGACAACAGACTCCTCTTTAGCGCTATGAGATCCGATACAACACTTTCAGCCTCTGTCAAGAGCACATCCCGGTTTAACCTCTTGCCTTGGTCCCACTTCTTTTCAAGTCGCTTTATTATTTCTTTATCCGATTTGAAGGGTCTCTCTTGAAGTGATACGGTCTTCCTTTTACGAATTTGATTAAAAACGCTCACATCATGCAGGTATGCTTGGAATTGCTGAGTTTTTGATGCCCGTCCAAGAAATTGGTGATTGAGTAAACTGATTTCTTCTGAGTTCACATCTTTAGTCGGCATGAATGATGCTCGCGAAAGTGAACTCCAGGGCAGACTATTGGTATAGGTATCTTCCCCAATCGAGGTGTTATCGATCATGGATGGCATGATAATATCAGGTACAACACCTTCATGCTGTGTACTGCCCCCGGATACTCGGAAATACTTTGCAACAGTCAGCTTTATATCGCCAAGTTCAGTCGACTTTTCAGTTTTTGGAAGCTTGATGATATGTTGCACAGTCCCTTTGCCAAAGGTTCTTTCGCCAATGATAACACCTCGGTTGTAATCCTGAACTGCTGCTGCAAAAATTTCAGAAGCCGATGCTGTATAACGGTTAACAAGCACAGCAAGGGGGCCTCTATACTGTTTTTGGGTATTATCATCGCTACAGAGCAGTGCAACCTTGCCAGCTGAATTACTAATTTGTACAAATGGTCCAAAAGGAATAAACAATCCTGTAACTTTTACAGCCTCTTCAAGCGCACCACCGCCATTGTTACGAAGATCAATGATAATCCCTTCGACTTCCTCATCTTTCAGTTCTTTCAAGATTTGAGCAACATCATGGCTTATGCTGTTGTAATGCTCATCATTTTTTTCTTTTCCTTCGAAATCAAGGTAAAAAGAAGGGATAGTAATAACGCCTATTTTATGGTTATACTGCTGAATGATACTTTTACTGGCTAAATCATCCTCCATGTTAATTTTGTCTCGCATGAGCGTGGCTATTTTTACCTGTGCTCTACCCGACTGACTATATGGAAGAATTTTCAGGCAGGTAAAAGTTCCTTTTTTTCCACGGATAAGCTTAGCTATATCCTCGGTCTTCCAGCCGAATACGTCCGTAATAGAGGTATTTACACCTTGACCGACGCCAATAATTTTATCCCCTTTTTTCAATAGCTTGCTTCTGAATGCTGATCCTCTAGGGATAACCTCAGTAATTACCGTAAACTCACCTTCAGTATCCAGTTTAACCCCGATGCCATCAACAGAGTGACTCATGTCAATCAAAAAGCTTTCGGACATATTCGGAGAAAAATAGCTGGTATGAGGGTCAAACGATTTTGTCACCGCAGCGATGTAGGCTTGAAAAACATCTTCTGCTTTTTTGCGGTTCAAAATATTCTCTCTGGTCGTGAAGCTCTTGTAAAGTGCGACACGGATGGTCTTGTTCGTTTCTCCTGATGAAAGGAGGTCGAGCCATCGATACTTAAGTTCTTTTGCCCAAAGATCAGTAAGGTGCTTCCTGTCCGAAGGCCAGGGATCATTTTTACGATCAAGGCTGAGGGTTTCAGGTTGAGAAAAATTAAAATGCACCTTAGAAACGGCATCATGCATATAATTGATTTTCTCTTTCGATCGCCTGATAAATAAGTTATAAACCGCAAATCCCGCATTTAAATGCCCACCAAGACATTCATCAATAATCCTGGTTCCGTATATCTTTTTAAGGCTGTCTACTTCACTGGCCAAAAATAGAGTTTTACTATTGTCAAGATTGTTGAGGTAACGATTGAATATTTCCTGCGACAGAGAATCTTTATCCGATAACTTCCTGTAGTGATGCTGAAGAAGATAATTGCTGATGTATTTGCAAGCCTCATCTTCACCGGCCAATGGTTTGAGGGTATGTTTGTTGTTTACTGGGAAAGATGGTTCGGAACTTACCGCAAGTGCAGTAACAGCGCTTCCCCAGAAAACAACTGCCAGAAAAATACTTTTTGTAAGCGCTTTCATCGAAATAAGGAATCCAAAGGTGGTAATAGCTTACCGAAGAACAAGATTTTTTGATATGTCATCACTACATCTGATGGAAATATATTGAATAATTATAAACAATTATAAAAAATTATAAAATAATACGCCCTATTATTTATATATGCGTATATAATACGCTATTTTCGTGCGAAGTATTTTTTCATATTACAATGAGGGGGAGCTTCTTTGGGGAAACAGTTCTTCCGTAGTCTTTAATCGAATGTTCGTGGCTGTATATGAATTTCGAAGTCGATAGTTATCGACTACAATTTTTTTGTCTTAAGACGCAGGGAATTACTTACCACAGAAACGCTGCTTCCTGCCATAGCAAGTCCCGAAAAGACTGGGTTCAAAAAAATGCCCCAAAACGGATAAAACACACCTGCGGCAAGCGGAATACCGATGATGTTGTATATGAACGCCCAGAAAAGGTTTTGTCGTATTACTCTCATGGTTGCCCGTGAAAGAGTGATTGCCTGAGCAACCTTGTTGATATCACCTTTCAGCAGTGTAATACCAGCAGACTCTATAGCCACATCAGTTCCTGTTGCCATAGCAATACCAACATCTGCCTGTGCAAGAGCCGGGGCATCGTTTATGCCATCTCCAGCCATCGCAACCCTTTTTCCCTTCGCCTGAAGTTCTTTAATTTTAATTGCTTTTTCCTGAGGCAATACCCCGGCGATAACCTCATCGATGCCTACTTGTTTTGCCATAAAGTTAGCTGCCAAAAGGTTGTCGCCAGTCAGCATGATGACTTTGAGCCCTTTTTTATGAAGTATGTCAATGGTTTTTTTTGCATCATCTTTGATGGTATCGCTCAATGCAATCAGTCCTGTGCATATTCCGTTCTTTTCAACGATGACAACCGTTTTGCCCTCCTCCTGCAGTTTTATTACTTCCGGGAATAGTGTTTCTGTCACCACAGGTTTGCGTACCCTGATCGAAACAGTATCGATCACAGCAGACACCCCTATGCCTTCGTGTGCTTCAAAAGCTGTGATATCCCTTAATCTGATCTGTTGTTTTATTGCCGCATTAACAATTGCTTGAGCAAGAGGGTGCTCTGAACGGCTTTCAACACTGGCAGCCATCTGGAGAAGGGAAGTGAGGCCGGTTTCCTGATCAACAGTTACGATATCGGTGACCTGTGGGTTTCCAGTGGTAAGCGTACCGGTTTTATCAAACACGACAGTGTCAATAGCACTTAGTTTTTCAAGACTTTCAGCATTACGGATAAGTATGCCGTATTCAGCACCCTTACCTATGCCGACAATAATGGCAGTAGGGGTTGCCAGACCAAGCGCACAGGGACAGGCAATAACGAGAATACCGATCAGGCCCGATATAGCATAGGAGAGGGCAACCGAAAACCCTAACAGTAACGAACCCGCCGTCAGCCAGATGATGAACGTAGCTGCAGCAAGAATAAGAACAACAGGAACAAACACTGCGGCAATTTTGTCAGCAATATTCTGAATCGGTGCTTTAGATCCCTGTGCATCCTCTACCATTCTTATGATACGCGAAAGCAAGGTGTCAGCACCAACGTATGAAGCTGTGAACGTAAAGGATCCCTGTATATTGATAGTCCCTCCAATCACCTTGTCACCTATCTTTTTATCCACAGGTATCGATTCGCCGGTTACCATTGATTCATCAATAGACGAGTACCCTTCAGTCAAGACTCCGTCAACAGGAAGTTTTTCACCGGGTTTAACAATTACAGCATCACCAGTTCTGACCTGTTCAACAGGAATTTCTATCTCTTTCCCTTCTCTTATAACTCTCGCTGATTTTGCCTGCAATCCAATCAGCTTTTCGATAGCCTCACCGGTTTTCAGTTTTGACCGGGCTTCAAGATATTTGCCAAGCAGGACAAACCCTATCACGACAATGGTTACATCGAAATAGGTATAGTCGGGTATCTGCAGAATCATTCTTATGGAAGGTATCAGTGTAATGATCACGCTGTACAAATATGCTGTAAGCGTACCAATACCAATCAAGGTATCCATGCTTGCAGCCCCGCTTTGGAGGTACATGGTAATACCATGCAGAAATGGAGCACCAATACGGAAAACCATATAGGTGGCAATGGCCATGGAGATAATATTGAACAACTCCATAGGAATCGGCAGGTTCGGTATAATGAGGAAAAACCTTGAGCCGGTATCCCACATCATAAGGATAAACACCAGAAGAGCTATCGGGAGAGCGAATTGAACCTTGGCAAGTTGTTCAAGCAGCTCTTTTTGTTTTTCCTCTTTCAAGAGGAGTGCGCCTGATGCGGAGTTTTTCGCAGCTAGAGTGCAACTCGTTTCATCTTGTTCGGCTATGAAGGTAAATCCATATTTGCTGATGACATCATTAACAGCCTCGGTCGACAGTGCATTGTTTTCGAATTCGAGTGTTGCCTTTTCAGTCGCAAGATTAACATTTACCTCTTTAATGCTTTCAACCTTTGATAGCTTTTTAGTGATGATTGCCGCACAACTTGCACAATGCATGCCTTTGACGAAGTAGGATCTGGTCGTCATAGATGGGAATTCGTATCAGGAATGTTATACCACTCAACCCGCCACTTTTTTAGCATCTGCACATTCCTCTGAAGCTGAAGCTCAACCTTATCGGCATTGTCGAGTACTTCGCTCCTGCTCGATTTCAGACGGATTTCTCTTGCCATCATAATCCCGTTTTCATAATGAGCAATAAGAGCATTAAGCAAGCGTAGGTCGAATGTTTTATTGTAGATGCCAAGATGAGGAGTAAGAGGTTCCTGAACAGGTTTTATATCACCGTACCACTCCTTTTTCCATTGGTATAATTCAGCAATAGCCAGAAGTTCATTTTTAAGTATCTCAGCACTGAGCGTTTTAATTTCCGGTTTTTTACTGATACCTGCTTGTTCCGCCAGACCCACAGCTATCCTGTGATGAGAGATCATTGCCTCTATATACCGAAGGTCAACCCATTTGTCAGCCTGCCCAAGGTCCATGATATTCTTGTCGTACATCGACAGAGCGTATTGTGGTGTGAACCAGTAGCCCACACCGATACCCGCGACCGCAGAGATAATGGCAAGCGCAACACAGAGAGAGATCGAAATTTTCTGCATAAGTTTATATCAGAATGGAGACCATTATTTCACATTGATGAACCCGCTTGTCACTCCCATAGCGCAGGTTATTTTATACGATCCTGGACGTGCAGGCGTAAATTCCATCACGATCTTTTTTCCTTTTACAATTGGTTCGGGTTTGTCCCATAAACCCGGCACCATAATCGTATTCATGCATCCTGAAGCAGTATCCAGAGGATTGATCTCAAGCCGCACTTTATCACCTTTGTTTACAGTAAAAGTATTTGGGGCAATTTTTTTTGAATTCGAATAAAATACCGTAAACGTTTTAACGCTTTTTTGTTGGGTCAATACGTTTTTTGATACGTTTCCTGGTGAGCTTTGTTCAGCAGCGAAAGATGCCGCTGGAGCCGAAAAGGTTAACATTGATATAATTATCAGCGTATTCTTCTTCATAGTCCTGATTCTCTAAGGTTGATCTTGTTACGTACATCAAAGAACAACATCATTTTCCATGCCAGAACACAACAGCCAATCATGACGTTCCTTTTGATGGTGGCATTTCTCGCCGATATGGAGAATATTCAACACCGGCGAAGCATATTCTGTAAAGGATAGTATACAAAACTAATAATGATCGAATATTCTTTATGCCAAAAGACCATCGGTGTGTTTTAGTTCCTCTTTTTACTTGAATCCGATATCTTTAAGGAGGTTGTTGTATGTAATTGTACTTTGTCGTTTTTTTTTGAGGCACTAAAGGTCAATTCAAGCATCTTAAAGGAGAAAAAAATGAAAAAGTTATTGATATCTGTGGTTGGATTGATGGCGTTCACTGTTTCTGCCCATGCAGAGCAGAAAGGGGGTATGATGCCATGTCAGATGCCCCCTACAGACATGAAGATGGATCAGCCTTGCAATATGCCCCAAATGTGCATCATGAAAGACGGTCACCCAATGTCCATGAAACACCCAATGACCGAGATGATGCAGTCGATGATAGATATGATGAAAATGCAGCAGAAAATGACGAAAGGGGTCAAACCTGCGGAGAAAAAAGTAATGATAATACAGATGGATAAAAAGATTGATCAGATGGAAAAAATGATGGCGGACATGCCGTGCATGCAGAATCAGACAGCTCCATCAGATAAAGAACATGAGTCAATGGCCAAGTAAATCCCTGAAGAGTATTTTTTTTACACTAACGATAGGATATACAGTAACCCTAAATTCAAGAAGCTCAACAATCATTTCAGAGGTTAAATCTGGTTCAGGCGGTTCGCTATGGCGTTTGATGTATCTTTGTGTAAATTACAAACAATATCCACAGATAACATTGAGAGTGAATAATATCCATCAACTCAAATTCGGGAGGAGATAATGGAAAGGAGATGCGAAGAATGTGAATGGTATCAAGGTTATTACGCCATTCTGTTGGGAAAAGATGAGGAATTTATTGTCCGTTCCGCTGAAGAACGGGACTCGTTATTAAACCAAAATAAAGGATCATTGTGTATCGAGTATGGAGAGTGTCGAATAGATGCTCCAACAATACACCCAGTTCTCCATCCAGATGAGCAAAGAAGACCGCGCAGATGGCCAGAAGTTAAACCGGACGATTGGTGTGGCAGATTTGATAAAAAAATAACCGGCAGCGACCAGGACGAGTACCCCCTTGAACTCTGAGTGTTACGGAAATCTCAATAAACAACACCACAAACAAAGGCCATCATCGCATGGATAGATTTTGATGATGCTGAAATTGCAACTCGCTTTCCATTCAAAAAAGATATGTGTGTTGTGTGTATGCGTGTGGTTGCTTATTGAGATTTCCGTTTTCTATTCTTGATTTTTCTGAGCCCATATATCCAAAGCGCCAAAACAATCCCGGAAATTATCAGGACAGATAAGACAACAATAATTCTAACTCCCAGCATAGTCATTATCCACCTACCTTTTATTTGATTTTCCCGCAATCAATTTCAGCATGTTGTAAGGTCGTGGCAACCTCACGAAAGGAATGAGTAATTCAAAAAAAACCATATTGAATTTCATAACAGCACAGCAGGAATTAATGCAAATGTGCTATAAAATTACTTCGAATTGTTGGCACTGCCATTACATTAAGCATAAAGGTGTTCAAATAAGTTCCTTGAAATCTAAAACCGGCAGGATAATACATCTTCACTTTTAAAGCCTTCAATATTAGCCTGAATAATTCATGAGGGCTACAAAAGCCGAGATTTCGAGTCAGAAATTGATGATGTTGTGGATGTTGTAAGGTAAAGAATATGGATAGAAAGAGATCTATCATTTGTAGATCGTTAAT
>Ga0007882_10000900_pt1 | contig 17455 bp, 13 predicted proteins | sample CryBogCBH12Aug01_FD_71195 | JGI IMG/M metagenome (GOLD analysis project Ga0007882, IMG submission 71195) | Freshwater microbial communities from Crystal Bog, Wisconsin, USA - CBH12Aug09.1 | ecosystem: Environmental > Aquatic > Freshwater > Lake | place: Crystal Bog, Wisconsin, USA | collected... | reverse complement strand
AGATGGCGATAAGGAAATAGAAAAGGATAGAATTGTTGTATATAAATCCCTGAAAGAGTAATCTTTCAGGGATTTTCTTTTGTAGTATTAATATATAACATAACGCTTACAGAATGATGAGTTTCGGCGGCAAAGACGATCTTCGGAATGACGAACAACCTTTCCTTTCAGGCGGAAATAATCTTCTTTACGTCGAGAAGGGTTACAGGAGCAAGATGAATTATTCTGGTATTTCACGCCATCGTTTCCGTATTATTATTTACGTGCAAAATCATTGTGGCATACTTTTGGTAACTATATAAAATAAAAACATGAAAATTAATACGGTTCTGCTTGTAGTTGCTTCTTTTATGCTGTCCTTTAATTCGTTCTCTCAGGACAAAGGAATTCCTTATTATGTAGCTAAAGCTCCTTTTAAAATGGGAGAACTTAAAACTACTTCTTTTCCGGATAAGAAATATAATATTACCGATTTTGGTGCTAAACAGGATAAAGACTTTTTAAATACCAAATCTATTGCTGCTGCTATAAATGCCTGTTCGGATGCAGGTGGGGGAACAGTTATTATTCCAAAGGGAGTGTGGCTTACAGGGCCTATAGAAATGAGAAGTAATGTGAATCTTTATGCTGAAAAAGGGGCGGAAATTAATTTCACAAAAGATCATACACAATATCCAATGATCCGACCAGGTGATAAAGGCAATAAGTATGTAACGCAGTCGCCAATATTTGCTTATCAGGCCAAAAATTTTGCTATTACCGGCGAGGGTGTTTTTGATGGTGGTGGTGATAGCTGGAGAGAAGTGAAGAAAAGTAAGGCTGATAAAGCACAATGGCAGATGCTGCTGAATAAAGGGGGTATTGTAAGTAAAGATGGTAAGATATGGTGGCCTAGTATTGAAGCAAGTACCGGTGATGATTACTTGAAAAGATTAAAGAATAAAACAGATGTAACTGCTGAAGATTTTATTCCTGCAAGAGATTTTCTAAGACCTTATATGGTTTACTTTATTGGTTGCGACAATGTGTTGTTGAATGGCGTTACTTTCAAGAACTCTCCTAAGTTTGTTTTTTATCCCAATAAATGTACTAATCTGGTCATGAACAAAGTAAATATCTATAATGATTGGTGGGCTCAGAATGGCGACGGAATAGATATCAGTGCTTGCAAGAATGTTGTTATATATAAATGTACTGTTAGTGCAGGTGATGATGGAATTTGTATGAAATCGAGTGGTAAAACAGAGACTCCTGAATCTGCTAATCTGGAGAATATTATCATAGCTGAATGTACTGTTTTAAAAGCTCATGGTGGATTTGTTATAGGTAGCAATACCGATGGAGGAATGAACAATATTTTTGTTACTAACTGTGTATTCAACGGAAGTGATATAGGTGTAAGAGTTAAAAGTAATTCTGGTGTAGGTGGTTATGTACACAATATTTATATTGAGGATATTTATATGAGGAATATAGAACAGGAAGCCTTCTCTTTTACTACCGACTATCTGAATATAGAGTCAGGTAAAGATAAAAATGAAGCAAAGCCTGCTGAAACTAATAAGCTACCTGAATTTACTAATTTTTATTGTAAGAATATTATTTGCAATGGTGCAAGTCAGGCCTTCAATCTGTCAGGTTTGCCTGAGAAAAAGATAAATCATTTATATTTCGAGAACATCAATATTACTGCTGGTAAAGGGTTTGAATGTAAAGAGTCAGCTGATATTTTCCTGAAGAATGTAAAGATTAATTCTGATGATAAGCCGCTGTTTAAAACCAATGGTTGCAGTGGGATTCATATTAATGAATAATAACTATTCAACTTTGTTACTGGTTGCGGAATGCAGGTTTGTATTAAACTAGTATCAGGCAGCCAGCAACAAATTGATGTTATAATACTTAACCAGTTTAAAGAATATTTCTTAATTATACTTCTGATATGGTAATGATGTGCAATAAGAATCAACAATAATTTATTGTATTCTGTATTTATCACGACTCACGATTCACGTTACTCACGAATAAATATACACATTTCTATGTTGGATGAAGTTTGTCAATGCATTCATACCCCTATTTTTGCCAAAATACATTAATCATTGTCAGCAGCATCGGTCGCTATAGTAATACTGAATTTTAACGGAAGGAACTATTTAGAAAAGTTTCTGCCTTCTGTTATTGCATCTACCTATTCCAACAAAAGAATAGTGTTGGCTGATAATGCATCTTCTGATAATTCTGTTTCCTTTGTTCAATCTGAATTTCCTTCGGTCGAAATTATTATTAACAAACAGAATGATGGCTTTGCAGGGGGCTACAACTGGGCATTACAACATGTAAAAGCTGATTATTATGTGCTGTTGAATTCGGATGTAGAAGTTCCTGCAGAATGGATAGAACCTGTAATAGATTTGATGGAGATGCATCCTGAATTAGGAGCTGCCCAACCTAAAATGATTTCGTATAGTAACAGAGATTCATTTGAATATGCCGGTGCCTGTGGTGGCTGGATAGATTGTCTGGGTTATCCATTTTCAAGAGGAAGGATATTTGATTCACTCGAGAAGGATAATGGTCAGTACGATACAGTTCAGGATATATTCTGGGCTACAGGAGCAGCTTTGTTTATCCGTAGTAAAATATTCCATGAACTGAAAGGTTTTAATGATTCTTTCTTTGCTCATCAGGAAGAAATTGACCTTTGCTGGAGAATACAACTGGCAGGTTATAGAATTGTGGTAGTGCCGGATAGTAAAGTGTTTCATGTGGGTGCCGGAACACTTCCAAGAGGAGGTAGAAAGGTGTTCCTTAACTTCCGTAATAACCTGATGATGCTGTATAACAATCTTCCTGTAAAAGAAAGAATTATGACTATCAGTATCAGGTTTGTTCTTGATGCAATATCTGCATGGAAGGGGCTATTGACTGGTGATGTATCTTTCTTTAAAGCTATTGTAAGAGCTCATTGGGCATTTAGTAAATGGATAATAGCTGGTAAAAAACAGTATGCTGAAAATGCCCTTCCTATAAAGAAGCTGAAAGGCGTTTATCATCATCCTATAGTATGGGATTACTTTGTAAAAGGAAAGACTAAGTTTGGAGAAATAGTTGAACGCAGGAGACAGGAGACAGGAGACAGGAGACAGGAGATAGGATAATACAAAATACATATATAAAGAAGACAGGAGAATACAATAAGTTTAATTTGTATTCTCCTGACTCCTTTATTCTATCTCCTATCTCCTCTGACTTAGCTTACTAAATCCGCTAGCTCATTCAACTGATCTCTTTTATACTGATGATGTGGCGCAAAATAACATTTAGCCATTTCTTTCAATAATATATGAATGATATTGCCATGCGTCATTGGCTTATAATATGCTGCTGAATCAGGCAAACCTTCGCGTTTAAGGTAATTATCAACTTCGTTCTGCGAAAAGGCATTTCCATTGATGGCATCTAAATAAAACATAATCTGATCCTGCGGTTTAAGCATGGTAAGATCGTTGTCGTAATCAGAATGATAGAAAGCAATCAACATCTGATTAGGAATATTAATCAATCTTGCATTTACATTCAGCAACTCGCATACAGACTGATAAATGATAGCATTGGTGATAGCATTACCCGCTTTATTCTCCAGTACTTTATGAATCGTAAACTCACTTAGTTTAGTGTATTTAACTACGCCACCTTTCAACTGATAATACTTGTATATAATACTGGTAATCACATTAGCCTGTTCCAATGGCGTAAGATAATTATTCAGTTCAAGCCATATATTCTTTCTTAATTTCTCTATTTGTTGAAATACATAAGTAGGCGTCACATCGGGATACTGAAACTTAGCAGCTAATATAGCACCTGCTATCAGGTTCTGATCGTCTGTATGGTCCCAATCCATAAACTCCTGAACAAGATCGGAGAAATGTAACCGATGTATCAGGTGTTCTATACGGGACTGTACTTCCTGACTGATACTGTTTTCCCAAAGATTCTCCAGATTAGGGATGATGCTTTTTCCATGATCTATAATCTTACTGGATACAACTGTATAAACGTCCTCATCAGGATCATCTATCAGACTTAATAATGCAACTAGTTCATTGGATTGTTTCATGCAACTTTATTTCTATACTATTGAAAACGACATTTTTTTGATTTATGTACATTTTGTTGCCTAAATAGTTATTCACATAGCAGGATAAGGAAAAAGTATGGGGGTGTGGAAAGAAAATAGGCTAGATACACAATAAATTTAAAAGAGAAACGTAGGGGGGATACAAGGCAAGGAGGCAATAGGCAATAGGCAAGGAGGCAATAGGGAATACAAGGCAAGGAGGCAATAGGCAATAGGGAATACAAGGTATAGGAAGCAATAGGCGATACATAATAACAGCCTATGAAAAAGGGTAAATTTAAAATTGTCTATAGTAACGAGTCTCTTGGGCATGGTAACATTGAGAATATGCATATCGACCATTCAACTGTTCATGCTAACGTGATACTTGGGCATGATAACAGTTTACATGTCTATATTAACGAGTCACTTGGGTATGGTAACAGATTAAATATCTATGATAACGTGTGAATTATGAGTAATAACGTTGCGCTTTGCGATATTAACGTGTAAAATGGGGATTGTAACGTATAACCTGGATATTTTGAACTGATAAAATTGCTTATTTGTACAAAAAATTACAATTCTAAAACAAGGTTATGCGCATCCGAAAACTTCTGTATGGACTTGTACCAAAGTAACTTTAACATTAGGATTTTGAGTTGATTACATAAAAAGAGTTAAGCTACATAACTATATGTAGACACTTGTTAGTTAGGGGTACTTTTGGGGTTTTGTAGCGGAATACAAATTTAACAATTAAAAAAAAACTAAAGGTTTAAAACGTTTAATTCGTTTAACGTTTAAGGCGTTTAACGTTGAATACAAATACAGTTTAAAAGGTTTGAGAGATTCAAGGTTGAATACGAATACAGTTCAAGAGGTTCAAAAGGTTTGAGAGGTTTAAGTTTGAATACAAAATACAGTTTAACCCGTTTAACGTTTAAATCGTTTAATGTTAATACAAATGCGGAGGTATAATTCTGGGCAAAATAATAAAGGTGGGTAGTGATGCCTGCCTTTTTTTTATGACGATTGACAATGGACGATGAATACAAATACAGTTCAAAAGGTTTAACGTTGAATATCGTTTAACGTTGAATGCAAATACAGTGGGAGGCTGTTCTGCGGGAGTGGGACAGCCTTTTTACTTTCTTCGGGATTGTCCTTTTGGGTGTTCTCTTCGACGAGCTCAGAGAACGAGGTTCAGAAGCCTCCCTTCCCTCCAAAAGAGGGTAAATTCATTGCGATGTTGGAAAGGTGACTGCATATTGCAGATTTGCTATCATTGAAAAGTAGCCTGGAAATTTACAACTTACAGCCATATATGCTAATTACTAGTAACGGGGGTATTTAATTTCCTATTATATTTACTTAATATTCTATATTTACAAACAATAAAAGTCAATCAACTTAACTTTTTATATGGAAAGAATTTTCTTGTTTATTGTAATGCTTAGTTTTTCATTTACTTTAAAAGCCCAGACGAGTATAGTCAGCAGTAAAAAGATTGACAGCACTATCCCTTACAAGATAAATACTACAGTATTTAACGAAATAAACTTTGATACAATTATTGGAAAAGCGTACAATTTAGATTGTAGCAAATGCGATATGATTTACTGGGAGGATAGTTTAATTTCATTTAGAACATTTTGGGATGCAATCAAATCGAAACCTAAACATGAGTTTTGTAGAATAGGACCAGGTCGATTATTGTACAGGTACTACGATAGTAGTAGTAATTCGTATCCAATTGAAGAAGGCGAATATAGGCTGAAGCTTAGATCAATACAAACAGATACATCCTATACTACTTCCAGTAATGGCAACACTGATTCTTTAGAAATTAGAAAGTATAATGAGATAGAATTGGTAAAAACAGGGTATTGGTATGAATCGTCGGATACAATTTATACCTATTCAGGAGAATATGTAAATGGAATAAAGCATGGCCGATGGATGGAAATTAAAAATTACGACACCTATACTATTGGTTCGGAGAGATATTTATATTTTAATAAGGGACAGCTTGTAAAGACTGATACAATCAATGCAGTATTAAACCATACTATTACAGATAAACTACTATGCAAAAGCTGGGATAACGATCAATATAATTTCAAATCAATTTATACATTGTATCGTCCTAAAACTTCCCAGTTTAGTAGAAATGAAATTACTTTTACTATGGATCATAAATATGTTATCAAAACACATATAAGTTGTGCTATAGCCAAAGGTGGTAGTATAAAAGAAGGTACATGGCGGATTGATAAAAACAAATTATTTTTAAAGGACAATGAAAAAGAAAATGCATTTGAAATAATATCCTTATCTGATATTGAACTGATAATAAAATATTAACCGATATTTAATGAAAGATTGAATAATAATGAGGGAGAATCGATTAAAATATAAGCATAAAAACGGTTGAAACTATTGGTAGGTTTTGTTGAGGATATTTTTTCCACATTTGAAATTTTGGGCTGTTTGCTTCGACATAAAACAGAGAGGAAACGGTTGAAACCGTTGGAGAATTTTGTTGATAAAATATTTATACCACGACTGAAGTCGTGGGCTGTGAAATACAGGGATGTATTGGCTGTTTGCAGCCCATAAATTTATTTATGGGAATAAGAAGTATAATAAAACGAAAAACCGTTTCAACGGTTTAAATTGTATTCTGTATTTCGCGTTAGTTGCAGCAGGGAATATCCTTTGGCTGCCCCCTGAATTTGCCCTTCGACGAGCTCAGGGAAAGTGCCTCAAATTTGAGCAGATGGGGGCAGCAAAAGATAGGAAGAGCTGCAACGACCCTAGGGGAACGACCAAATCAATTGATAATTAATAATGGATAATTGATAATTAATACAGAATACAATAAAATAAAATAAAGGCTTATTCTTACTGAAGATACATACTTGAATTTCCATTAATAGTTCAAATGTTGATAAACCTCCAAGCTTTCTGATAGTTTTATCATAATGTTGATATTAATATCTTCATTTTCACGTTATATTAGGAAGGAAAACAAAATCTTTGCTAAACATCGAAGGGAATATTATGAAAATTACAATAAAAAGTTGTCTGGTGGTAATGGCTTGTATGCTGATATACATGGCTAATGCCCAATCGACTAAGATATATAATGATGCTGATGCATCGTTTAAGGCGGCTAAGGAATATTTTCAGAATGAACAATATAGTCTTGCGTATCCTTTGCTGAAGGAGGTGCGGAACAATGCTAACTATTATAGTCTGCTGCCTGCTACTGTTGCGGATGAAGCAAAATACTATACCATTGTGTGCGGGCTGATGCTGAACGACGCTAATGTGGTGAAAGATGCTACCATCTTTGCAGAGGGGGAATATAATGCGTACCGAGTGCAGATGATGAACTACTTTCTGGGGGAATATTATTTCAGACAAAAGAAGTATGCCAACACTATTCAGTGTTTTACCAAAACATCTATCAGCAATCTTACCAATAGTCAGATTGAATCTATGAAGTTTCATAAGGCTTATTGTTTTTTTGTGTCGCAACAGTTTGGCGAAGCAAAGCCTTTGTTTAATGCTATCAGACAGATTCCTAATAATCCTGATTATATAGACGCTAACTACTACTATGCCTTTATATCGTTCTATGATAAAAATTATGACGAGGCATTAAGCTCGTTTAAGATTGCTGAAAACGATGAGACTTATAAGACAGTGGTTCCTTTTTATATAGCGGAGATATTGTATTTCAGGGGGGATAAAGATTCTGCGCTGACTTACTCTTTAGAACAATTGAAAAAGAGTAAACAATACTATGATATTCAGTTCAGACAACTGGTGGGACATTTACTGTTTGATAAAAAAGAATACGATCAGGCATTGCCTTTTCTGGAAACTTTTGTGAATAAATCGGAGAAGGTTAAAAGAGAAGATTTGTATGAATTGTCGTTCTGTTATTACTCTGCCGGCAAGTGGGATAAATGTATTAACGGATTTAAACAACTGGGCGGGAATAATGATTCGCTGGCGCAAAACTGTATGTATCTGCTGGCGGATGCTTACCTGAAAACAGGGGATAAAGTAAATGCCCGTAATGCCTTTCTGTTCTGTGCGGCTAACAATAGTAATAAGAAACAAAAAGAGGTGTCGCAATTCAGTTATGCTAAGTTGAGTTATGAGCTTGGATACCTTGATATTGCGCTGACCGATTTAAAGACTTTTATGCAGTTGTATCCTGAGAGTTCGTATAAGAATGAAGCGAGGGAAATAGAGGTGAGTGTGCTGGCTAATACGAGCAATTATAAAGAGGCTTTGATACTGTTTGATAGTCTTCCGGTGAAGAATGATAATGTAAAAAAGATTTATCCTAAGATACTGTACGGACGTGCTGTGGAAGAAATAAATGATGGTCATCTGGATAATGCATTGAGTATTTTTAATCAGATTGTGAAGTCGCCTTATAACTCTAATTATCTGCCTTATGCTTATTTCTGGAAAGGGGAGATGTCGTACAAAAGCGGCAACTACGATGATGCCATTAATAACATACAAAGCTATCTTAAGAGCCCTTTGGTGAATGGGGAAGTGAATAGTCTGAATGCCCGTTATATAATGGGTTACTGTTTGTTAAAGAAAGAAAATTATAAGCTTGCACTGGATTATTTTGGTAAGGATAATAAACATCTTGCTACCAATTCGTCTGCAATAGAACAGGATGCTTATATAAGGTCTGCTGATTGCGAATACATGATGAAGCAGTATAAAGATGCGCTGAGAAAGTATGATAATGTAATAGCATTAGGATTGAGTGCTTCGGACTATGCTACTTATCAGAAAGCTATTATAGCCGGGGCTTACAACAAAACCAATGATAAAGTAAATCTGCTGGAATCAATAGAAAAGCATTATCCTCAGTCTTCTTTGATTGGTGATGCTAACCTGGAAATTGCTTCTACTTATATTGCTAATGAAAAGTATAATGAGGCTATTCCTTATCTGAACCTGGTGATTAAAAATAAAGACAATACTGCATTGTATCCACAGGCATACCTGAAGCTGGGGATTGTATATTTTAATCTGAATAAGAATCCTGAAGCATTAAGTACCTTTAAAACACTGGTGACTAAATATCCTAATTCGGCAGAGAGTGATGAGTCGGTAGAATATATCAGAAACATTTTTATAGAAGATCAGAAGCCTGATGAATTTGTTTCGTTTATGAAGAATAATGGTAAGTCGGTTTCTTATACAGAGGAAGATTCCCTGACGTATAAATCAGCAATGTTACGTTATGATGTAAAAGATTATACGGCTGCTTATAAAGGCTTTAAAGAATACCTTGCTAAGTTTCCGGAAGGAAGATACAATGTAGAAGTAAATTATTTCAGTGCCGAAATTGCTATCCTGAATAAGGATGCTGCAAGTGCTTTGGGATACTACAAAGCAGTAGCTGCAAAAGCACCTAATAAATATGCAGAAAGGAGTGCTTTGCAAAGTGCAAGAATCTGTTATTTTGATGTAAAAGATTACACAGGAGCTTCTGTTTATTTTGCACAGGTGAAGAGTCTTGCTACTCAGCAGGAAGATAAACTGGAAGCTATGAGGGGGCTACTTCGCAGTCAGTTTAAACTGAAACAATGGAAGGAAGCTACCGCTAATGCTAAAGATTTATTGCTGGAGAAAACTGTATCAACAGAAGATAAAATGTATGGGTATATGATATTGGGTAAAAACTCTCAGAACGATACTTTGTGGGATGATGCCATTACTGCTTATAAACAAGTAGTAGCTACAGGAAAGTCGGAACTGAGTGCTGAAGCATTGTATCAGACAGCCTCTATTCTTTATACGCAGAATAAAATGAGTGATGCTGAGAAGGCTGCATTTGATGTCATCAGAAAAGCAGGTTCTTATGAATACTGGGTTACCTCAAGCTACCTTTTACTGGGAGATATTTATTTTAAACTGAACGATTTATTTAATGCTGAGGCAACCTTTAAAAGTGTAGCTGATAATGCGACAATAGAAGATCTGAAGAAGGTGGCACAGACTAAATTGCAGGCGGTAATTGAGGAGAAGAATAAAGTGAATAAAGTAGAAACTACTCCGTAGAAATTCTTAATTAATAATTATGAATTAATAATTAATTACAGGTTGATGATTGATACCTTTTTTCTAACATCATAAAATAATATAAAATGAACATAATAAAAATACTGGCAAGCCTTGTTTTTTTAATACTCCTCAATACTAATACTGTTGAGGCTCAGAAGAAACATAAGGGAAAGAAAGGGGCAACAACAGCGGCTCATAAGAAGGCTGCTGCTGCAAGCAATAAAGGCAAGAAGAAAGGGAGAGGCACAAAGAATACTTCTCCCAGAGTTAAGCCTTTAATACATGCCGTAAAAGGGGATGATGCTACCGATGCTCAAAACTATGTAGAAGCTGAAGGGACAACTGTAAAGGCTGCTCCGGAAGATACATTAGAGACTAAGACGGTAGTGATAACGTCTGCCTTTAAACCATCGTTGAAAGCTGCTGCAAAAATCAACTTCTATGCTGCTACTCCTGTTATAGATACCAACAGAATTCCGTTGACTTATCAGGTGCCTTCACAGAACTTATTCTTCTCTTATATTCCAGTGCCATTGAAGCCGATGGCATTGAATATAGACTCGTCTTTGAAATGGGAAAACCATGCTTATGTAAAGGTTGGGTTTGGAAATTATACTACCCCTTTTGTGGAAGCAGTAGCAAACTTTGGTAATCCTAATACTAAAGCATATCAGGTGGCAGTAAATCATGTTTCATCGCATGGTAGTGATGAGTATCAAAAGTTTGGAAGAACAGGCGTATCTGCCAGTGGAACTTTTGCTACAGCCCATAATACAGAGATTGTTTCGAAGATTTATTATGATAATAATTTACAATATAAATATGGGTTTAATAAGCTGTATAAAACACCTTCAGAAGATTCATTAAAACAGTCGTTCAATACTTTTGGACTGGAAGCTTCAATGCATAATAAAGCACCAAATAAATACAATATTATCTACAGCCCCGAAATTAAATTCAATTACTTCTATGATAATAATAAAGGCAATGAAGTAAATGGTTTAGCAAAGCTTTCACTGCAAAAGATAAATGATCTGGCAACAATTAATATGGGCTTTACAGCAGATATGTCATCGTATAATTATACAAAAGATACTCCTAATGTAAATATCCAGAACGGAGTATATTATTTTGATCCTTATGTTACTGTAAAGGCTATGAGTATGAACATAAAACTGGGAATATTGCCTACATGGGACAATCAGTCATTTTACTTTTTACCCAACTTTACCGTTGACTATAAACTGAATGATAAGAAAACAATACTTCAGGCAGGTTATGTAGGGCATATACAAAAGAATACTTATAAGAGTCTTACACAAATAAATCCATTTATAGAGCATCCAAATGATTTGAATAATACTATTGTAAAAGAGTTTTACTTTGGGTTTAAATCTAATTCTGGTAAGCACCTTAATTACAATGGAAAGATAGGATTGATACAATGGCAGAATATGCCTTTATTTATGAATAAAGATTCCGGTATGAATGTTCAGACATTTCAAACAGTTTACGAGTCTGAATTGCATGCGTTACAACTTCATGGCGAGATAAGTTATCAGATGCAGGAAAAACTTTCGATACTTGGTTCATTAACCTACAATCATTTTACAAAACAAAATGATTATTTACAACCTTATGGATTATGCCCTTTGGAAATTACCGGGTCAGCGAGGTTTAATGTAGCTAAAGATATTTTACTGAAAGCAGACCTATTCTTTAAAAATGGCACCTATTATAATTACTATAAAGAGTTGACAACTGGAGACAAAACGCTATCGGGACAGACCAGTTCTGCTGTTGATTTAAACCTTGGAGTTCAGTTTAGTTTGATGCCAAAACTTGATTTATTCATGCAATTCAACAATATTTTCAACTCAAATTACCAAAAATGGAACCATTATGAAGGTTTTGGGTTCAATGTTCTAGGAGGAGTTGTATATTCGTTCCGTTAAATTACAATTAATGTACCAGTTATTTTATAAATATTTAATTCTTAATCATAAAGTCAGTGTACCTGGATTAGGTAATTTCTTTGTTGACAGTACACCTGCTAACATGGATTTTATTCATAAAAAGATAATGCCTCCAGAGCGTGTTATTGGCTTTAAAGATGATGCTGTAGTGCTTGATAAACCTTTTATAGAATATTTAAAAAGGGAATTGAAGCTTCAGGATGTGGATGTGTTGAAGAGTATTCAGGACTTCGCTCATCGTATAAGACAAGGTGCCGAAGATGGAGGAATAACGTTGCCAGGTGTAGGAAAACTACAGGCTGGTTATGACGGGAATCTACACTTTTCTCCTGAAATAAATCAGGAAATTACCAATCGGGCAATCGATATGGAGAACCCTGCTTATAAACATGCCAAACTGATTGATGTATATGATTATTCGGGTGATTCCGAAAGAATGATTATGCAACATTATGTTCCTAAGCCTGGTGAAAAGGAAATTTTCCATCATGGACAAAAGGAAGATTACTGGTGGGTTTACGCCATTGTACTGGCTATTATGGGTATGGCTGCCCTGTTCTATTATTATATTTAATGCTATTATTTAATGGAGTCAATTATTAGCTACCAGGCTTGTCCTTGTTGTGGCAGTGAAGAAATTGTAGCGGTTTTATCTGTAAAAGATTACACTGTCAGTAATGAGACTTTTGAAATAGTGGAATGTACTGATTGTTTAGTAAGATTTACACAGAATATTGCTGATGAACAACATATTGGTAAATATTATCAGTCGGAGAACTACATTTCCCATTCTGATACTAATAAGGGTATTATCAATAAACTGTATCATTATGTACGGAATATTACGCTAAAAAATAAATTCAAAATAGTTTGTTATCAAACTAAAAAAACTACAGGTATTTTATTGGATATAGGTGCCGGTACAGGAGCTTTTGCTCATTTTATGCAGTCTGCAAAATGGAAAGTAACCGGACTGGAACCTGATGATACTGCCCGCAAGGTTGCTTATAACAAGTTTCAGTTGAAGCTGCAATCACCTGAAGAATTATTTAAACTTCCTGAAAATAGTTTTGATGCAATAACTATGTGGCATGTATTGGAGCATGTTCATAATCTGGATGGCTATTTGAATGCTTTTGGTAAGCTTTTAAAACCAGAAGGCAAGTTATTTATTGCTGTGCCTAATTATACTTCTTACGATGCTTACCATTATAAGGAATACTGGGCTGCTTATGATGTTCCCCGACATCTATATCACTTCTCACCCAATAGTATTGAATTGCTTGCTGTAAAGCATGGAATGGCTGTAACAGCAATTAAACCTATGTGGTACGATAGTTTCTATATCAGTATGATTAGTGAGCAATATAAAAACGGGAAAGGTAATTTGCTGAAAGCTTGTATTATAGGGCTGATATCGAATATTAAGACATTTATTAATACTGATAAATGTAGTTCATTGATATATATTATCAGTAAGAAATAAATTAAGTGTTAATTTGTAAGTTATAATATTAAGTGAACTGCCAATGCAAATACTTAATATACCAAGGAAGTTATATAGTTATATAGATTAAAATAAAAAGAGAGAGGCTATCTGAAATTTCAGATAGCCTCTCTCTTTTTATTCAATAATAAATAATACTAGTAAGGAATAAGTGCAGAAGCAGAAGCAGTACCAATAGTTGGCCAGGTAACTCTGTAATATAGAATTCCGCAAGTACTGCTTGTAGATACATTGCCAGTAACGTCAAGTCCATAAATAACACTATATGGTATTCCAGCTACAGTATAAACAACTGAACCACCAGTAGGTCGGATACCCCAATATGAACAGAATGTGTTGCTGGTAACTGGAGTAGAGTTGCCATTGATTGCAAAAACAGTAGTAAAGTTATCTCCATTTCTTGTTGTACCCCATGACTCGGTAAATGCTGTACCATTATAAGTGCTGTCACCAGCAGAAGAAAAAGCATATCCAGCGCCAGTTACATATATAGTACTTGTAACAAATGCTTCGTTCCAAACGGCATTTTTCTGAACTGTACTACCACTATCAATAAAAGAAACATTATAGTTAGCTCTGAATCTGAATTTTACAGTAGAAGGATAGCCGCTAATACTTTTAAATATGGTATATAAAGAACCACCCGAAAGATTTTTTATAGTTCTTGTACCATTTAAAATTATTGTTTTTCCATTGCAACTGTTTGTTACAGTATAATTGTTGAAAGTATATAACAGAACAGAACCACTATCTACCCAGTTATTACCACTGGTTAATTGTATAGTTATAGATCCGGTTCTTGATCTGCAGGTTCCAGGAATTACACCATGATAATTAATAGTAAGAGTTTTATAAGCTACGCTGTAAGAAGTATCTGCATTAGACGGAATTCCATTGGCTGTACCAGTTGCTCCATTTCTATTTGGATTCATTCTTGCACTAGCAGCTGTGGTGTTATTTACATCGTTGTCGGCCTGACTTGTTTCAACATTTACCAGCGAACCATCTGAAGATTGTGTTTTTGCACTGGAAGAATTAGTGTTGTCAACATTATTGGTTAAATTGTCAATTGTCTTTTTACAACTAACTATTGCAATTGAACTTACAATTACAACCGTTACTAATAGTAACCATGATAGTTTCATTTTCATAATTTTTGTTTTTGATTTATTATTAATTATTCTGAGTGAATGACTTTATACTAAAATTAAAGTTTAAACTCAAAACAAATATATTGAGTTTAATTGAAATTACTTCGTTAAACTAGTATTAATATTTTTAATAAGAATTATTATTTGGGAAACAAAATTTTAGATAAACTCGTTAAATATTATTGGTTACAATAAAAAGAATTAAGAATTTGCTGCGTTATTATTCTTGTTTTATTTGCTAAAATGATCATGTGGACAAAAGTTTTTTGATCGAATTGTTCTACAACTTTTTCAAATACCTACATTTGTAGTTTGCACAATATAGTGTTTATGCTAAAACAGTAAAGAATGGATAGGCAACAGAAATTTATGCAGGAAGCAATTAATATGGGGCTGAAGGGAATGAGAAGCAATCAGGGAGGTCCGTTTGGCTGTGTGATTGTTAAGGATGATGAAATTGTAGGAAGGGGACATAATCAGGTGGTGGGTACTAATGACCCTACTGCTCATGCAGAAATTACTGCTATTAGAGATGCTTGTAAGAATCTGAATGATTTTCAGCTTGAAGATTGTGAGGTTTATACAACCTGTGAGCCCTGTCCTATGTGTTTAGGTGCAATATATTGGGCTCGTCCTAAAGTTATTTATTACGGGAATACCCGTATTGATGCAGCTAATATTGGATTTGATGACTCATTGATTTATGATGAAATAACTAAACCATTAACTGAAAGATTAATACCGATTCATGCTATTGGTAGAGAACTGGCCATGGAAATGTTTAAGGAATGGGTTATAAAGAATGATAAAACAGCGTATTAATAAAAATTAAGAATAGTTAAAACAAAGAATGATGAGCGAATTAATGGTACAATTAAATGAGACAGTAAATTTTATTAAAAGCAAAATTGGAACATCTGCACGTATTGGTATTGTATTGGGTAGTGGATTGGGAAATCTGGCAGAAGTGATTAAAGTAAATCAATCAATACCATATTCCGAAATACCTAATTTTCAAACCAGTACAGTTAAAGGACATGGAGGTAGATTAATACTTGGTGAACTTGGTGGAGTAAACGTATTGGTGATGAGTGGCAGGTTTCATTTTTATGAAGGATATACTCCCGAGCAGGTAGTTCTTCCTATCAGAGTTATGAAGTTGTTGGGTGTTGAAACTGTATTATTATCAAATGCAGCCGGTGGTGTGAATCCTAACTTTAAAGTGGGTGATTTAATGATTATTAATGACCATATAAGCTTCTTTACTGCAAACCCATTGATTGGCAAGAATGTAGAAGAACTGGGAACCCGTTTCCCTGATATGAGTGAACCTTATAGTCTTGAAATTATTGATAAAGCGCTGGCTATTGCAAAGGGAAATAATATTGCTATCCATCAGGGGGTTTATACTGCTGTAACAGGACCTACTTTTGAAACACATGCTGAGTATAGGTTAATTAAAACTATTGGCAGTGATGTGGTAGGAATGAGTACTGTGCAGGAAACAATTGCTGCAGTACATTGTGGCATGAAAGTGTTTGCAGTAAGTGTAGTTACTGATTTAGGTATTCGTGATAGTAACAATGTTATTACACATGAAGAAGTATTACAGGCTGCTAAAGAAGCAGAACCTAAACTGACTTTGCTATTTACTGAACTGGTTAAGGTGATATAAATTATTACAATTGAATACCGTATTATAACAACTGAAAATAAATAATTTTATAACTAACTAAATTAGAAAAAAATGGTTAACAGGAAAGTATTTACACTGGATGAGTTTACTATCCATCAAATGCGGATGTTCCCTTCTGCTACGGGAGAACTTAGTGGATTATTAAGGGATATTGGTCTTGCTTCAAAACGTATTAATGTTGAAGTTAATAAAGCAGGTCTGGTTGATATTCTGGGCGATCATGGAACTACAAATGTTCAGGGCGAAGAAGTAAAGAAACTGGATATTTATGCCAACGATCAAATGATAGGAGTACTTCATCATGGTATTAGTTGTGCTGGAATTGGAAGTGAAGAAATTGACGACTTTGTTATCTTTGATGATGATGTAAGTTTAAATAGCAAGTATGTAGTGATGTTCGATCCACTGGATGGTAGTGGGAATATTGATGTAAATATTTCTATCGGTACCATATTCAGTGTATTCAAAAGAATTACACCATTAGGAACACCAGTTACAAAAGAAGATTTTTTACAAAGAGGAGATCGTCAGGTAGCAGCAGGCTATGTGATTTATGGTTCTTCTACTATGCTGGTTTATGCTACCCGCAGAGGTGTGAATGGTTTTACCCTGGATCCTGCAATTGGTGAATTTTGTTTAAGTCATCCTGATATTAAATGTCCTTCTACAGGCAATATTTATTCGGTGAATCATGGTAACTATTATCAGTATGATGAAGGTATCAGGAATTATATTAATGCCTGTCAGATGAAGGTAAAAGCAACTGGTGGTCCTTATACACAACGTTATATAGGTAGTATGGTGGCTGATGTACATCGTAATCTGCTGAAAGGGGGTATCTTCATGTATCCAAATACAAGAGATAAACCTAAGGGTAAATTAAGATTA
>Ga0007882_10000899_pt1 | contig 17460 bp, 27 predicted proteins | sample CryBogCBH12Aug01_FD_71195 | JGI IMG/M metagenome (GOLD analysis project Ga0007882, IMG submission 71195) | Freshwater microbial communities from Crystal Bog, Wisconsin, USA - CBH12Aug09.1 | ecosystem: Environmental > Aquatic > Freshwater > Lake | place: Crystal Bog, Wisconsin, USA | collected... | reverse complement strand
CATAATAATCGTCGGACTGAAAATAGTGGTGCTCTCACATGGGATTGAACCAAGGATTTCTGATTACGAAGCAGATGTTATACCACTTAACTATAAGAGCATTGGCGGTGTGTAATAGCATCGAACTATTGAGATATTCCTACCTCACTACGAGTTAGCAACTCGTTCGGGGAGCCAACCCCAGTACACACCAATTGTATCTGAAAGCGTTAGTTGTTGATCCAAAACATCGATTTTTCTGCAATTACGTCAATCACTAGACAAAACAATGTATCTTACGTTTCATCGTTCTGTAATACAATAATATTATTTATACCATAAATTCAGAAATTGTCAAGTAATTAAATCATTTTTGCAATTTCGTCATTTTTTTCTTTTAACGGCATAATCCAATCATCATTTCGAACTGATTCCCAATCCCAAGGATATAGAGGAATACCATCCACTTTATATGTGGACAATTCTTCTTTTACAAAAGAACGAATGATTTTAATTTTTTGTTGATCAGAAACATTATGAAGAAAATGAATTTTCTTCATTTTGTCACGAATAATCAATTTTACATTCAGTGGTGCATTACCAAACAAATTATTGATAAATTTAGCAGCAATCACCAAATTTTCGAGATTGTTATTAACCCCAAATTTCTGAGGATGAAGATGTTCAATAGTTGCAGCTAGAGCATTTTCACGAGTAGGCATGCATTGAATGCCTGTATAAAAACAAATTAGATCTAAATTATTATTTTTTGCAGCAGTAATCAGAACACGATCAGCACGATATTTGTGCGGAATGGATGCTTTCATCTCAAAAATTTTGCGATAAATTTTTGTTTTTTCAGCTTTATCTTCAATTGAATTGACAAGAGTATTCAGATGATAAATTTCACTATGAATTTTCATGTAGTCATAAAAATTTGACATGTTCGATCTCCTCATTGCTGATTAGATCAATAATAACATAGTTTTAAACCTTGTCAATAAGTTATTTTGGAATTCCTAGTGGTGGAATAGCATTATCTGTTTTTTCTATTGAAGTAACACTTTTACTAGAATTTAAATTTGGAAGTATATTTTTTCTTTCTATTGGTTTGAATAAAATATCCGGTGATTGTTGATGTGCCATAACATTTCTCTGTTTTTGAAGTTCGAGCATACGATCCTTTAAAATTTCGAGATGCTCATTTTGTGTTTTAATACAATCATAATCATATTGAGAGCATGCAGCATATGTAATTATCGGAAACATTAAAAATATTAGAAATAAACTATTTTTTAGCATCTTGAGCCTCTTTTAAACAATCTCTGGATTGTTGTTTTTTTCTTTCTTCAGAAAATTCTTTAATTTGTGATTTGTGCTCAACAATAGAATCATTTAATGTTTGAAGTGCTGTGAAACTTTCAGATGATGTTTTCTTTCTGAAAGAATTTTGAAGTAATATTTGTTGGTCATGAAGATTATTTAATGCTTCTGTTGAAAGATATTCGCCCCATTTGGCATCTATATATTTAGTGTTGCGATCACTCATACATAAATTATAATCTACATATTCTTTAAGTGCGAATTTTGTGGTAACATAAGCCCAACTACTTACTGCAAATGATATCAGCGAAAAAATTATAATGATAACTTCTTTCAAATCCATAATTTTTTGAAATGTGGATTTATTCTTTTCTTTTTCTATTAATTCTTCTACATCTGCCATATTAAAACCCTCCATAATTATTTATCATGGAGGGTTTTAAATTTAATCTAAATCATCAATTTCGTGCTGAATGATTTCTTTGTTATAACTGCGTTGTTTTTTATGATGCATATCTGCCAAAACTTTTTTTTGATTTGTTGATAAATTTTCTAATTCTCTATCACTGATATGTCTAATATTGGCTTTGTATGTTGCATCATATTTTTTATGACGATTGATTTTTGGTAGTGGATGGTCTAAACGAAAACTCCAACGGCTGTGACTTCTAATCATGATTGCCTCCTATAAGAAAGTTTCTTATCTAGTATTTACTATGGTAACATAATAGTAATATAAGGTCAATATTCTTCATCATTTAAAATGGATTCGAAAATTTTTCGCCATTCTTCATCCGCGGTATATAAACTAGGTGTTGATTTATAATTCCAGTTTAAAACATTAACGCTGTTAATTTCTGTCGAATCAACACAAGAATAATCAATTTCATAATCATTATGAATCATTACATACATCCATGCTGGTTTATTTTGACCAACTAATGCGACCATTACTCTTTTATACCAACTACCTTCACCTTCTAAGCGATCCAATCTTGCTAAAGTATTATCATCAACCTCATATAATTCGCCTTCAATGGATGAATTCCCACTAGCTAAAACAGCAGGAAAACTCCCTAACGAAATCATATCAAAAAAAGCGTTTTTTGTTCTTGTTGTCGTTACAAATTTACTCGATGATAGAAGACTATGATTATGAAAATTTCTTTTTAATGAACCATACACAAAAATTCTATGAATCATTTTCCACTCCACCGTCCATAATGGCGAACACCAAAATCAAAATCGACATCAACAGATGTGCTTTGTTTGTTTTTTGGTGTTTTTACAACAGGATAGTATTTGCTCCAGTTCGTATATTGATTTAAAGCAGCTTCGGCTTCCGCTTTTAACTTCAGATTTTCACGATAATTTGCTTTGAGTGAATAATCATTACTGTACCAAACACAGTCTTCGTAAAATCCAAGATTATCATTGATAATTGAAACTTTCCCGTCACCACGCATAAACAGAACTTTATTTTGACCAAGACGTTCCCCTAACAAACGAGGGACATATTCATCAAATAATTTATCAGTTCCGGTTTCTCTAAAAATCGGATGCAAATCATTGGCAAAAATCGCAGAATCGGATTCGTTACCAGTGATTTTAATGTGCGAAAAAGTTCCATTATGCATTAACCACAAATCTTCTCCGTCATCTTCTTTGGAAAGAACCCGAAAAGGATGTGTCATTTCTGCTTCAATTTTACCACGTGTACGATAACGAAAATGACAAGCGTATGGAACACCGTTCAATTCCTTAAGAAGTTCTTTGATAACATCAAGAGTGAATAGACCTTGATTCGTAAATACTCGACCTTGATCTGCCCACATTATACCAAAACCGTCTTTATTGTTTTCATAAGCTGTCTTAATATAAGCGTGTTTAATTGGTTTGCCTGTGGGATTGTTGATAATAAGGCACATAGTCCGATCTCCTAATTGTTAAACTGATTTTAACAGAATTTTTCAAAAATGTCAAGGGAAGAAATCAGTGATTTCTCACTGATTCCTTGATTCATGTTCCATAATCCGTTCATTGTAATAAGAAATTACTGTGTTATCAAGACCACGATATACAGTGTCATTTTCAACAACAACAGGGGAAACAACTGGTGTAGTTTCATCAATATGATAATGTGAAACATGACCAACGCCTTCGATCCAACGCCGTTGACGCTGCAAGTTAAAACCAAATTCGGTTTTAATTTTTGACAACATCGCTTTGACAGTGTTTTGCTGAAATCCTGTTGCATCAGCAATCCGTTCAACACTGACACCATATGAACCATTGCTTTTAAGTAAATCAATAATTCTGCTAAATTTAGCCACAGATGCAGCTCGCATTGAACCATTACTTGACAAAGAAGATTCACGATTAACCATCTGAACACGACTCATCTCAACGAAGTTCAAGCAAAATTTAACCCAATTGCAAACTTTTTCTGCATTGGTTGTACCACTATGATGACGAAATTCTATTGTCTTATGTCGAATATAAGCATTGAGATTAATCTTATGAGTGCGATCACTCATAATATTAGCAAATTCCCGACAAGTTTCATAGGAACGATTGAAATAACGAGTGTTATTACTAAGCCATTGTTTAACACTTTTACAATAAGTGTTGTTATTACCACGACGTGACAATGGCATAAAAGTATCAATGATATCTTCAAAGTTAGCATACCGTGTAATAATATTTTTCATATCATTAACAGTCAAATCTTTCGCATTAACATGAACATGAAAACCACAAGTTTTATCTGGTCGTGCACCAGCTTCGGTCAAAGCAGCACAAACTTTCTTAATTTGTGATAATCCTTCTTCGCCTTCGAGAATTGGTGAAACTGCTTCAAAACCATCGCCACCATGAACAGAACTATCACTCACGATTTTCCAATGTGACATTACTGTATGTGTATATCCCTCAACAGTACAAGGAACACCAGCAGCAACAATTACATCCATCGCCCGCTGCTTGCTGATCCCAAAGGCTTCAATTTCAACACCAAATTTTCGATTTGACATGGGCATCTTGTATCTCCGAAAGTTACGATCTAATAATGATATACTAGCATATTCGGATAATTTGTCAACTGATTTTTAATTTTGATTTGTACGCAGCTATTTTGCGATCCTGATTGCATATGTGAAAAGACCACCACATACTGATAAATGAGATAAATTCATCAACAGAAAAATATTCAGGAAATCTTATTATCTCTTGAATTCTCTGATCTAAAATATTCTCTAATGAACGATGTATCGCACAGTGTTCCGTGTATTTTGGATAATTTATTTCTTTCATATACTCTTCTTCTTCAGAAAAATGAATGATCGTATATTCTTTTAAATCCAATAAAGCATTGAAAATATTTTCAGTGGATAATTTGTTAGTTTCTTTTAATCTTCTGATTAAATTTATTTTAGAAAATATATATTGATGCTCAACATCAATGTTTTCTATTCCTATTTTATAATCATCGTTCCACATTTAATACCTCACTAGGTCATATCCCTATATTTAGGTATTTTTAATAATTTTAAAACATGGCATTTAATAATTTTCACCGTCCATCTCTATGAATTCCGACGGAACTCCAATTTTTGATAAAAATAATGTAATGTCATAATTGTCCATGAATGTATTGCCTCCAATGGTATTATCTGTTTCAAAAATATTCCATTCGTCACACCATCTCTGATCTTTATAATCATTTGATATTATAGCATCTATCTGATCTTTTGATAATTTGTCCTTCTTGATGATAAAAGAACTACTAGAACTATTGCTTACAAAACCATTTCGTATTTTCATATTTCACCTCAATATATAAGGTATATTCAACCGCCATAAAAGTCAAAAAAAAATGGGAAACTTAATTCCCATTTCCTATTTTATTTTTTCTGCCTGTTTCATAATTCCAACACTTTGTTTCTTTATATCGTTATCAGAAGTTTTTAGATATATAAGTTTTGCAAGATCAGTTATTTTTTGTTTAGCTTCAACATTGGTACTAGCGAGTTTTTCAAAATCATTATTCGCAGATATTACATCCTGATATAATTTCTTCAAAAATGACATTAACGCACCTTTGATAGAATTATACTTTATACCATTAACATCATCATTTACACGATCAAGTTGTGATGCTATGGATGATAATGTTCTCTTCATTGATTCAAATTCAATGGTTTTTTTCATGTCACCAGAATTACCGCCAGATAAAGTTAATTCCTGTAAGGTGTCAATTAAATCTAATACAATTATTTTTAATCCTTTCGGATCTTCATATAAAGAATTGTTTAATTTTTTAAATATATCATGTATTAAATCAATAGCATGACTATGATTTGTTAACGCATCTTCTTGTAAAATATTATTAAAATTTTCTAATAATTTGCGAATATCTTTTGCACTCATTTTTCAACCCTTTAATTTAATATTATAATCTATTTATCGCAAAATATAAAAACGATTGTAAATATTATTTGTTACATACTTATAGCCATTTTCAATAATTAATGGTTCCCAAGTATAATAACAATCTTTGGTTGTATTTGGTTCCGTACTTTCTATACATAATACACGCGGTAAATATTTCCAATCCATGCCTTTTATCCCATAGCGTAGCGTGGTTGCCCAAAAACCCTTCCTTTAGGTTGGGGTCAAGGGCAACTTCCATATAAATACACATAAATGCAACTTATTTTACATCTGTGATAAATATATTATATAAAAGGAAATATAATATGTTTAAATCATTTAAGTATAAATTAAAACCAACACAAGCACAAATACTACAACTACAACAAATTGGTGGATGTACTCGTTGGCTATTGATTGCATATTTCAGATAAAGTCTTTTTTTGAACTCTTGTTGTTCTCCATTCAGTATTTGAATATTTTTCAACTACAGTGCTTAATCCGCCATTTAAAAAATCTTCAATATATAAATCAATTTCGCCGTTTTCTGATCCACAAGCAATATTTAAATTAATATCACGAGGACGTTGTTCAACTAATAAATTATAACATCTTTGTAAAGGCTCAATGTTAATTCCATTCCACCCCCTGTCATAAAATTTTTTTGTTACACTAGCAATCACAGGCTCATTTGCACCAACATCAATATAAAATCCACAATCAATATATCCTGTTAATTCATCTAAAATTTCATGTTCTGTTTTCATAATCAAACCTTTATTAAATAATTATTACAGTCTTATTTATAATTTAAAAAATGATTAAATACATATATAATGATGCATTGCAACATAGTTAAATACATATATTATAAACCTCTTTTTTTGGTGCAAAATGGATAAATTATATATAGTTACTTGCGTTTTTAATCCAGAAAATTATCATTCAAGATACGTTTTATACAATAATTTTGCCAAATATATTTCACAATTCCAAAACGTAGAAATGCATACTATTGAACTAGCATTTAATGACCAAGAATTCGCTGTAACAACACCAGATAATCCTAATCATATTCAATTAAGAACAGATGAAATTTTATGGTTTAAAGAAAATCTTCTAAATATATGTATTCAAAATTTACCAGAAGATGCAAAATATGTCGCATGGATTGATGCTGATATACATTTCTTAAACCAAAATTGGGTTCAAGATACTATTGATAAATTAAAAGAATATCCTTTTGTACAAATGTTTGAAGATGCTGACGACCTTGGTCCTAATGGTGATGTAATAAGTAATGATAAAGGTTTTATACACCGTTGGATACATAAAACAGCAACAGATAAAAAACGAGGAAGAAGTGGTCTAGCATGGGCAGCTACTATGAAAGCATTAAAAGATGTGGGCTATCTAATTGACTGGGGAATCGTAGGATCAGCAGATTGGTACATGGCATTTTCTTTAACTGATCAACTTAAAGATGATAATCTTGATCATAAAACTGGCGGATATTCAGGAGATGCTTTGAAAATGTGGGATGATAAAGTAAAACACCACGACCATAGAGTCCATTATGTTAAAGGGAGAGTTCAGCATTTCTGGCATGGAAAAAAATCCGATAGAGGATATAATTGGAGATGGAAAATTCTATCAGAAAATAAATTCAATCCAATTACAGATATGGGATACAGAGAAAATGGACTTATTCACATAAACGTAAATAAGCCCAAATTGATGGAAGATATTATAAATTATTTCAAATCAAGAAAAGAAGATGATTAATGTTTATGATTTTGTAACCAATTGACATATTGCATATCATAATGATCAACATGACCATACAATAAATCTTCAATCGTTTGAGTGAAATATTTATCAACATATTTTTCAAATCTTAAATTATAACGAATCTTATTTAATGACAACAAAAGTTCATGATGAACCTTTTCATGATATTCAATATAGGGAAATCCCTTCTCTCTAAAATAAGAAATCTCAAAAGAAAAATGATATGATGCAAATGAAATCAATTCATCCATTAAACGAACCATCTCACTGTGATCGTCATCCTTGATGTGTTTGTGAAGCTCATCAACTAATCCAATTAATTGATGATGCTGCTCGTCAAATTCTGGAATACCCATCTCATAATTTTTAAATCTATCGATAGCACACATGATTCACCTCCATCTTGAGTTATATATAGTATAACTCATTCTATAACAGTGTCAACCGTTACTTTTCTTTGGAGTTTTCAAAGATAATAATTTGGTAGAATCGCCAACTAATGCCATTTGTGGAACTTGACTGAATTTATATGTCCCATCATCTTGTAAATCAAATACATAAAAAATATCAAATCTATCTTCGGGCCAAAATTGTGGAACAGTTGTTTCGTTTCCCATAATCTTATTAGCTATAAAATGCAGACATTGATGCTCCCAAGCAATCAAAACTGTTCCTTCGCATTTCATTGCAACTTTTGCCATTTTCTTTTCTTTATCCCTGGCAATTGATGTATCAACTTTTAATTTTAAATAATCCGCTAATGGTGTTATTAAATCCAATGAACGTTGCGCATGCTCAGTTTTATAACAAGCAAATAAATGATTAGGAATAGATAATGATGATTTCACATCCTTAAATATTTGAACAAATGCACCAGCACGTTGCCAACCACGAACAATTAATGAATTAATGTCTTCTTTCCCATTATAATCAATGCCTACTTCAGTTTTAGTAGGCTTTTCCCCATGACGTGTTAAGATTATTTGTTTTGCTATAGGTTTGCCCATGATAATTCTCCTTGTAATAATATTGTAATATTATTTATCATGGGATTTAATTAAAAAGCAGGTTGTTTGAACAACCTGCTAATGATTGATTTAATCATTCCACCTGAATAATGCAACGATCAATCCGATAACAGCACCAATAGTAATCGCAAATAAAAACTTAAATACACCTACAGAAAAATTTTCAAACGCTTCCATGATTTCTCTCCTTCAAAATTAATATAATTATAATAACATATAAAAAAATATTGTCAATTACTATTTACTACAACACAAATTCAATCCACACCTAAAAAGTTCCGAGTGATGGATTTGAACCATCATCACCTCGCTCATCGTATCAATAGAAAACTATTGACAAATATCCAGTGTTTTAAATGTTAAACTAACTCGAAATAAATTATAGCGTTTCAAGAATGTTTTCCATAACCTTGCCATCTTTCGAAACTTTGAAATTGGAACAATCTGTAAGACCACTCTGTTTAATCATAAGTTTCGCAACCTTCAATGCTTCAGTTAATAGTTTAATTTCACCATTCGGTCCATGAGTGAAAACTACACAAGAATTCATCTTCTTTCCAAAAATATTAGTTCCAGTAAATCCAACTTCCCAAGCCATAATATTATCTCCTTAAAAAATTGTATTCTTGGTTGGATTCGAACCAACGGCCTAACCTTTATTCCCGGCATTTTCGGTCCTTAACCGGTTGTGTTTAACAACGAGGGAGGTCTGCTCTACCAACTGAGCTACAACAATATATCTAAAATATAACTCATATTCTATATATGTCAACTCAAAAAAAATCCCTTAAACCTTGTGGGTTTAAGGGATAAATTTATTTGATTGGCGGAAAAATGAAGTGTCGATCTCCAATCGTAGTGTTTGCTACGATCACACTGTTTTCAAAACAGGTTCCCGGGCCGCCGAGATTAATTTTCCATAAAAAATATAATAAAATCAAATACTTGGTCGGAGTACAAAGATTCGAACTTTGGACTTCTGCGTCCCAAACGCAGCGCTCTGGCCAGACTGAGCTACACTCCGATCTATTAAACAATTGATAGTCGCCGCATTGCACGGAAAACCGTGTTAAACATGAAAATCATCCACTATCTTTTAAAGAATTCCATTTATTCTTTAAGTCTATTCAGGTAGGAAATTTAAAAATGGAATCTCTCCTACAAACTCTTACTTGTTTAATATATTGAATATTTATACTATTCAATGGTATAATGTATACTATCACAACAATTATAGTTTGTCAAGTGATAAATAGATATAGCGGTAATTAATTATTACGAGTAATTAAAATCCGTCAGGAGATGGACTGTCCCGCTTCTTTACTTATAACATAATTTAGTCAGGAGATCAATATGTGCCAAGATAAATTTATCTGTGAAATATGTAATAAAGAATTTGCCAATAAAGGCAATCTTAATGTCCATATGAATAATATTCATATAAATCCAAAAGAAATAAAATATATAAAACCAAAAAAAGAATGTCATATATGCGGTGAAATGATATCGACAAGTAATTATGAACGTCATATTTCTGTTTGTAATGGAACAGTTAAACAAAAAAGACCAAAAAATATACGCCTGAGTATTACTGAATTTATATGTAAACACTGCGGAAAAGAATGTAAAAATCATAATTCATTAATAAATCATGAACGTTTATGTAAAGAAAACCCGGAAAGACAATTTACACCATTCCATGATAAACATTTTCAAGCAAAAAATTATAGAAATCAATTTACAAAAGCAAAAGAAAATGGAACTATATTTGAAATTTCAAATATAACAAGACATAAATTGTCTGAAAAAACAAAAGCAAGATCAAAAGATTGGAATATAAAAAATGGTGAAAGAATTCGTAAGGTAGTAATAACAAAGATACAACTTGGAGAATGGCATAGTGGAAATATTACAGGAAAATATTATTATAAAAATGCAAAATTCGATAGCTCATGGGAATTAAGATATGCATTATATTTAGATGAACATAATATAGAGTGGATAAGAACTACCGATACTTTTGATTATATATTTGAAGGGATAACAAGGTCTTATAATCCCGATTTTTACCTTCCTAAACTAGATGAATATGTCGAAATAAAAGGATTTATAAGAGAAAAAGATAATGAAAAATGGTCTCAATTCCCTAAAAATAAAAAATTAACAGTATTATTTGAAGATGATTTAATTAAATTAGGAATAGATATGACAAAAAAATATCCTGAATATAAAATTCAGGATATTTAGAAAAATTGCTTCGGCACCTGGTCTCGAACCAGGGACATTGAAATTAACAGTTTCACGCTCTACCAACTGAGCTATGCCGAAATAGATTTGATACTTGTTCAAATCATTTAACTAATATAACAAACATTTATATGTTTGTCAATAAGAATATCATACAGAAAAGGTTATATGTCACAAATCGAAAAAATAAAACAATTTGAATATGAATATTCAACAGAATGTTATGTGATTTCTAAATATAAAGATATTACTTGGGAATATGTTAAAGAAAAAATGACACAGTAAAAACTGTGTCATTTGAGCGGGTACTCGGTAACGATCCGAGTCCTAAAGTTTCTTAAGCACACATGATTTCTGATATGTGCTTAGGAAAACTTCCATGCGTCCATAAACACCTTACCCGCATTCGCCAGATTTTTCTGCTCTGGCTACATATTTAGCATTACAACTAAAGAACCATTGATCACTGTTATTTTAGATTTTTGCTACTAATTTCTTGCCACAGAAATCAAAATCGTATATCTAACGATACTTTTACAAGAAGACCAGTGATAGTCTTTTCCTCCATAAATGATCTAATATTAACGAGTTTTGATTTATAATTTTCATTAAAGGATCAATAGTCAAACCCTATTTTTAAATATATCATAATTTTTTAAATATGTCAAATAAATTATTTGAGAAAGAAGTCGGAATCGAACCGACATATATGGTTTTGCAGACCATTGACTCACCACTCGCCCACTCTTTCATATTTTTATGGTACGCCAGGAGGGACTTGAACCCCCACGGTTGCCCGCCGGAATCTAAATCCGGTGCGTCTACCAATTCCGCCACTAGCGCATTCCTTTTAATTTTTTAATCCATTTAGCAACAGTTACATCAGAAACGCCTAATTCTTTTGCTATTTGAACATTAGATTTTGTTTTAGTTAATTCTAATAAATTTATATTATTCCAGTCTATTTTTGACTGGTATTTATGTGAACAAGATTCGGAACAAGTTTTATATTTTATATCTTTTAATTTCCCACAAATTGGACAATTATCTTTTTCAATTTGTATTTCCTGTATTTCTGGTATATCTTGACCAAATATCAAATTGTTTTTATTCATCAAATCATTAATTCTGTTAGCATTCCCCCATTTTAAATTTAAAAATTCCAGAACTTGATTGCAGTTTTTTTTATTTTTTATGGCAAAAATAATTTCATCATCAGATATTTTAGATTTTTTTTTAGTACAGTATGTCTCTGTTTGACTGTGACAGTTTGGACATAAAAATCTTAAATTTTCTGGTCTGTTATCTAAATTGTCGCCATTTATATGATCAATATGTAAAACTATTTTTTTATTTAGCCAAGTATCATTAACATTACAATCTTTACAAGAACAAGTATATTCAAAACCGTACGCTAACATGGCAGGTAATAACTGTATTCTTTTTAATCTTTTATTTTTTATTAAAATTAATTTTAATGTATCTATATTAGAATAAAGATTTACACCAGATTTCCAGCCTTTACCTTTAAAGTGTGAATAATCTATATCATATTCATCTAATAATTTTTTTAAGTAAATATGATTTCGACCACCTTTACGAAATAAAGATAAATGTTTTAACACTTCAGATACTGATATTGATTTTTTGACAATTTCAATTAATGCTGTTTTGTCTATTTTTTTAAAAGTTTCGTAATTCATTAAAACCTACTAAATGGTAAAGGTTAAGGTATACATATTTAGCATCACCAAATGGGTATTTAAGTGCGGTTTTAATCGTAAAATATTGGCAGACGTTTGTATTGATTATACAGACGCCCGCTATATTATTTATAATTATTTAGCTACTTTTTTAGCATTTTTAGCTTCTTGTATTTCTACACGTCTTGCTTTTGCCAATTTAGTAAGTTCTGCAAGTGCTGCACGTGCGCGAGTACCTGCTGCTCCATTACCTGATTGAAATTTTGCATCTTCTGCTAAGAATGTTTCTAATTGTGCTTTAATTGCTGTAACTGTTTGACTCATTTATATCTCCTTATCTCTTAATTGAGGTAATATAGTAATTATAAATGAGTATTTTTATTAAATCAAATTAAAAATGTAATAAACATTTAGTGCCTACTGAATATAGTGCTTAAAAAACGTCCCATATCTATGCTAAGTATGGATGACCGCAACTAAATTTGGCACCCCATGCTTGAGTCGAACAAGCCCTATCGGTTTAGAAGACCAATGTCCAGATCCGCTGGATGGGGTATATAAAGAAGCATAACCAAAGTGTCTCTCTGCAGTGAACTGCAGTAACCGCCATGTCTACCCGTTGTGCACGTTACACTTCTTTAAGGTGTTGAATTAATCAACAAGCACATACTACTTTAAAATTTCAAAGGTGTCAAGGTTTTTTTAAACTTTATCATAAAGTTCCATACGTTTTTGTTTAAAAAACTCAAGAAATTCTTCTTTTGTGAATTCTTCATCATCGATCCAAAATAAATCTTCCTCAATACAATCTTTATGGGCTTCATAACCGATTGATAAAAGAAAATCTAGACCAATTTCAACCATTGATTTTGGAGGTTCTAGTCGTTTTAGAATTTCATTAAGTCTTTCTGTAATTTTGCGAAATTCTACAACACTATTTTCATTTGGATTAGTTTTCTCAAGATCGCCAAATAAATTATTGATAAATTCGATGCGGGATTTATCGCTTAACAATTCTTGAATTGATTGTAAATCATTCATGATAGGCATTATTTTAATTCCTTTACTACAGATTAATATTTAGACCATAACAAACACCGTTAGGATGATTTGTTCCACAAGTTTTACAAATTGTTCCGACTGGCATAATGACTGTTGGAACTGGTTTTGTAGAACGATCCACTGGAGGATAATCGACAATAGATAATGTATTTCTAACAAATTCACGAAAATCTGCATCTGACAATTTTTTATTATCAACATTTACAGAAAGTGTTTGAACAAAATGTGTTGCTGGAATTTTTGACAATCTAAATCTCCCTTTGAATTGGTTGACACAGTTAGATTTGAACTAACATCTACCCTGCATCTCAGGGCTGCTCTACCATTAAAAATTCGTATCCAATTAGGAACTAGCTTTTATACATTGAGCTGTTCAAAGATAAATTAAAGAAAATATTTAGAAAATGATGGATGCGGAAGAAGTGCTTGCATCTTCGTCATTTGGCGTATGAAGCCAAGCTGGTTCTATCTCCAGTCCATTCCGCAATAGTTGGTACACCTTATTGGATTTGAACCAATGACCTTTTCCATGTCAAGGAAACGCTGCTACCACTGAGCTAAAGGTGTAGAAATGTGGGAGATTGTTCTCCCACGATTTTATTGAATATCAACAGTACCGCCGGATTCTTCAAGATATTTCTTGATTTTTTCGGCATCATCATTTGAAATATTTTCTTTGATGATTGTTGGTGATTTTTCAACTGCTGCTTTTGATTCTATTAAACCAAAACCAGTAATTTCTCGAACCACACGAATAAGGTTGATTTTTTTGCTTGCATCGTAACCACTCAAAACAACCTTGAAAGAAGTTTTTACTTCTTCAACTGTTTGTACTGATTGGTGTTTATTATTATAAAGTTGGTCATAAGGAACGACGACCCATCGTTGCAAGCGGGCAAATGCATTTGCGACATTTTTTAATGTTTCTTTGTCGCATTTGTCTAATTCATTTGCTATATTTTCTATTTTAGACATTTTAGTTACTCCACTAAAAATTATTACGATTTTGAAGGTTGTGTGGAGTTATATAATAGCCCAAAAGGGCTAACCTTCATTAAATCGTATGGAGTATATTAATAACTTAGCCCCATGATTTTTCTCCTTTAAGTTAGATCTAGATATCTAGATGGTTTTTCTTGTAAAGGTTCTTCCTTTACAGTTGTATCTGCAATTTTGCGAAGATAGTCCAAACGTGTTTCAAGATCAGTAATTTGATCTTCCACAGATATACTTGTTACGATACCTTTGGTAGTTATAACAGGTGTTGGATTATATTCATAACGTACTGTATGTTGAATTTCTTCCTCATCATAATAGTATTCTTCATCATCTTCTTCGTCATCTTCTTCGTCTAATTCTTCTTCAGATTCATCCAAACGATTTTCATCGATGATATTTAATATTGATATTTCGATATTTTCATATTTCAGTAAAGTATATAATGTTTTTTCAATATCATTATAAATTCGAAAATATTGATGAGTACTGTTTGCATCATCATAAACAACATTGTGACCAAATCCATGTCTCCAACCGCCCCACCCTCTTTCTGGGTTTTCGGAAGTTACCACAATACCTTCGGACACGAAATATGTTCTTGAACTTGCTCCAAAAAAAGGATAGATTGACTGATTTTTTGTAATCAAAACAGGATTTCTTACTGCGAGGTTTCTCTTAGATTTTTCAAAAATAATATTGTTATTTTGACGATACATTCTAATTAGCCATTCGCAATATAAAGTTTTATAACTTTTAAAGCGTTGTGGGCAATGAGTATAAAAAAAATTTCCGAACATTATATTCAACTCCTGTTACAGATTTAGAATAAATATATCATTAAAATGGTTGATGTTAAATAGAATTGTGCGATGTCGTGGAATCGAACCACGTCCCCTTTTGTGTAAAAAAATAGATAGATTGCTGAACGTATACTTTAAACAGTATCGCCTCTTAAGTGCTAAACCATTACACCAACATCGCATATAAAACGGGATTAACTTTTAGTCAAATTAGAAGTTTGATTTTTGTATTGTTTGCTGAACTAATCCCTAAACCTGACGCCACCACGCCTCATTTATCATTATTTTTATTTAATGGGTGGATTTGGCAGAAACACTAGGATTCGAACCCAGACTTGTGGTTTTAATTTGTCCTATCAGACTTGAACTGACCTGAAGCCTTTGCTTATTGGACCGGAGACCATCGTGCTAACCGTTGACACTATGCTTCTATAAAATGTTAAACCTTAATAACATTTTTTCCATACATGGATTTTTATTAATGAATGAATCATTAACAGGTCATTTTATTTATCTTTGTGGATAATATGAGACTTGAACTCATTATGTAGCAGTATCCCAGAATGTTGCAACTACATCCTTAAATATTACCCATTGGTGGACTGTTAGGGACTTGAACCCTCATCTGTTACTTTTTGTCACTTTCGTCTAGTTTTAGAGTGATGTCTAAAACTCAAGCTGCTGGCCTACTTCAATGGCAGCGTTGATGTCAACCTATACTACAGCCCATTGTTGGACGCAAAAGGATAGAATATTTCTATATGAATACACATACAAAACACTATCTGATTTGGCTTCTGTGCCTCGTCATCTTTTACCTTCAAATGAAAAAGGATTGCTCTTGCTGAACCCTGTAAGTGAATTGAACACTTATTTTTAGCGTTAGGACCACCAAACCCAAACCATTGGACAGGGTAACAACTTTTAATTATCTACTGATAATAAAAGCCTATCTACACCAATGGCAAATCCGATACCTTCTTTATATCTTCCGCCACCAGCTATTTGTTTTTGTGATCCCAATTTATCACGCTTCATCGTTCATTAAAATTCTTGTTCCTCTTAACATTTTTATTCTCCCTGTTCATTTTTGCTTTGTTCGATAAAAGAAATATATTTTCTTATATATCGCATGAATAATAACGCCTTGTCTTGTGCTTTAAATGTTGCAGTGCCAATATCGTTAATTGGTACTGGAAATTCAAATCCGCTTTCTGTTGCGTACCATAAATCACCATCACGATAATATTTAAAATTAACTTGTTTATTGTCTTTTACCATGTCCTTAATATTCATAATAATACTCCTATGAATGGTGTCCACAATCGGATTCGAACCGATACTGTACAGTTTCTGAGACTGTTGCCTCTGCGTTGGGCTATGCGGACAGTTAAAAATAAATAATCGTTCTTTCTAAGTCGACTTAGAAAGATGTTCCAGACCACGATAAACAGTTGAACTTGGTCGTCGTTGACCTCTAATAATAATGGAGCGTCCAGAGTGAATCGAACCCTCTTCCCAACATTGGCAATGTTGAATAATGTCCAATATACTATAGACGCATTATATAAGTATAAAATTTAATCAAAATATACAATAAATATATTCATAATAATTTCTACTAGGAGATAATCATGTTTTTACTTATGGGTGCAATGGTTGTGTTTGCTATAGTTGTCGTAGCAAAAACAAAATAAATTCTAAAAATGAGGAATCGAACCTCAGTGGGTGGTTTAGAGATCACTCATCGCCCTTTATTGATTATCACTGCCCCATACAGTTTCTAGCTAGAATGGTGGACCGCTAGGGAATCGAACCCTACGATAACTGCTTGCAAAGCAGCCAAGAACCCCAGCTCAATCGCGGCCCATTAATGGATGGTTTTGATCCATTTATTTACATTGTTTGTGTTCGTTAATACTAAACATAATAATTCTCCATCATTTGAAATTATTCAAAATAATTTCATTAAAAATATTTGATTTTTTATTGATGAAAAATTAAGCAATCATTTTAGTATAACTCCTTCAAAAGTTGGCACCCCATGCTTGAGTCGAACAAGCCCTATCGGTTTAGAAGACCAATGTCCAGATCCGC
>Ga0007882_10000895_pt1 | contig 17516 bp, 24 predicted proteins | sample CryBogCBH12Aug01_FD_71195 | JGI IMG/M metagenome (GOLD analysis project Ga0007882, IMG submission 71195) | Freshwater microbial communities from Crystal Bog, Wisconsin, USA - CBH12Aug09.1 | ecosystem: Environmental > Aquatic > Freshwater > Lake | place: Crystal Bog, Wisconsin, USA | collected... | reverse complement strand
TCACTCATTTTACTATATATTCGTAAAACAACGATTGTACTTAATATTAGAGTTGCAATTGCAAATATAACATATACATCAGGTGTTCCAACAAAAAATAATAATGATTTAAACATGGATAATGCCATTGTGTTTTCCTTATGTAATATCAATAATGCGATTTTGTTCATGAATATCGAGAACAACAGGTTTGTTATTTTCAATAGCATTTTTAATAGCTGTTTGTTTTTTTCTTGATTTAATATAATTACTAAATTTAGCAATACTTTCGCCTATTGTATTTTTAAATTTTGATATTCCTTCACTAAAATTATAATCAAGAATAAAGAACAATGCTTCTTTAAATAATACAAAAGAACAAAAAATAATAGCAATAGGTAAAAGTGCAGGCCAAAAGAACGATGGTATTAAAAATCCAAACATAACTTTTATAAATTCATCTTTCATTTCGTTTTTTTCACGTTCTGATCCACTACATTTATATGAAATAACAAATCCACAAAAACAAATAAGATATGCAATTCCAAAACCATACAAAAATACATGCAACCAACCAAGTTGCATTAAATATTGAACGAAACTAAATGTTTCTAAAAATTCGATCATATTATTTTTCCTAACTGTTTATAATTTAAATCGTATTATAAATGATTTTTTCATAAAAAACAACGAAAATGATAAATAAAATTGAACATTATTTTGGAGGTGTCCTATGGACGAAATTATTAAAAGATTACAAGAACTTTCACAGTACCATAAGCCAACAGCTCTAATGGAAGCAAAATTAACTGGTCAAGCCAAAGCGGATTTTCTCGCAAGAATGGGCAAGACACCAAAGAAAGATTCAGATGAAGAATGTGATAAAGACGACAAAGATTGTGTCGAAGAAGAAGAAAACGATTCTGATGAAGAACTAGAAGAAGCGGCTGCTGGAAAAAGTGGACGTAAAGGTCATAAAAAATTCGATGACGAAGATGACGATACACCAAAAGCAAAACCAAAAAGCAACAAACCACCAAGAAAAATAAAAGGTGAAGATTTGGATGAAGGCAAAACTTTCAAAGACAATAAACATGTTGACAAAGGTTCAAAAGAAGACCGCGAAAAAGCAAAAGAACTTAAAAACAAAAAGAAAACAACAAGAGATGCTGAAGCATGCAATGAAAGTCTAACAACATTGGCAAATTGGTATTTAAGAAAAGTATCAGAACAACTTGGAACAGGATCGGAATTCAAAGCATTTGTTCAAAAACTAAAAGAAAAAGCATCAGCAAATCCAAAAGCACTAACAGAATGGTTGAAAGCTAAAAAATATCCAACATTAAATGAAGGCGCTGCATATGCAAGAATGTCGCCATTGTCACAAGTAAATATTCTTGGCGGAAAATCAAAAGATGATACATCTGGTCAAAAATCAACACTGTCTACTGTTAGAAATCCAAAAATAACAAAAGTTCAAGAAAATACACTTGAAAATATGCCTGTATTTAATAAAAATTCAAGCAGTGTAAACAACAAAGGATTTTCAGGTATTCAAGAACAAAGTATGGATGAATACGCTGAATCCTTTGATAGAATGATGCAACTTTGCGGAATTCAAAAAGCAAAACCATTAGGAAAATAATTATCTAAATGTAGATAATTGTTTAGATAAAACATAATTAATTGTTTCTTTTTGAGTGGCGGCTATCTTTAGCCGCCATTCTTCCTGGAGATCATTCATTGTTTTATGTAGTGTTGAAACATTCTCTTTAACTTTTGACATATCATTCAATAAATTATATGTATCAAATTTTTCATTTATTGGTCTTGTCAAATAATTTTTTGCATCTTTTTCAAGGGTTGATACACGATATAAATTATTTTGTATTTCGATTAATTGTTCTTGTTCTTCTGTGTATCTAGTTTTTAATTTTTCAATATGATCCAAATCTATATTTTGAAATAAACTTATAAATTTCGACCCTTTATTTGGATTACAAATATTTTCATGATTTAATTTAATCCAAACTGCATCCTGATCATTTTCAACAGCAAGGATGTGTCCTGCACAAGATGTTATATGTCTTTTTGGAGGCAACCCTATACTATTTAAAAGGTTATGAAAATCATTATTTTGATAATCATATAGTTCATAATTTCCGGTCATACTTTTTTTAAACGATATTTTATTTAATGAACCATAAGTTGTTATGACTCTACGACGTGTAAATGTAGCTCGCAAGGCATAATTGTCAAAGAAAAATATATTTTTATACACTAAAATTTCCTTTCATCAAAATATTTTTTAAGATCGTTTGTCGCTTGTTCTATTTTATTTTTAGCAATAGCGATCTTTTGTGTTGTGTTAATTTCACACAATATTTCTTGAAGTTTTAATATACGTTGGTATGTTTCGTCGTCTTCAATTTGAAAATTGATATCATCAACGCATATCAAATCCAATGATTGGTTTATGCCATTATATTTTTCAATAAGGTCATTTTGGATGCTTATTTTTTTAAAAAAAGTATTGAGTTCTGTTGTTTTTATATTTTGGTATGTACCTGCCAGAAAATAATAAGGCATTTTAATAAAGCTATCGCATTTTAATTTAAATAAAACTGCATCACTATAGTTATCTACTGATATCAAATAACCATCTAATAGATCAGTAATAGGTTGCAATGAAATCTGCGAATAATGTTTATTATATGAATGTATTGTTATACGATGATCAAAGTTATTTTTTATATCATCAATATCAAAAACATTTGAAATTTGTTGTGAATAAAAAGGATGATCTGGTGAATCTTTTACAATAAAATAATACATTTTTTATCCTAAAACGGGGGTGTGGACTCCCCCCGTTTAAAATTATTTCCCTAATCCTGCGCGTTTTCTTGCACGAGTTTTTGGAACTTGGACTTTATCACCTGCAACTGTTGCGCCACCTGTGGCATCATGACGACCATCACCCCGCAATCTCTTTGCAAATTCTTCTGGTGTCAATTTATGTTTATTTTTGCGGCGTTCTTCTTCTCGTTCTGCTTCAAGCCTTGATTTTCCTTCAAGATCAACTTCGCCGCCTTTTTTGATTGCATTAATGCTACCAACTGAAATTGTTCCATCTGCATTAGTTGTAACATTAACTTTTGTTACGACAACTTTTCCTGGTTCAACATCAATTTGTTCAGGAGCAATGGCAGCATCAGTATTTGCAGACTGTTTTGAAGAATCACTTGTTTTTGGTTTACGCAAATCGATTGGTTTGCGAACTGGATCACGCTCAATTGGTCCTGAGAACGAATCGCCAGAAATTTTTCCAGCTGCTTTTGCTTTTTCAAATTTTTCTTTATTGATTCTTTCTTGTTCGATTTCTTCTTCATCGCGAGAATCCCAAGGATCATTCTCAGCCAAACCTAGTTCTTGACCAATTGTTTGTTCTTCATATTCATTTCTAATATAGAAAATCAAATCTTCATCAGGAATTTCATCTTCAGGTGGAATTGTTTCGCCAGCATCTTTTCTTGCTTGTAATGCTGCTTGTCTTGCTTCGATATTTGCTACCCATACCTTATAGATTTCATTGATTTCTTTTTCGCGGGCATCATATAGTTCTTTGCGTGACTGTTTAATTTCGTATTTTTTTTCTTCCTTTTCAGCCCATAACATAGTGGATTGTTTGTCTCTTGCTATCGCTGACTGAACAAGTTTAATTTCATTTTTCTTAATGAATTGATCTTGTTGATCTTCCGAAGAATGTTTAAATACTCGAATTTCGTACTTGTATCCAGTATAATCTGGATTTGTTAAACAATCCAAGAAGCCTGGTGTAAATGCTTCTTCAAAAAAACAATCTGGATGAACATCTGAATTTTTACCCATCCATGCTGTGTATTCTGCTAGAACATCATCAGCAACTACGATGGTAGATAAACCATCAATTTTATAACCATATAACATATAATATCTCCAAACTTATCAATATACTACTTTAACATATTTTGTTATCAAAAATCAAGGATTTGCCGAACAAAGTTTTTAACTCATCATGAATTGTTTCCATTGGACCGACAATAATTCATTCTGATTTTAACCGCATCAATAATTTTTATAAGCATAATCTATATCAAAATTAAATGTCAAGGATTTTTTAAACGTATTTAAATACAACTTCATAAGTGTTATGGCGATTGGCTAAATTTTGAAAATTTAAAAAACAAAATCCCATCGGAATTTTCTTATTATCCAATTCGATATTAAAGGCAGCACGCCGATTTAAAGTGAATCTTTCTAATGGAGGATTTCTAAAATAGCTATCGCTGTATGGAAATGGGGATGAAAACCAGCATCTAATCGTGTGATCCTGCGAATCTTCGAGTGTTGATGCCTGTATTGTCTGAATTAGTAATTTTGATTTGGTTTTTAATATAAGCAAATGACAATGCGAGGACATCGGATCAAGAACATAAGTATCATATGAATTACGATCACGATCGGTAATCATAGATACATCACAAGGTAAATTATATTTTTCAATAGGGTGCTGTTTCATAGTTAATTATTTATCAGTATTTTTCATTTTATTTTTATGCTTCAGCAAATAATAAAATGTGATTCCTTCTAAAAGACAAGACACCAAAAATAAAATTAAAAGAAGTGTAGTTATTGACATTTTTCACCTATAAAAATGATGAGATGACACAATACCATCTCATCATTATTTATTTAATTCAGATCCAAAATCCTTGGCAACCCTGCACCGCCTGTATTGCTTGGCTGCGAATAATCTTCTACCACAATCCTGCGTTTATCCTTCCTGCGAACAGGAATACCCAAACGATCTGCAATTTGATTCACATAGTTACGAGCAGACTGATTTTCGGCATAATAACCTTCCCGCTTTTTAATCAATTCCTGAATTTCACCGGAATTAACATAATTTTCAACTGCTTCCATACAAGACTCTGCATTGTCACGCTCGCAAACTCGTCTGCGACCCATCCGACCTTTTTCCTTACTGAAAGTCCAAAGATAACCATACCAAGAATTTTTATTGTAATCGGCACCTTTGACTTGTTCTTTGATCAGTTCCGTTCCACGAATGACCTCAACAAAGAAATTTTCAGATACTTCAGCATCAAATTCAGTCTTCGTAATTTCTTCCCAAACGAATTTCATAGTCATATGCTCCTAACGATCTAATTGATATTTTAATATTATCACACTATTATATTTTGTCAATTCCTAAAATCTATAAATGACAAAATTATATTCAAATGATGGCGAATCATGTGGTGATGCTTTTTGTGGAGGGGTCGAACAAGATGCCACAAGAAATAAAAATAAAATAATTAATAATTTCATAGGATTCCCAATTCATAAAAATATTTATGATTTTTAAGGTATGAGAAAAATGCTGCTCTACCATTAAACCATAATTCTCTACTGGAAATTCTACCAGAATAATTGAAATTCGTCAAGTTGGTTTTTTTGAAATTATTTGCTGTAGGATTCATCATATCAGAAATAATATCAAAACCATTTATAAATTCTTTAAAACTTTTAATTGGATTTTTCATGACATATTCATAAAAATTATTATCTTCAGACAACATATTAATAGCTGAACAAAAATAACTATAATCTCTATAAATTCTATCAAGATCAATATCAAATCCAAATTTATTTGCAAAAATAAAATAATTCATTAATTGCACATTGAAATCATTTGCATCTTTAATATAAAAATCTTTCATATATGGAAATGAATCCCATAGATCATAATTGCAGCAAACACCAATAATAGGGTTATCAATAGGTATTACAACATAAACATCACCATACTCTTTTGCACGTTTTAAATCTGTTGTACAAACAAATGAATTATTTCTTTGTGGGTATTCTTTCCAAACATCCAAATTAGACATCAACATGCTATAAAATCCATTTTTTGCATAAGGGCTTATTCTATTTTCTAATGGGTTTGTTATAAAAGAACTAGATGGCATTGACCTCATTCCTTTAAAAATTGCTATACCATTATGTAATTTTTGATGGGCAACTGGATTCAATTTGTTAATCATTGTATCTATGTCATCAATAATCAGTTCCTTAAAATTTTCATTTAAAGATTTCGTCCATAATTTCCCATCATCACTTTGATCATCACGATTTGATATTTTACCTAATTTTTTTTCTGCCATTCTGTATAATTTAGTGGCATAGCCTTTTCTCACATATTCTGGGTCAGTAATCGCATTTGTCACCACGCCGCCGGTTCCACTACTCATAATTTGAATTGCTGAAACTATTTTCCCATCAATCGCATAAACAAAACGATATGAACCAGATTTTCCGCCAGTCGAACAGAAAAACAAACTTATACCATCTTTATTAAATTTTCCTTGCTCTTCCCCGATTTGTGGACATTCGCTTTTTGATGACAACAACAAAAGCATTGCCGACATATTCACTTCATTAATTATTTCTAGCCATTTCATTCGACTATTCCTAAAAATTTTGGATGATTTTTAATAAATTCTAATTTGTCAAAAGAATTTTTTGATGCTGTGTCTGAATACACTTCATCTGTAATTTGGTCCAGATAAATTCCTTTAATATACTGATTTAGATTTGTAACATATCCTTCAGGACTTGTAAATCGTTTAACATCAAATCTATGGTGCTTTTCTTGTCCTTTATATTCTTCTGGACGCATATAATCATCTTTTGTTGCTTTAATAATTAAATATTCCTCGAATTCTTTTTTGTGATTTGTTGACTTTCCTGAAAATCCCCAATTAAACGGAATAATTTTATAACGTTGCTGCAATTTTACTTGATCTAAAACAAGTATCATTCCACCCCAATTTTTCGCAAAATTGAAATTTCTTGTTAGGGATATTCCTTTCATCCAGTACGATCCTTCATATTCGGGATCAGTGTCTTTTCTTCTCTTTCCATCTGGCCAAAATCTTTGTGTTGATGTTGCCGCCAAACGATTATCTGTCAATGCCATGTATGCGTGTTCTAAATTTCTAATAGAATGATACAACGGTGCCAAATTATTTTCATTAAGTATTTCATTCCAACGCATTAAATTTAACCTTTTTAAATATTGATTTCTATATTCTATATATTTATAATATATCAATGACAAATACAAATGATGAAAAATATTACCAATCACATTCAAACGAAATCGAATGGGTTGATGAATGGAGTTTTAAGTCTGCAAATACAGCAACTTACACTCATAAAATACACAAATATCCGGCAATGTTTATTCCACAACTGGTTAGGAAGGTTATAGAACGCTATACCAATGAAGGTGATACTGTTCTGGATATATTCAATGGATCTGGTTCTACAATGGTAGAATGTGCCTTGACAGGTAGAAATGCAGTAGGTATAGAAATAAATCCATTGGCACAACTTATAGCAAAAGTTAAAACAACAAAAATCGATATCAAATTATTATCAGATTGTTTAGGTATGATCGAAGGGCATTTTTACGATGATGGAATTCAATTTAATATTATTGATTTTGATGGGATTGATTTCTGGTTCGAAGGTGACACGAAAGTTCATATATCAAAATTATTGACTTGCTTATCAAATTATCAAAAAGATGTAGTCGATTTCTTTAAAGTATGTCTAAGTGAAAATATCAGAAATGTTTCAGTTTGTAATCATTCTGGTTTTAAAATGCATCGTGATCAAGATAAAATTGGCGTTATAATATCCAAAGAAAAATTCTTCAATATGTTTAGAAAAACATCCTTGAAGAACATTAAAGCATTGGAAACTTTCAATAATCAAACAAAAAATACAAAGATTGAAATTATTAAAGGAAGTTCAACTGACCTTCAAAATATTCCTGCTGAAAGTATTGACTTAATATTGACATCACCTCCATATGGTGATAGCCAAACAACAGTTGCATATGGTCAATTTTCAAGATTATCATCGCAGTGTTTTGGTTTTAAATTAGATGGACTACCTGATATATCACAACTGGATAAAAAATTGTTGGGTGGCATCAAACAAAATTTTGATATATATAAAAATATAATAGAAAGGTCAATAACAATAAGAAACATAAATGAATATTTTCAGGAAAAAATCAAATCAACAGATGATAAAAAGAAATTGGAAAATCGCTTAAATGATGTGCTATCTTTTTATTATGATTTAGATAAATGTTTAAAAAATGGCGAGTATTATCTAAAGAAGAATAAACATTTTATTCTTGTAACAGGATCAAGAATAGTAAAAGAATTTAAAATGCATACTGATTTGATTATTGCCGAATTATCTGAAGAATATAATATGGAATTAACTTCTATATTCTACAGAAATATAGAAAGTAAAAGAATGCCATCAAAAGGTAGTGCAACTAATGTCAGTGGTGTTAAAAATTCAACTATTAATCGTGAAAGCATTATTGTTTTAAGAAAAAATTAATCATAAACATCAAATAATTGACCATATCTTTTTGATAATGCATCTACCATTTCTTGTGGGTTGCTATTACTTTAACATTAATTTTTCTTGCCAACTCAAAAAAATTCGAACAATCTTTATTTAAATATCCACATTTAGTTTTGTCAAACTTCCAGCATTCTATAGGATTAATTGCTCCTGTGTGGGCAACATGAAATCCATATTCTGCCATTTTTATTTTATCATTATCAGACATTCTTTTTACGATTACTTTACCAGCCCTTGCCCAATATTCAACTTCACCATCTTTTATTTTTCCTAATGTGCCATCAGCAATATATTGTTTTGCTAATGATAATACATTGCCCTTCAAATAATTGTCCTTCATTGCCTTCGTTAATGTTTCTTTTTCATGCGGGTCACTAACATATTTTAAATCGCTATCATTATTTAAAATATGATATAAGAAACCACCAATTTCATCTTCATCCGGCTGAATATCAGTTAAATGATCCCCATCTATTTTAAATACATAACCATATCTACCATAATGTCTTGATGTCGGGTCATTACTGAACAAATGTTTAAATTTCTCTTCGTTGCCTTTATATGGGACTCTATAATCACTGTGTCCTATAAAATTTCCACCAATAGCATATATTACCGCATATGATAAATTTGGTGTTATATATACTTTCCCTTCAACTGGTGTCATATTGTTATTTTTCTTTTTACCATCTACAACCAAATCAGGAGGCTGTATTCCTTTTTTAACTATTTGTTTTGCGAATGTTTCAGATGGTGTTCCATGATAATAAATCATTGACTTTACTTTTTCAGTTGGTAACGCCATTTCATTGATAGATTTATTTAAAATAGGTCTCAATGTGTGTTCAACAAATCTTGCTAAACGTTTATCAATTCTTTTTAAATTTTCAGGTGTTAACGCATTTAAAAAATCTGTATTTTTTAACTGTTTTTTTGTCCAATCTATTAATTCTTTTGTTGTTGATCCTCTTAATTCTTTCACATATCCATGTTCACGAGTGATTTTGTTGCTTATAAGTGTATTAGCAAATTTGGCGGCATCCTGTGTCATTTCTATATAATAAGCCTGTAATTCACTAGGGTCATTAAAATATTTTTGTGAATCAACATCATATTTTTTTGCACTATTTGATTTATATTTTGTGCGGTTTTCTAGATCGTAGTGGGTAAATTCATGAATAAAAGTAGTCATGCATCCAGTAATTCTCGTCTCAAGATATTTTGGCGAATATGGTTCTAATAATACATTTAATACGATTACTTTATATCCTTTAACTGATCCCAATCCGCCTACTTTGTTTTCATTCTTTGGCGAAAACATAATAATTAAATCAGAATATTCAGATGATAATCCGAATGTTGTTGCTTTTGCGTATAATGATCCGCCAAATACATTTGATTTATTTAATACTTTAGAAAGTTCTGTTTCATGATTATTCAACCATTGATGAATTGTATTAAAAACTCTTGTTGCTTTATCTCTGGTTTCTGTATCATCTTGTTCTGATTCATAAATTTCACTAAAACGCATAAAATACACCTTGATTTTTATTATATACTATTTATAATAAATAGTCTGTACGAATTTAAAAAAATGGTGGAATTATGAAGTATATTGATATTCTTAAAGAAAATATAGTAGAAGATGAAAATATTTTTAATGTGGCAGCAGTTAATATGCCATTTGTCGAAGATAAAATTGCAGAACTTAATAAAAAAGCAGCAAAATTAGGCTGCCCGCCTATTATTCTTACAATCATTTCAAAAGAAATGAAATGTGTTGGAAAAAACAAACAAAATGAAGATGTTTTTGTTGAATTCATCAAAGTGAAAGTTACTGGAAGTAGTCCAAAAATTGCAGGTTATGAATTAATCGCATCAATTGACCATACGCAAGATCATGGAGTAATGGTTAATGTCGTTCCAGGTAAAATAATTCCACCAGAATATCGTAATGCAACAACCGATTGTGACCATTGCCACACATCAAGAATAAGAAATAATACTTATGTTTTAAGAAATACTGCAACAAATGAATTTATTAAAGTTGGAAAGAGTTGTCTGAAAGACTTTTTGGGGCATCAGGATCCAAAAGCAATTGTGGGGATGGCAGCATTATATCTATCATTGAGGAGCGCCATGGATGATTCTGAAAATTATGAAAGCGGAGGTGGCCGCCAACCATCGAGAATTACATTAACGACATATATGGCTTACGTTATAGGAAGTATTAAAAAATATGGTTGGGTGTCAAAACAAAATGCTGATGATTATCACACCCCAACTGCATATGAAGCAATATCACAAATGTATCCTTTTAAAGAAGAATACAGAACAGTTCATCCAACAGAAGACGAATTTAAACAAGCAGAAACAGTAATTCAATGGGTTAAAGAATATACTACAAAAGAAACATTAACTGATTATGAACATAATATGAAAAATTTATTTTCAGGGGAAACATTCGATCAAAAATATGCGGGCTTTGTAGCCAGTGCCTGTCAATGGTTCACAAAAACACAAGAAAAAGAATTAGAAAGAAAAGCATTCCAACAAAAAGCACAAACAGAAAGCAATTATGTGGGAACCATCGGTGAAAAAGCAGTTGCCAAGGTGCTTATTCTTGCTAAAAAATATATTGATTCAGCCTATGGTGTATCAATTCTTCACGTTATGAAAGATGAAAACGGAAATCAAATTTTATGGTTTTCGTCTGGAAATGATTCTTTTGAAAAGGGCAAAGAATACGATGTTAAATTTACTGTTTCGAAACATGAAATTTATAATGGCGTTAAACAAACATATATCAAACGAATGAGTTTAGTTAAGTAACGCAGTAAATTCTGTTCCATAATCATTAAAATCTAATTTTTGTGCTTCAGTAAATTGTTTATTTTGTGTATAGGACATGGTGAACATAATATATTTTCTTTTTGTTCCATGTGTCCATACACCCTTTTCTTTTTTAAGAACTTTAAATTTTCCATTTCTAGGGAGAATAACTTCTACTTCGGCTTCATCGATTTCCGAAGCATATAAAAAATTTGTTCCTCGTGGAACAATAATTTTCATAATAACGCTTAATGAATCATTGCTAAAAACACCAGAGAACGCATATTTTTTATGAAGTGTTGTTGACACAAATCCATTATCGACAAAAGTATAGCCAATGTCCTTATCAAATAAATCTTCTGCAAATTTACCACCAACACTGCGATAAACCACAACAGTTTTGTCTAATGTTCTTTTTGATATAGCAGCATCTAATAATTGGGCATGTGATTTATCTGAATGTTCTAAATCTCCACTTCTTAAATAACGATTTATTACAGCAGAATCACGATATTTTTCAATTGAATCTTTTTCTTCTTTTGATAATGATCCATATACATTTTTACTGAATGATTTGCCAATTTGATGGGCTTTCTTTTTTTCGTGATTATATGGAAGATTTTCATCCCCAACATCAATTGGCATTCCTATAATTTCAGATAAACGCATAATAAAATATTCCATAAATTACTTATGGAATATTTATCACTTTGGTTATTGGCTAACTCTCACTTAGAGGCGAGTTTATTAGGAACCCAATTATTTTTCCAGTGTTCTGAGCCTTCTGCTACGTGTCCGCTACGAACAACTTTTGCTAAATTCATTGCAAAATCATCATAATGGAAACTGTTTGCATTTCGAACAACATATCCTTCCATTGTATCTCGTTTATCTGGAGTCCAAAGCGTTTTGATGTGCTTTTCATCCCATACGCCACGATACAAAACAGGAACATGCTTCAAACCAATCAAATTACACCATTCGACAGTTTCGTCCCAAGACAAGCATTCATTTTTTTCATTCCAGATGCTGAACACCATAAAAAATGAAGGGAGCGAATTATATGCAATCGCATGTTTAGCATACATATTTTCACCACAAATTCTCCAACCATCAGGAATGTCATGTTTGAACACACCCCATAGTGACTTAACTGCATCACGCGATTCGTGGTGCATAGAATCTAGGGAACGAGCATGAAAATGATCATTGTAGCAAGAAGTGTTTTCGCCATCCATCTTTTCTGTAACAACAACTTCCATCCCAACGAAATGATCATATGATGACAAAATTTTATCATCAGATGTTGCACCTTCAGACCAAGGAAAGTGGTAAGTGCGAGGATATTTTTGATATTTTGACATAATCGATCTCCTATTTGATTGTCAATCATAACATATAATGGTTGCTTGTCAACTAAAAACAAGCAACCATAAACATGAAACCTTTAACAAAAAACGGATACATATGCATCAACCCCCGATAAATCATGGGAAAAATGACCTGATCGAAAAACGGGAAATTAATAAAGAATTCTGATAGGCTAAACAATCCAAGAACTCGCATAATCAAAACACCCATAAAAGTGTTAAAATTGCGTTCAGCCAGAATTTCAGATGCCGAACGCGGTTTCTGTTTGATGACTTTCTTAGGTTCTTCAGATTCAACAGTTTTGCTCTTAAATTGACGGCGGAACAATTGAACTTGTTGTGTCATAAACAATTTTTCTTTAGCATCAAGTTCTTTAAATTCGATGCCAGCAACAGGCAAATAACTGTGGCGGTCTTGAGCCTCTTCCTTAGCAACACGCTCAATCGACTTCATACGAAGACCAGCTTCAAATGAAGATTGGGCGATTTTCTTTTTCATATCTTGGGTTAAAGCTAAAGCCATGTTCGATCTCCTTCATCCATTCAATAATCTATATTACCATAACATAAATAATTGTCAACTACTATCTTGAAGCTGACATAGATTCCTCTGCGATTTCTTGCCCAAATAAAGTAACATTTGCACGAACAGTTCCACTATGACCATCAGAATACATGTCGTATTCAAAATCGATTTCCAACGATATTTGTTCACGAACAAATTGAATCAATTCTTCTTGAGTTTCAAAAGTAAAAGCCATGATATTTCTCCTTCATCATTTAATAACTTATGTTACCATATTTTATAATATTGTCAAATGGATAAATATTGTTATGTTCCAATAAAGGATAGAAAAAATGATTCAACAATTAAGAAAAACCGCAATAGTATTAATAATTTCTATGGTAGTTATTTTTATTCTTGGTATAGGTTATCAAATTCAACAAATATATAAGGAAGAAAAATCACATCTTCAGGATAAAGTGGATATTGCCTATAGTATTCTGACCTACTATAATTATCAATATGTGGTTGGAAATTTATCGTTAGAGTCTGCACAAAAAGAAGCAAAAATGGAGATGAGACAACTGAAATTTAATGATGATGGATATTTCTATCTAATATCTGATACCTGCATTTTACTGACACATCCACTACGACCAGAATTTGAGGGTCAAAATATGTGTGATAAAAAACCATACTACAATGATTTTATAAAACTGGCTACACAAACTCCAGAAAAAGCAGGATTTACAAAATATCCAGGTCCAAAACCAGGATCAAAAACACAAGATAATATAAAATTGTCATATGTTAAAAATTTTGAACCTTGGGGATGGATTATAGGTTCTGGCACATATACTGATGGAATAGATAAAAAAATCAAAGAAATCAGTATATTTTATGGTCTATTATTTGCTACATTTTTGATTGTTCTAACAATAACTGTTCTTGGAAAACTCTATACTGTAATTGAAACCATTACACCAATCAAAGAATATATTAAAAATTTAAACAGAAACTATTATGATTTTGAAGTAGATACATCCAGCAACATTGAAGATATAAAAATAATTCTAGATGGTCTTGAGGAACTTAGAAAAAAAGGAAACTCAACCATAAAATCCGTGGAAACACCAGGTATATTCAATAAAAATTATTTTACAACAGATTAAAAAATTGTATTGACACATTTCAAATGTTATGCCATACATATACCCATCTACAAATGGAGGACTTTATGGGAAGAGAAGTGAAACGTGTTGCGATGGATTTTTCATATTTGTATGGAGGTTGCCCAACCTCGCTACGCTATGAGATAAATAAATATTATAGTATATTAAATATCGGATGTGTTGATTGCGGCGGACGGTGACGCCCTGTCCCACAAGGTCGAGATATTGGTTCAATTCCAATAATTAACAGAGAAGACGTTCTCAAACATTCGACAACGGGTCTATGGTGAAACTGGATATCACACGAGTCTTCTAAACTTGTAGTCCTGGTTCGATCCCAGGTAGACTCACCAAAAAATAATACCACTCAGTAATGGGTGGTATTTATTTTTTTCCATAATAAAAAAATCATGTATTAATTCATTGACAATTTTATAAAACGTGTTATTTTGATATTAATATTAATTTATGATGGAGGTCGAAAATGCGTGTAAGTCATCATTTTAAAGAACGTTTACAAGAACGGTTTGCTAAAGTAGCGAATGATTATGGTGTATCAGAAACCATTGAAGTTTTGAAAGAAGTATTTGATGGTCCATATTCATATTATGATATTGGCAATAATGTAATTCGTGTTGACTTTAATCTTCGTATTCGTGAAAACGAAAAGAAATATAAGACACACAAAATGATTATTATTGCTACAAATGAAAATGATCCTACCCTAATTACCGTTTTGAAAGAAAAAATGGTAAGACATAAGATGGGTTAATAAGTAGCGAATCGTCATGGGCAGGGCAAGGACAAGGTCTAAAACCTTGCCCCCCTCATAAACAAATTAATTGGAAAGGCAATTAAAATGAGTTTGGTATCATTGGCGATTATTGATTCAATAACGAGGATTCCTGAAGCAGATATTATTGATCATGCGGTTGTTCGCGTAAGTAGCAATGGTAAAGATCGTCTTGTTCCTGTCGCAATTAAAAAAGGTGATTTTCGTGTTGGATCCCCATGTATTTTTTATGATATCGATTCTATGTTACCAGTCAAAGATTATCGATTTTTGAAGTCAAATAAAAATCTTATTATGTTCAATGGCGAATTATCATTTCGTGTTGGAAAAACAAGATTCTTCAATCGTGATTCTGAAGGGATTGCTCAGCCACTGAAGTCATTTCAGAGGATCGATGATTTATATTCTAAATCCATTATTGTTTTTGGGTCCGATCTGACTTCTATTTTAGGTATTAAAAAATGGAATGATTCTGTCATCCCTAGTAAAGTATCTGAATATTCTGTTAATTTGGATTTGAGTTGCGACGGTGAATTTCAACTTTCAACCTTTGTAAATAAAAATCTTCTTGAAGAGGAACGAAATACATTGCGCGAAAAATGCTCAGTAATTGATTCTGAATTGGAAGAATTGCGATGTGCCATTTTTGACCTTGAAAAAGAAAGAAAAAGTGTAGCATCAAAAATGTCATCATTAGATAAAAAAATTAAAGAACTTGAAAAAACTCAACAAGTTAGATTATTGGATTTAGATTAGGGGAATTAAATGGATACATTTATTGTTACAGATTATAAAGGTTTGCTTGTAGTTAAAATTCCTGATAATTATAAAGAAATTGTTCGTGAATATTTTCATAATAAATTACGAACAGTTACTGGATTAGGTTTAATTTATCCTCTGGAACAGGAGAATAAACTTTCTGCTCGTGGTAAAAAATGGGCAACTTTAGATTATCCCGAATCTTATGTTGGTGTCGAAGAAGGTGAAGATGTTTCTGAATATCTAAGAAGCGATTATAAAGGATTTCCAAAAATCGATTTATAATTTTGTATCTAATCCAGTAACAGTCGTAAATGTTTGTTGTAATAAATCCACATAAACATCGTCTACAGTGGTAAATAATTTTGGTTCTTTTCCCTGCATCATTGCATTCATCGAAGGCATTTTATAAAAAGACATTTTATATGTATCTGATGGCATCAATGTGATAACTAATTTGTTGCATTTATTACAACCCTTAAATGAAAATTGTAAACCATTTTTTAATGCTGTAAATTTATCTGCACCAGTCATAATCTTAAATTTATTTCCGCCCAACTGTTGCAATATCGTTTTTGCAATTTCCATAGATTCAGATTCATTAATCAATCTACTCTGTCCTTCACTATAAACCTTATCATCATTAATAGGATCACTATATTCCTTATTAATCGTTTCAAGTAATATCAAGTGTTTTCTAATGTCTGTTGCTACTGTCATAATAATCTCCGTTAGTTATATTTATCTTGACATTATTTTATAACGTGCTAATATCTTTATGTTGGTAGGAGGTAATCTCTATGGACGACAAAATACCAAAGGTCGGATCGGAATGTCCACTGAATCCGTACGCGGCATGGATTGAGACCCATGTTGTCTAGCTCAAAACCATAATGTCATGAGACAGTTATGGTGGATAATTAAAATACGAAGCTCGATGGTGCGTCAGATTTAAATTCACTGTGCCATAATCGCGTTCTTGGGTCTGTCACTGATTAGACTGTGGTTTAATTAAATGGATGCCACCTGTTTTACAGGCATAGGACGAAATGAATCAACGGCCAATCTTGTTTCGTATTTTAAATAAAGTATTTTCGATATTATTATTCACGATAATTTCATCAGCCCACTTTTCATATAATGGACAACGTTCATTATATAAATCCTCAAAAGACATTCCATGTTTAATTACAATTCCACGATCATTAAAATTATGTATTCTTGATTCAATTTCTTCAAACTGAACTTGAAGATATATTATAGTCCCCATTGATTTGAGATAAATCATAGCATCTTCACTATATATTACACTACCACCTGTCGATATAACGCCTTTGAAATCTTTTTTAATCGATTTTACCGCACTGGTTTCAATTTCTTTAAAATCATATCCTAACAATTCTTTTAATTGTTGTCCTGTTTGCTGTATTATTAAATCATCTGTATCAATAAATTCAACATTCAATTGTTTGGATATTTTTTTACCAATTGTTGATTTTCCAGATGCTGGCATTCCTAAAAGGATTAAATTCTTGTGCATTTTCTTGACTTCACTTATCATATTGTTATAGAATATATCATGTTATTTATTATAAAGGGTTTTAATA
>Ga0007882_10000894_pt1 | contig 17517 bp, 12 predicted proteins | sample CryBogCBH12Aug01_FD_71195 | JGI IMG/M metagenome (GOLD analysis project Ga0007882, IMG submission 71195) | Freshwater microbial communities from Crystal Bog, Wisconsin, USA - CBH12Aug09.1 | ecosystem: Environmental > Aquatic > Freshwater > Lake | place: Crystal Bog, Wisconsin, USA | collected... | reverse complement strand
TGCACATCATTATTGGCGAAAAGTGCTGCGTCGATCCCCATCAACATGGCCCGAGTCTTCAGCAGGCTCATTGCCGCCTGCACGCTTTCCTTCATCACATCGCCAAGTTGACCGGTGAGGATCATCTTACCGGCGCCCGGGACCCGGCTGGCCTCGATGAACAGGATGTCGCCGCCGACCGGCGTCCAAGCGAGCCCCGTCGCGACACCCGGGGTTGCGCCATGTTGTGCCATATCAGCATCAAATCGAGGCGCCCCGAGAACCGCGGAAACGTCATCCGGATTGATATCCGTGTGTGGCACCGCGCCGGCCGCCGCATCGGCGGGCTGGCTGATGACCGCCCCCTCCGCTACACGGACCGCGACATTGCGGAACACCGCGCCGATCTCGCGCTCCAGGTTCCGCACGCCGGCTTCGCGAGTATAGCCGTCGATCAGCAAATTAAGCGCGGCATCGTTCAACTCGACCGAAGCAGCGGGCAGGCCGTTACGTTTCAGTTGCCTGGGAATCAGGTGGAGTCGAGCAATCACGACCTTCTCCTCGGCCGTGTAGCCCGACAACCGGACCACCTCCATTCGGTCCCGCAGCGGGCCCGGGATCGTGTCCAGGACATTGGCGGTGGCGATGAAAAGAACCCGGCTGAGATCGAAGGGCACCCCGAGATAGGCATCACGGAATGTGCCGTTCTGCTCCGGGTCAAGCACTTCAAGCAGCGCCGAGGCCGGATCGCCTTGAAAACCACCACCCCCGAGCTTGTCGATTTCGTCCAGCATAACGACAGCATTGCGCTCGCCGGCCCGCTTCAGCGACTGGATGATATTGCCGGGCATGGCTCCGACATAGGTGCGGCGATGGCCACGAATTTCTGCCTCGTCATGCACGCCGCCCAAACTGACCCGCACAAATTTGCGTCCAATTGCCCTTGCGATGGACTGCCCCAATGAGGTCTTGCCGACACCGGGCGGCCCGACAAAGCAAAGGATCGGGCCGTGGCCTTCCGGATTAAGCTTGCGTACAGCCAGGTATTCCAGAATGCGCCGCTTGATCTTGTCGAGGTCATAGTGATCCTCATTCAGGATTGCGCGGGCGCCGCCAATATCGACCGGTTGCTCCGCCTCCAGGCGCCACGGCAGTTCCGTCATCCAATCAAGGTAGGTGCGAACCATCCCGGCCTCCGCCGCGCCGTCCGGCATCCGTTCAAGCCGCCGCAATTCCCGCCTTGTCTGGGCCGCAACCTCATCTGGCATCCCGCATTCTTCGAGTTTGCGCTTAAGGTCGTCAAAGTCCGGCGCGGAATCGTCCGCCTCGCCGAGTTCCTTCTGAATGGCCTTCAGTTGCTCGCGCAGCATGAACTCCCGATTCCGCCCCTCCATCGCCTGACGGGTCTGCAGGCCAATTTCTCGTGAGAGCTTAAGCACCTGATAACGGTAGGTCAGCCGAGCGATAACCAGATCCAGGCGTTGGAGCAGATCCACTGCTTCCAATACTTCCTGTTTTTCCTCGAACGATGTATCGAGCAGGCCCATGACGAAATCCGCAAGCGTGCCGGCGGCGTCGATCGAGTGGATTTGTGCTGACAGTTCCGCTGGCGCCTGATCGATCAATGCCAGCATCGCCAAACTGCACTCCCGCACCTGATGCATCCGCGCGTCGATCTCGGCATTATGCACGTCTGGTTCGGTGATCCGCTCGACCACAAGGGTTGGATGCGGCGCGCCATCGACGATGGCCTCGATCCGGACACGCCCGACGCCCTGGACGACCGCGTTATGCGAACCGTCGCGGTCGGTGAAGTAACGCAGCAACCGAGCCTCCGTGCCAACCGCGTGCAGATCGACGAGGCTTGGTGTGTCGACGAATGGCTCCCGCTGCAGCACCATGACAACATGCCGTTCAGTTCGGGCGGCGTCCTGCAGCGAATCGGCTATGATGGGCCGACCGATCACGAACGGCATCACCATGCCGGGCATCAACACCGCGCCTGTCATCCCTACGAAGGTCAGTGTTTCTGTAACGCCGGCTTCGCTGGCGATCGGTTTTACCGATGCGTCCATCAGGCAAGCCTCTTCAGCGTCAACACCAGGCAACCATCCCTGTGTTCCTGGTCAATAAGCTGATAAGCGCCGTGCGGCAGCGGCAAGCGCCGTTCAAATCGCCCATGCGGCAACTCGATGCGGTGCACGCGCGATGGCTCCTGCAGGTCGGGCCAGCGCCGCAGGCCTCTTATCGTCAATTCGCCATTGCCGATGACCGTTTCCATCTCGCTGGGTCGGACGCCTGGAAGTGCGACAGTCACAAGTAAACCGGTCTGCGTCTCAAACACGTCGATAGGCGGCTCCCAACCGGATGCAGTCAACTGAAAGACTTCCCTCTGGCGCCGTTCGATGCGCGCAAACACCGTCAGCGCCTCCAACCACCTGAGGTCCAAACCGGAACGCGGCATGCTCCATCCTTTCCGCCTATCGTCCGGCCGATCACATAAGGCCCCTTGTCGCAAAGGATTTCCATGCGCCAGCTTAGGGGAAGGATCCACTCGGCTGAGAGCAAAACGCCAGGGCCGGAAATTACTCATATGACAACCAGTCACGGATCGGCGTGGTCTTGCGGCATTCTCGTCAGTTGGGCAAACCCCGGCAGCCGCGCACACCGAACGTCAGTGACAGGCGAGACCCTGCTCCTGGTATGCCGGGCAGATTAAAAGTCCAAGAAAGAGAGCTTAGGACGACCGACACGCCCCGACGATCCGGCCGAGGCCGTTGGTAATCTTCCTAACCCCATAGGGGTTTATCCCGCATTGCACAATTCATTTTAATCTTCAAATATAAGCGGGCATTGGCTGTCTCCTCCCAGATAGCCGCAAACTTCACCCCGGCCAGCGTGCCGGGGTTTCTTTTTAGCTGAACGCGCTCACCGATGATCTGCCCCGCCGGCTATCGATACCGGCGGGCGACGGCGGAAAGCTGACAGCCGCCGCCTTTCCATGATAGTGAAAAAGTGCTCGGACCTTGCATGACGAGGAAACATGAAAGCCACGGCCGAAATATCGAAAGTCGGGGTTGTCCTTCATCCCGGAAAGGTCGGGGTCGAGGCATTGCTGGAAAGTTTTGCCCTTTCTCTTCGCGAACAGAAGGTGATGGTTGGTGGGCTGGTGCAACGGCTGATTCCGACGGGTGATGGCCATTGCCGCATGCAACTGGTCGACTTGGGCGAAGACCGGCATTACAGCATTTCCCAGGATTTGGGCCCGGGCTCCAATTCCTGCCGCATTGATCCCCAGGGATTGGCGGAAGCCAGTCAGGTCTTGCGCCGTGAGATCGAACGCTCGCCGGCCCTGCTGGTGATCAACAAATTCGCCGGCGAGGAAAGCGAAGGACGCGGCTTGCTTGGTGAAATGTTCGAGGCCATCTCCCGCGGCATCCCCCTGCTGACCGCGGTGTCCCATCGCTACAAGCCAAAATGGGACAGTCTTACCGATGGCGCCGGCACATTTATCGAGCCGACCGAGCAGGCCTTGTGGGCATGGTGGCGGACGATACGGTAAGAATTCCCGCCTTCTAATGCAACGAACCAGAAGGTTGAACTACAATTAAAGGCTTCTTAATATTTGGTTTGCGACACTGAATCCTGTCGGGGAGACAGGGCCTATCAAGGCGAGTCTTGGTCACCCCTGAAGGAGAGGGGTTTTGGACAGGTCCCTTCAGCAGCCGCCGACCGGATCATTACTTGAGATCCAGTCCTTCCTCCGCCGGGCCTTTGCCGAGGGCGGCCGCTCCGCCAATGCCGAACAGCATTACAATCTCGGCAACAGGATGCTTGATCAGGGGCGGGCCGTTGACGCCGTCGCCGCCTACAGAGCCGCGATCTGCCTAAAGCCATACTATTCCAGGGCATTTTCCAACATGGGCAATGCGCTGCATGATCTGGGGCGGTTCGAGGAGGCCGCCGGCACCTATGGCCAGGCCATCACACTGCAACCGGATTTCGTCGAGGCATACTGCAATCTGGCAAACGTCCTCAATGATCTCGGACGGTTCGACGAGGCCGGCACCGCCTGCCGCATCGCCGTCTGCCACCAGCCCAACTTTGCCGAAGCCTTCTACAATCTCGGCATCGCGCAGCACCAGCAGGGACAGCTGGCCGAGGCCGTCGCCGCCAGCACAATCGCCATCCATATCAGGCCGGACTTTGCCGAAGCCTACAACAATCGGGCGAATGGGCTGAAGGACCTGGGGCGCCCCCGGGACGCGCTCTCGGCCTACAAGACGGCCATCATCCTCAATCCGGATTGCCCGGAGGCTCATTGCAACGAAGCCTATGCCCGTCTCCTGCTCGGCGACACGGGCGCCGGCTGGCGCAAATACGAATGGCGGTTCAGAGGCGGTGCCGGAGACCTTGCTCCCAGGGCTTTCCGCCAACCGCTGTGGGACGGAGAGGATATTACCGGTCGCACCGTGCTCCTGCATGCAGAACAGGGATTGGGAGACACTATTCAATTTTGCCGCTATGCCGCGATGGTCAAGGCCGGCGGCGGATCGGTGGTGTTGGAGGCCCCGGCCAGCCTGCTGCGGCTTTTCTCGGGCCTCGACGGCATCGACCGCCTGATCCCCACAGGCAACCCGCTGCCGGATTTCGATCTGCACTGCCCGTTGATGAGCCTTCCCCGCCTGTTCGACACGACGCTGGAAACCATACCCGCGCCGCGTCCCTATCTGAGCGTTGAAAAGCGCCTGCAGCGAAAATGGGAGAAAAAACTGGCAAACGGAGGGCGGATGCGGGTCGGCCTGGTCTGGGCGGGAAATCCCGTCAACCGGAACGACCGTAACCGTTCCCTACCCTTCGCTGAATTAGCGCCCTTGTGGCAAATACCCGGCATCAACTGGTACAGCCTGCAGACCGAAGAGCGCCGACACGACCTAGAGGCCGCCCCGTCCGGCCTGGTCACCGACCTCTCGCCGCATCTGAAAGATTTCGCCGAAACCGCGGCAGCCCTCTCGCAGCTTGACCTTCTGGTGAGCGTGGACACCGCTGCCGCGCATCTGGCGGGAGCGACCGGCTGTCCCGCCTGGGTCATGTTGCCGTTCGCCCCGGATTGGCGCTGGCTCCTGGGGCGGGACGACAGTCCCTGGTATCCCTCTCTGAGCCTGTTCCGCCAGACCGAACGGGGCAACTGGGCCGATGTGGTGGCCCGCTTGGCCGAGGCGCTCATCGAGGAGGCGGAACGCAGGGTGCGTCTGGATCCGCCACGCAAGGTCGCGTGAGCGTTCGGTGGTATTTTCTAAGTGGAACGCGGCATGCCCCTTCCACTTAAACGACCAACTGACCGCGTTTCGCCGCAGACATGCAAAATATGCCACAGTAATATGGCATTTTTTGGCAATGTTGATTTTGAAAAAAATTGCGAAGACCTCGCACTACCCACAACCAATCAAACAATACCTTACTATTTGTGTATGGAATGCGGCTTTATATGCACATACTTCTTTGACAATTGGGAAAAAACAGATTTTATAAAAAATATATACAATGAAGACTACACTATAGTAGATCCTGATTTTTCCGAAAAACGACCGGAAAAAAGCAGAGATCTACTTATATCCTTGTTTGGAAAACACCTCGAAACTATTGATATTCTGGATTACGGGGGAGGCAACGGACAGCTTGCGGATAAAATGAACTCCGCTGGCGGAAGAGTGACTTCCTACGACCATTTCTATTTCGACAAAAAACCTTGTAATAAGTTCGATGTCATTACTTTATTTGAGGTAATGGAGCATGTTACGGATCCATCTAACCTCGTAAATTCCGTGAACTCATTTTTGAATGATGTTGGCGTCGTGGTTCTCTCGACATTACTGCAGCCGAACGACATCGCCTCTGAGGGAGTGTCGTGGTGGTATCTGAGCCCTCGGAATGGCCATTTCTCACTTTATACGTCGGAAGCATTGAAAAGACTTTGGCTACCCCTGGGGTTTGGCCTGCTGTCCGTCAATGACTGCCTTCATTTGGCCGTGCGGGGGCGCCCACACTTCCTGTCGCCGTTCATTTTCGAGGCTCTGGTTTATTAGTGTTTTGCGATCTGTTCAGATCCAGCCATCAAACCACCGACGGCAAGGTCGTGGTGGAATCGGTGATGGCGCTCCTCAATTGGACTGCGGTCACGCCGGTCGCGCTTGCCAGGTTGGCGCCGATCAGGTTCGCGTTGCTGAGGTTCGCCCCCGTCAGGATCGCTCCGGTGAAGTCGGCGTTTTGCAGATTGGCGCCGGTGAAATCAGCGTTGCTGAGATCCGAATAAGCAAAACTGATGTTGGCGAAATCCTGCCCGATATAGCTTCCGTAGACCAAGGAACTGAAGCTTAGAGAGGTGCTCTGGTTGAGATAGGCCAGGCCTGTGGGAAAAACCGTGTTCTGATCGAACTGGGCGTTGGTCAACTGATCGGTACCAAGACCGCTGGCGCCCGAAAAATTGGCGCCGTTCAATGTGGCACCGGAAAACCCGGCGCCAAGGACGAGGGCTCCGGCGAAATTGGCGTTGGTCAGATTGGCGCCGATGAAGTTGGCGTTGGTGGCATCGGCATTGGTGAAATTGGCCGCGGTGAGGTCGCTGCCGGCAAAATTGGTGCCGTTGGCATTTGCATAGGCAAAATCGGCCCTTACCAGACTTGCGCCCGACAGATCCGCGCCTGTCAGGGTCGAGTAATCGGGGGGTGCCGTATAGGCGCTGGGTGCCGCTGTCTTAACCAGCTGGAATGCCGAGGCCTGATAGGAACTGGCCGCCGACTGATAACTGTAGACAGAAGTACCGGAGAGCAGCGACACGGCCTGGGCAGCGAACAGATTCTGCGCCGACACCAGGCTGGCGTTGGAGGTCACGGAACCGCCGGTCGTTGACGACAGAATGGACGCCGCCGACGATGTCGTCGAAGTCGACTTCGTCGTCAATGACACAACATTGGTCGTCGAACTGGCGCTAATGCTGCTGATGCTGGCCATAGCCGAAAGCGATCCTAAACACTTCCGCCCGGCCCTATTTTGGCCTCTTTCGACACGTCCTGTCCAGAAGTCCATCCGCGTCGGACGGTCTTGGCTTTAGGTCCTGGTATCCGCTCCACCACATCGACAGGTCATCCGCAACAGTCATGGCGCGACGATCTTGTCGGTCAGCGCACCGATGATGCGGCACTCGGCCACCACATGACCTTCGCATTGGCTGATGCGCAGGAGTTCGTCCCTGAGCCGGGTCAGATCCTCGATCTTTTGCTGGACTCCCACCAGATGTTCAACCGCCAGGCGGTTGGCGTCCGCACAGGCCTGATCGGGATGTTCAGCAAGTTTCAGCAATACCCTGATCTCGTCGATGGTGAAGCCGAGACCACGACCGCGGCGAATGAAGGACAGGTGGCGGATGGCCTCTTTCTGATAACGGCGGTAGCCGGCATCGGTGCGTTCGGGAGGGGCCAGCAGGCCTATGCGCTCGTAGTAGCGGACAGTCTCCACCTTAACGCCGCTGACCTTCGCCAGATCGCCAATTCCCAATCCCTTTGCCGCCGTCATTTTACCCTTGACCCTGTAGTTGCTACAGGGTCCACCCTAGCATGGAACAGTCACAGTGGAGAAACCGATGTCGGCATGCTGCGGCGGGCAATGCGGCTCGCAAAACGTCGAAGCGGACGGACGCCTGCGGCGCATCCTGAGGATCGCACTGCTGATCAATGCCGCCATGTTCATCGTCGAAGTGATATCCGGTCTGGTGGCCGGCTCGGCGGCCTTGCAGGCAGACGCCCTCGATTTTCTCGGCGATGCGACCAATTTCGGCATCAGCCTGTCGGTCCTGCGATCGCAACCGCGGACCAGGGCGAAGGCGGCGCTGATCAAGGGGGCCACCATGGCCGCCTTCGGCAGCTGGGTGGTCGCCAGTACGGCATGGCATGCCTGGTTCGGCACCCTGCCGCTGGCGGAGGTCATGGGCGCGGTCGGCCTGGTGGCCCTGCTGGCCAACGGCACGATCGCCCTGCTGCTCTATGCCTACCGCGAGGGCGATGCCAATCTTCGCTCGGTATGGATCTGCGCACGCAACGACTCCATCGCCAATATCGCCGTCATGCTGGCGGCCAGCGGCGTGCTGGCCACCGGCACCCATTGGCCGGACATCGCCGTGGCGGCGGTGATCGCCACCCTCAACCTGACCGGGGCGGCGCAGGTCATCGGCCGGGCAAGAAGCGAGCTTCGCCTGGCGGCGGCCGAATAGCCGCCCGGACAGCTCAGCCGAGGAACCTGACCCTGAACGGGCGGCGGCGGCGGTCACCGGCATCCACCAGCGGCAGGCGTTGATCCGCCCCCATCGCCCTGGGCCCGCTGCGAACATGATCGGCCGCCCCCTTGATCTCGGCGAGAAAGCGAGACGGCGAGGCCGAGCGTCCGTAGCGCCGGGCGACATAGGTCAGGCCGAGGATCCGCCTGGCCCGCGTCATCGCCACATAGGCGATGCGGCGTTCCTCTTCGATATCCTGGGCATTGGCATTGGGAAGCACCCCCTCCTCCAGTCCCAGCACAAACACCGCGTCCCATTCCAGGCCCTTGGCCGAATGCACCGTCGACAGCACCACCGCATGAGGCGATACACGGCGCAGCATCGCCGATTGCTCGGCGATGCGCCGTTCGAGATCGGCCAGGGAATGGCAATCGGCGGCGACCAGGCCGACAGCGTCGATGACGCTTCGCCATTCACCGCGCTCGCGCTCCGGCGCCGACCCCGGCAGGGAGTCGGCAACCACCTTGCCGGCATGGCGCAGTGCCTCGGCGAACGGCAAGCGCAGCTTTCGCCGCACCTCGTCCAGGCGCTCGCCGATCAACCGGGCGCGGCGGCCGTTGCCGAGGCGGCTGGTGGCCGCCAGGCTGGGGCCGTCTTCGAGATAATGCAGCGCCCCCACCACCAGACGGGCGGCAACGCTTTGCCAAAGGTCGCCGCTGCCGCGCACCTCGAACGGAATGCCGCGTTCCTTGAGGATCGTCTGCAGTTCCAGGCCGATGGCGCCGGCCCGGTACAGCACCGCCACCTCGGCCGCCGGCGTCCCCTGCTTGAGCAGTCGGGCGATAGCCTCGGCGACCTGACGCGCTTCCACCTCAGGGGTCGAATAGCCGCGCACCACCACCTCGCCCAATTGCTGGCGGATCGCCCGCAGATCCTTGTCGTTTCTGGAGGCGTTGCCGCGGATCAGGGTCCGGGCCAGGCCGACGATATTGCGGTCCGACCGGTAATTGTTTTCCAGCAGATGGATTTCCGCCGTCGGATGGCGGCGGCTGAACTCAAGGATATGGCGGACATCCGAGGCACGGAAGGTAAACAGCGTCTGGTCTTCGTCGCCCACCGCCCACAGGCGCGCGCCGTCCTCGACGAACCGCGACACCAGTTGCATCTGGCCGGCATTGACGTCCTGGAACTCGTCGACCAGAAGGTGCTCGAAAGCCCCGGTGACCCGCCGCCGGTAGGCCTCGTCGGCCAGCATGGCGGCGTCGAGCCTTGGCACCATATCGGCGAAATCAATGGCCCCGGCCATCTCGAGGGCCTGTTCATAGACCCGGAAGAACTTCACCGCCTCGGCGAAATAGTCGGGAAATTTGGCCCCCGGCGCCGACAATCGTTGGGCAAGACCGGCGGCGTCCACCAGCCTCTCCTTCATGCCGTCGATGATATCGAGGATGTCGGTTTCCTCGTTCCACCACATCTGCCGGGAATGGAAGACATGGCGCTGCTGCAGCGCCCCCCACAGCGCGAAGCCCGGCTTCAGGCCGGCGGCCGCCGGATTGGCCCGCAACTGGCGAAAGGCGAAGGCATGGAAGGTCATCACCGGCAACCGCGTTTCCGGCGGCAGCCCCAGCGAGGCGCCGATGCGGCTGCGCATCTCGTCGGCGGCCTTGCGGGTAAAAGTCACCGCCAGAATGCGCCGGGGATCGATCCCCTGGCGCACCAGATGGTGGTGGCGCGCCGCCAAAGTGGTGGTCTTACCCGAACCGGGACCGGCCAGGACCAATTGCACGGCGGTGGGCGAAGCGGCGGCGGCCTGCTGCGCCGCGTCGAGAGCAAAGGGAAAGGCGGTCGACATCGGACCCCATCGGTTGGCGGGACGCCTCAACTACCACCGATGGACCGGCGAAAAAAGCAAAAACCCGGCATCCCTCGCGGGATACCGGGTTAAAGCGGCGGAAGTGATCAGGCAGCGGCCTTGAACAGGCCCGACACCGCCTGCACGCGGGCGCTGATCGGCGCCACGCTGGAGGTAAGGATCGAATTGGCCAGTTCCTGCAGCTTGCGGCCTTCGGCGACGAAGGCTTCCATATTGGCTTTCGCCAGGGTGCTGTAGATGCTCTGGAATTCGGTCGGGCTCTTGGCCGAGGTCAGGGCCTTCACGGCGCTCTGGGTCTGCTCGATCGACTGATTGGCCAGGACGGTATAGGCCTTGGTCAATTCCTCGATGCCCTTGACGGCGAGAGTGCTGCTTTTGATAACGGCTTCGACGTTTTCTTTGCCGAAACTGACGATCTGGTCGAAATTCTGATTGGTCATCGGTTTATCCTCACTGGCTTGAGATCTATGGCGCGGCGGCGACTGCGGCGGCAATTGCTGCACTGCAACAAGAGGAGAATACCCAGATCTTCTGCCGAATGGAAGAAAAAATTGTGCAGTGCACAAAAATTCTTTCGCCCGCTCAATCAGCTCGCCGCGCGCTCCAGCAAGGCGGTTTCGATGGCGGCCAAAGCCAGCGCGCCCAAGGAGGGATCCGGGCCGCCGGCCTGGGCCATGTCGGGGCGCCCGCCGCCACCCTTGCCGCCCAGAGCCTCGGAACCGACCTTGACCAGATCCACGGCCGAGACGCGGGCGACCAGATCCTCGGTCACCGCCACCACCAGCGACGCCTTGCCTTCGGCGGCGCTGATCAGGGCGATGACGCCGGATCCGATCTGCTTCTTGATCTCATCGGCCATGCCTTTCAGGTCTTTGGCCGGCACACCGTCCAGCAGGCGCCCGGCAAAGGTCACCCCGGCCACCGTCTTATTGGTCGTGGCGCCGCCGCCGGTGGCCATTTGCCGACGGACCTCCACCAGTTCACGTTCCAGCCGCCGCCGGTCCTCGAGCAGCGCATCGACCCGCGCCGGCAGGTCGGCCGGGGAGGCTTTCAGGCTCTGCGCCGCACGGGCCAGCAAGGCGGTCTGCTCGTTGAGCCAGGCCTCGGCGGCGGCGCCGACCACCGCCTCGATGCGCCGGACACCGGCGCCCACCGCGGATTCGCCGACGATCTTGAACAATCCGATATCGCCGGTTCGCCGGACATGGGTGCCGCCGCAGAGTTCCACCGAGAAGCTTTCCTGCCCCTCGCCCATCGACACCACCCGCACCTCGTCGCCGTATTTCTCGCCGAAAAGGGCCATGGCGCCGGTTTCGATAGCCGCCTCGGAACTCATCAGCCGCGTCGCCACCGGCAGATTGGCGCGGACGCGGTCATTGACCTCGTCCTCCACCCGTCGCGCCTCATCGACCGACAGCCCTTTCGGATGGCTGATGTCGAAGCGCAACCGGTCGGCGGCGACCAGGGATCCCTTCTGCGTGACATGCTCGCCGAGATGGCGGCGCAGTGCCGCATGCAACAGATGGGTGGCGGAATGATGCGCCCTGACATTGGTCCGCCGAGCGAGGTCGATCTCCAGTTCGGCAAAATCCCCCACCGTCAGGCGGCCCTCGGCGACCACACCCAAATGGACGATCAGGTCGCCCAGTTTTTTGGCGCAGTCGGTCACCGTCAGACTGCCCTTGCCGGGGACGGTGATCCGCCCGGTATCACCCATCTGACCGCCGGATTCGCCATAGAACGGGGTCTGGTTGCAGATCACCGCCACCGCCGTTCCGGCCGGGGCCGTGTCGACCGGCTTACCGTCCACCAGCAGGGCGACGATCTGGCCCTCGGCGCGATCGGCGTCATAGCCGAGGAATTCACTCGCCCCGACCCGCTCGCGGGTTTCAAACCACACTGTCTCGGTCGCCGCCTCGCCCGAACCCGCCCAGGCTTTGCGGGCTTCCGCCCGTTGGCGCTGCATCGCCTTGTTGAAGGCGCCGACATCGACGCCGATACCCCGGGCCTTCAACGCGTCTTCCGTCAGATCAAGAGGAAAGCCGAAGGTGTCATAGAGGCGAAAGGCGATTTCGCCGTCGAACATGGCGCCGCTGGTTAATTTCGCGGATTCCTCGTCCAGCAGCTTCAGGCCGCGCTCGAGGGTTTGTTTGAACCGCGACTCTTCCAGGCGCAGGGTCTCGGTGACCAGGGACTGCGCCCTCAGTAATTCGGGAAAGGCCTGGCCCATCTGGCCGACCAGGGCCGGCACCAGTTTCCACATCACCGGCTCGGCGCAGCCCATCAGCTGGGCATGGCGCATGGCCCGGCGCATGATCCGGCGCAGCACATAGCCGCGTCCCTCGTTGGAGGGCAGGACGCCGTCAGCGATCAGGAAGCAGGCCGAGCGCAGATGATCGGCCACCACCCGATGGGAGACGCGGTGCGGCCCATCGGGATCGCTACCCGACGCCTCGGCCGAGGCGAGGATCAGCGAGCGCATCAGGTCGACATCGTAATTGTCATGCTTGCCCTGCAGAACCGCCGCCAGTCGCTCCAGGCCCATGCCGGTGTCGATGGACGGCCGCGGCAGGGCGATGCGCTGGTCGGGGGCCAGTTGCTCATACTGCATGAACACCAGGTTCCAGATCTCGATGAAGCGGTCGCCATCGGCATCCGCGCTGCCCGGCGGCCCGCCGGCGATGCCGGGACCGTGGTCATAGAAGATCTCGGAACAGGGCCCGCAGGGACCGGTATCGCCCATCGCCCAGAAATTGTCGGAGGTGGGAATGCGGATGATCTTTGATTCCGGCAGGCCGGCGATCTTGCGCCACAGGTCAAAGGCCTCATCGTCATCGTGATAGACGGTAACCAGCAGCCGCTCGGCAGACAGACCATATTCCTTGGTGATCAGCCGCCACGCCAATTCGATGGCGCCTTCCTTGAAATAGTCGCCAAAGGAAAAATTTCCCAGCATCTCAAAGAAGGTGTGATGGCGGGCGGTATAGCCGACGTTGTCCAGGTCGTTGTGCTTGCCGCCGGCGCGCACACATTTCTGCGACGTCGTGGCTCGGCAATATTCTCGTTTTTCAACGCCGGTGAAGACGTTTTTGAACTGCACCATGCCGGCATTGGTGAACATCAAGGTGGGATCGTTGCGCGGCACCAACGGGCTTGACGGGACGACCTCGTGGCCGTTCCGCGCGAAAAAATCGAGAAAAGTCTTCCGGATGTCGTTGGCTGTCTGCATGGTTTTCCACGTGTTCATACTGCCGAAACGGCGGGAATCCGCCGTCGGGTAACCCGTATAACAAGTGGCAAGGTGGGAGTCCAGAAAACGCCGGAACGACCGTCGTCAGATCCGCTTAACCACCAGGTCCATCAAGCATTTTGTCTCGCTTGGTGGCCCTGGTGGTAACGGCCGTCAATCCTCAACCGGGGCGCCGTCCTGATCGCCGGGGCCACCGGACAGGGCGTCGGCCACGGCGCGGCCATTGGCACGGATCGTCGCCTCGATCTCGGCCGCCATCGCCGGATTCTCCCTGAGGAAAGTCTTGGCGTTTTCCCGGCCCTGACCAATCCGCGTCGAGTTGTAGGAAAACCATGCCCCCGATTTCTCGACGATACCGCCCTTGACCCCGAGATCGATGAGCTCGCCGGTCTTCGACACCCCTTCGCCATACATGATGTCGAACTCCACCACCTTGAACGGCGGCGCCACCTTGTTCTTCACCACCTTGACGCGGGTCTGGTTGCCGACCACCTCGTCGCGGTCCTTGATACTGCCGATACGGCGGATATCGAGACGAACCGAGGCATAGAACTTCAGCGCATTGCCGCCCGAGGTGGTTTCCGGACTGCCGAACATGACGCCGATCTTCATGCGGATCTGGTTGATGAAAATCACCATGCAATTCGACCGCGATACCGTCGCCGTCAATTTGCGCAACGCCTGGCTCATCAGACGGGCCTGCAGGCCGACATGAGAATCGCCCATTTCACCTTCGAGTTCAGCGCGCGGCACCAGGGCGGCCACCGAATCCACCACCAGCACGTCGATGGCGCCGGAGCGCACCAGGGTATCGGCAATTTCCAGCGCCTGTTCGCCGGCATCCGGCTGGGAAATCAGCAACTCATCGAGATTGACCCCCAGCTTGCGCGCGTAACCGGGGTCCAGGGCATGTTCGGCGTCGATGAAGGCACAGGTGCCGCCCTTCTTCTGCGCCTCGGCGATGACATGCAGCGCCAGGGTGGTCTTGCCCGAACTTTCCGGTCCGTAAATCTCGATGATGCGGCCGCGCGGCAGGCCTCCGATGCCAAGCGCCAGATCGAGCCCGAGCGATCCGGTGGAAATGGATTCGACCTCCACCACGTCGCGACTGCCCATGCGCATGATGGACCCCTTGCCGAAGGCCCGTTCGATCTGCGTCAGGGCGGCGTCCAGAGCTTTCGTCTTGTCCATCATATCCTTGTCCACCAGGCGCAATGCGGTCTGAGTCATGAGTGCGGTCCCTTCTTATTCCACAGGACGATCGAGTGACGCAATGCGCAACAATGTACCCTATTTGTTCCTTTCGGCAAATGGAATTTGTTCCCGCCCTGTTCTTATCACTTAATCACCCGGTTCCATCACTTCTTTGACCTTGCCGGCCAGCTGTTTCAGCGAGAACGGCTTGGGCAGGAAGTGGATGCCGCCCTCGCCGGAGATTTCGCCCAGGGCCACGTCCTCGGAATACCCGGACATCAGGATCACCTGGATGGCAGGGCGGTCCTCCTTGACCAGACGGGCCAGGGTGGCGCCGTCCATTCCCGGCATCACCACGTCGGTAATCAGAACATCAACATTCGGCTCGCCACGCAGCACGTCCAGCGCGTTCTCGCCGGAACGCGCCTCGATCACCGTGTAGCCCTTGTTGCGCAGCGCCCTGGCGCCAAACAGGCGCACGGCGTCCTCGTCCTCGACGATCAGGATGGTGCCGGTGCCGGTCAGATCGCCCGTCGCCGTCGTCTCGGCGATCGGCCGGGCCCGCTTCTGGGCCTCGGTGGCGTCGAAGCGCGGCAGGTAGATGGTGAACACGCTGCCGTCGCCGGGATGGCTGTCGACGAAGATGAAGCCGTCGGTCTGGCGGACAATGCCATAGACGGTGGACAAGCCGAGGCCGGTGCCGGCGCCCACCTCCTTGGTGGAGAAAAACGGTTCGAAAATGCGGCTGAGCACATCGCGGTTCATACCGGTGCCGGTGTCCACCACCTCGATGACCACATAGTCGCCGGTCGGCATGATGTCGGCGCCGCGCTGGTAGGGCCGTTCCACATGCACCGCCTTGGTGGTGATGGTCAGTTTGCCGCCCCCCGGCATGGCGTCCCGGGCGTTGACCGCCAAATTGATGATCACTTGGTCAAACTGGCCGGGATCAACCCTCACCAGGCCGAGGTCACGTCCATGGGCGATGGTCAGCGCAATGGTTTCGCCCAACAGGCGGCGCAGCAGGTTGGACAGATCGGCCAGAGCGTCGGTGACGTCGAACAGGCGCGGTTGCAGCGCCTGGCGCCGGGAAAAGGCCAGCAACTGGCGAACCAGGCTGGCGGCGCGGTTGGCGTTCTGCTTGATCTGCATGATGTCGGCGAAGGAGGCATCGCCGGGACCGTGCCGTTGCAGCAGCAGATCGCAAAAGCCGATCATCGCCGTCAACAGGTTGTTGAAGTCATGGGCGATGCCGCCGGCCAACTGGCCCATCGCCTGCATCTTCTGGCTTTGGGCGAATTGTATTTCCAGGTTCTTCTGCTCGGTGGCATCGATGAAATGCAGCATCAGTCCGGATACCGCCCCGTCCTCGGCGGTGGGACTGACATAGAGGGTGGCCGCGGTGTCGCGCCCATTGCTGACCAGACGCACCGGCAGATGCCCGCCGGGACCGACGCCCATCAGCACCCTGGACAGCTGGTCGGCTGAGGCCTGGCGGTATTCGGCGGCGATCAGCTCGACCACCGGGCGACCGGCGATATCCTCGGCGGCCTGGCCAACCATGGCGGCGAAGGCCGGGTTGCAGAGACTGACGGTGGTGTCCGGATCGACCAGCACGATGCCCACCGGGGCATCCTCGAACAGCCAATGAAAGCGGCGCTCGGCGGCCTTGAGCACCCGTTCCATGTGGCGCTCCGGCATCAGGTCGCGCACCAGCACCGAGCGGGTCAGGGTTTCCCCGCCTTCATCGAACACGGTATGGGTGACGAAGGCCTGGAAAACCTCGTTGTTACGCCCCTTGAGCCGCATTTCGCTGCGGTCCTCCTCGGGATCGGGGACCGCACCGAGGACCTCACGCAGATCCATGCCGACCAGGTCCTCAACCGGCCGGCCAACCCATTCGGCCAGGCGCTGATTGACGAAACGCAGGCGTCCGTCGGAATCCGCGGAATAAAAGCCGACCGGCAGGAAATCAATGAAATCGGCCAGCATTTCATGCTCGCGCCGCAATGTCTCATCGATCGCCCGGCGCGCCGAGACGTCTTCCACCGTCCACAACACGCCACCGCCTGGCAGCGGATGAACCGCCAGCGCCAGCCACTCGCGGGCGCCGTCGGGCAGCGGCAGCGACAGCTCGGCATGGTGGGAGGTGCCCTGGAAGGCCGCCGCTCTCAGGCGCGCCAGTTCCTCCACCGCGCGCTCGTCGCGTTCACTGCGCCGGGCCAGCGGCAGGAAGGGGTCATCGACCACCCCCAGCAGTTCGGCGGCAAGGCCGTTGCGGAACAGTTCCCGCCCGGATCCATCAACCACCAGACGGCCGCGCCGATCCGCCGCCAGCGCCGCCTCCAGGCGTCGACCGCGTTCGATCTGCCCCGCCAGCCGAGCCAGTCCGCCGACCAGACCGGCCACCGCGGCGAACCCGATGGCGGCCACCGCGGCCGGGATCAGCGACTGGCCGCCGAACAGACCGGGGTCCGCCGCCAGCAGAGCCAGCAGGGCGATGGCCAGCACTGCCAGCCAGGCTGAGGGCGCCCGCAGCGCCTCAATGACGGATTTTGCCTTTGAGCCGAAGGACATAGCTGATCACCTCGGCCACCGCCTTGTAGTGTTCGGGGGGAATTTCGGCGTCGATCTCCACCGCGGCGAACAGGGCGCGTGCCAGGGGCGGATTTTCGACGATCGGCACCGCGTTCTCCTCGGCAACTTCCCGGATCCGCAAGGCTATCAGGTTTTGCCCCTTGGCCACCAGGACCGGCGCCGTCATTGTCTCGGAGTCATATTTGAGGGCACAGGCGTAGTGGGTCGGGTTGGTGACCACCACATCGGCGCGCGGAATGTTGGCCATCATGTTCTGGGTAAGGATTTCCCGCATCCGCTGGCGCAGGCGGCTTTTGATCAGCGGGTCGCCGTCGTAGCTTTTGCGTTCTTCCTTGATTTCCTGAATGGTCATTT
>Ga0007882_10000893_pt1 | contig 17517 bp, 20 predicted proteins | sample CryBogCBH12Aug01_FD_71195 | JGI IMG/M metagenome (GOLD analysis project Ga0007882, IMG submission 71195) | Freshwater microbial communities from Crystal Bog, Wisconsin, USA - CBH12Aug09.1 | ecosystem: Environmental > Aquatic > Freshwater > Lake | place: Crystal Bog, Wisconsin, USA | collected... | reverse complement strand
GCGGCGATGGCGGCGGCGGCGGCCAGCCAGCGCAGATCAGTCGCGCGGGATGGTGCAGCCAGAGTCATTACCGGGTGGGGCCAGCCTTGTCGGATGGCGGCGTGGAAGCCGAATTGGTAGAATTGAGCTGTGCCAAACGCGCGGCATCGGCCTTGGCTTTGGCCGCGTCATCGGCCTTGGCCTGACGTTCGATGGCATCGACATCCATGCCAGCGGCGCGGCCGAGCGATTTATAGATACCGCGCACCATCTCCTCGCGCCGGGCCTGATCGGCCAGCAGCTCATCCTTGCGCTTCTCGTTGGCGATATTGCCAGCAACGATTTCGGCTTCGCTGCGCCCGGCGTGCCAGCTGTTGATATAATCGATATGCGGGGGGCGGGGGAGGATGCGGGCTTCCTCGTGGGTGACGAGGGAAAACACCAGCCATGTGGTGGCCATGGCCAGCAGGGCAATGCGCCAGCGGTGACGCCCGGCCTGCGCGAACACCGCCCGGAAATCGGCGATGGCCCCGACGGGGCGGACATTGGACCAGAAGGAATGCGGTTTGGGACGGAAGAACATGGCCCCCGTTAGCCTTTTCCGTGTGCCAGCGCCAGCATCGGCCTGCCTTCAGCCAAATGCCGCATATAGGGCACGCCCTTCCTGCTTGAGCCAGCGGTTGGCCTCGGCGATTTCCCCCTCGAATAGCGCGGCCAGCGTGGTGTGAAACGCTGCGGAATGGTCGAAGTGCAGGAGGTGTGTCACCTCATGCGCCACCACCGAGCGGCGTACCCAATCGGGGGCCATCACCAGCCGCCAGTTGATGCGGACAATCCCCTTGCTGGAGCAGCTGCCCCAGCGCGAGCGCGCGCTGGAGAGGGCGAGGCGCGGAATCGGCTGGCCAGCGCGGGCGGCGTAATGGGCGAGATCGGTAGCGAGCAGCAAGCGCGCCTCGGCTTGCAGCCAGCGGCGCAGGCGCGGCCCCAGCCCCTCGACCGGCCCGCCCAGCCTTAGCGCGCCATCGCTCACCCGTGGACGGCGTGGATGGGCGGGGTCGTGGGCAATTCGCAAGGCCTCGCCACGATAGCGGAGCAGCGCGCCTGGCGCGATTTCCTGTCGCGCTGGCAGCCGCCCCAGTTGCTGGCTGAGCCACTCCCCGCGCGAATGGACGAAGGCGAGGGCATCGGCGTTGCGCCCCCAGCGCGGCATGGAAACGCGCACCTCCGAGCCATCGGGCGCGAGCCGCAGCGTCATGCGGCGGGCCTGGGGCAGGCGGCGGATTATCAGCGGCAGCCGCGCCTCGCCCACCTTCACCAGAAGCGGCTCGTTGGCGGCGCGGCGCAGCCAGTCAAGCATCCTCGCCCTCGTCCTCATCCTCGCCATAGTCCGGGCCAGCCCAGATGATATGCTGCTCCAGCGGGCCGGCGATGGTCTCGGAAATGGCCCTTATGCCCCCCGAACCGGCGATCACCGAAGCGCCTGCCGTATGCACCGTCTCGCGCGAGCCGCTGATGAGATAATGCCACGTGGGCAGCGGCTTGTCATCGGCGCGCAGGCGATAGGCGCAGCTCTCGGGCAGCCAGGGCAGGGTGCCGGCAAGGCGCGGGGTGAGCCGCACGCAATCGGGCACGAAGCTGCGGCGGTGGCGATAATCGGCGCAGCGCGCGGTGGTGAGATCAAGCAGCTTGCAGGCGACGTTGGTCATATAGACCTGGCCGGTGTCCTCGTCCTCGACCTTGTGCAGGCAGCATTTGCCGCAGCCATCGCACAGCGCTTCCCATTCCTCGCGCGCAAGGGTGCTGAGTGGGCGCTCCCAGAAGGGTTGGGTGCCTTTGTCTGTCACGGCCCTAGCGGACCCATTTTTCGAGATCAGCGGCCACTGCGGCGTCGCCCTTGTCCACCGGCAGCATCTCGATCGGCTCGCCTTGGCGGCCCATCAGATAGGCGATGCGGCTGTGATCCATCAGATAGCCGCCGCTGGTGGTCTTGCCGTGCGCGTAATAGGCGGCGAAAGCCTTGGCCGCCTGATCCACCTGCGCGGGTGTGCCGGTGAGGCCGATCAGGCGCGGGGAAAAAGCGGCGGCGAATTCGCCCACTACCTTGGGGGTGTCGCGCGCGGGGTCGATGGAGATGAACAGCGGGCGGATCTGATCGGCCCGCTGCGGGTGATTTTTGGCGAAAATCGCGAGGCCCCGCATCGCCACGCCCATATCGGTGGGGCAGGCATCGGGGCAGAAAGTGTAGCCGAAATAGACGATGCGGTAGGAGCCGGCAAAGTCGCTCCAGCGCACGGTGTGGCTGTTTTTGTCGACAAGGGTGAAGGGGCCGCCGATAGCTGCGCCCGCCAGCGGGGCCTGGGTGAGGTCGCTGGTGCCTTGCTGCGCGCCAGGCTGTTCTGCGGATTTCTGGCCATCGGGGCTGCAGCCGAACAGCACACAAGCCAGCGCGAGGGCGAGGCCTATTCCAAAGGCAGTGCTGGGGCGGGCTGGCTTGATCATGGCGCGGCGGTTCATGCTCTGCTAAGGGCCAGCTTGCAAGCTGCGATCGCTTGGCGGGCCAGATGGGATATGCTCTGGAAACGCCCTTGGTTGCGCCAATGCCACAGGAGGAAGAGAGCCGTGAAGTTTAGCCTTTGGTCTCGTACCGTGCTGCTGTTTGTGGCCGGCACTCTGATGGTGTCCAGCCCGGCGGCGGCGCAATTTACGAAGAGCTGGAAGTTCCTGCAATCGGTGCGCGAGAAGAATGGCGAAGAGGTGCTGGACGCGCTTGGCGGTTCAGACTCGAACATCATCAACACCCATGATTCGGCCAATGGTCAGACGGCGCTGCACATTGTCACCGCACGGCGCGATGTGGAATGGATGGAGTTCCTCATCAGCAAGGGCGCCGATGTGAACGCGCGCGATCTGCATGGGCAGACCCCGCTGGTGGTGGCCTCCGACATGGGTTTTGTGGAAGGCGTGCAGGCGCTGGTGAAATTTGGCGCGCGCGTCGACGAGCCTTCCTCCACCGGAGAGACCCCGCTGATCGCAGCTGTGCATCGCCGCGATCTGGCGATGATGCGGGTGTTGCTCACCGCCGGGGCCAACCCTGATCGCGCCGATAATTCCGGCCGCTCGGCGCGCGATTATGCGCTGCTTGGAGGCAAGAATAACATGATTTCGGGCCTCATCGACGAGCTCGCCAAGACCTCGGGGGATCACGCGGCGGGCTCTTACGGGCCAACGCTGTGAGCGCGGCGGGCTCACTGGAAGAGCTGCGGCTCTCGTTGGCTCCGGCCATCGCCGGGGCCGCTGCTTTCGATGGCTGGAGCGAGGCGGCGGTGCGCGCGGCGGCCGACAGCTTGGGTGTGTCTCCCGATCTGGCGCTGCTGGCCTTCGATCAGGCAGAAGGCGGTAACGCGATGGCGATGATTGCCGCATGGATCGCCCATACCGATGCGGCGATGGCGCGGGCCTTGCCCGCCGCGCTGCTGGCGGGCCTGCCGGTGCGCGAGCGGATTGCGCGGCTGGTGCAATTCCGCCTCGATGCGGTGAAGGGGCGCGAGGAGGCTTTGCGCCGGGCGATGGCGATTATGGCCATGCCGCAAAATCTTGCCGCCAGCGCGCGGCTTGGCTGGCGCAGCGCCGATGCGATGTGGCGCCTCGCCGGAGACAGTGCGAGCGACTACAATTATTATACCAAGCGCCTGACCCTGGCTGGGATATATACGGCTACGCTTTCGGTGTTTGTCGACGATACCAGTGAGGGCAAGGCCGATACGCAAGCCTTCCTTGATCGCCGCATCGGTGGCGTAATGCGCTTTGAAAAGGCCAAGGCCCGGCTGTTCTCGGGCGATTCGGAGCATTTCAGCCCGGCGCGTTTCCTCGGAAGGTTGCGGTATCCAGTGCGCTAGGGGCCGGTGCGCTAGCGCGATGCTCGTTTAGATCGGATCGAATCCGCCAGCAGGCTTTTTTGTTTTGCCGCATTTTATCCGGGCGGCTCTGTGGCTCATAGGGCTTTGGGCGTTGCGCCTTGCGGCTGTGAAATTCGGGGCGGGTGATGGGCCCTGAGTATGGGGGTAATATTGTTATTGCGAATCCATTGCAATTACTGGCCGGCTTTGGCAGGTTCGCGGCATGAGTGATGCTCCCATCAGCCCGGCCCCAGCCAGCCCCGCAAATGCCCTTACGCTGGATTATCTGCCCATCGGCCAAAGCGCCTGCGTTGTCGCGGTGGATTGGGCGCGGCTTGATGCGGATGAGGGGCGGCGTCTGCGCGCGCTGGGGATCGATGTGGGCGCGGTGGTTTCCGTGGCGCATCGCGGGGTGTTTGGCGGCAGCGATCCGCTGGCGGTGAGCGTGGGGCGGATGACGGTGGCGCTGCGCCGCGCGCACGCGCGGGTGATGCGGGTGGAGCTGGCCCGGTGAGCCTTGCCCTCCGCCCAACTCCCCGCACCGCCGCGCTGGTGGGCAATCCCAATGCCGGAAAGAGCGCGCTGTTCAACGCGCTTACCGGGGCGCGGCAGAAGATCGCCAATTATCCTGGCGTCACGGTGGAGCGCAAGGCGGGGCGGCTGGTGCTGCCCAGTGGCGAGGTGGTCGAGCTGACCGACCTGCCTGGCAGCTATAGCCTGCATCCCACCAGTCCGGATGAAGAGGTGACCCGCTCGGTGGTGATGGGCGAGTTTCCCGGCGAGCCCGCGCCAGAGGTGCTGGTGGTGGTGCTCGATGCCAGCAATCTCGAGCAGCATCTGGTGTTCGCGCTGGAGATTATCGCGCTGGGCCGGCCGACACTGGTTGCACTCAATATGCTAGATCTGGCCGAGCGCGATGGGCTGGTGCTCGACCCAAGCGCGCTCTCGCAGGCGCTGGGTGTGCCGGTGATCCCCACGGTGGCGGTGCGGCGGCGCGGTCTGCCAGAGCTTGCCGGGGCGATCGAGGCGGCGGAACGCCAAGCGATGGCCGATGGCGCGGTGCACCGTCAGGCCCATCTCGATGGGGCCGAGCGGCGGATGGAGGCGCGCGCCATCGCGCAGGCCTCGATCCTCTCCGAGACCGCACGCCATCGGCTGCACTCGCGGATGGACGATCTGCTGCTCCACCCATGGTTGGGGCCACTGGTGCTGTTCGCGCTGCTGTTCGTGGTGTTTCAGGCGGTGTTTTCCGGGGCCGCACCCTTTGCCAATGCGCTGCAGGCCGGGGTTGATTTTCTCTCGGCCGCCGTGCGCGCGCGAATGGTGCCGGGGCTGTGGCGCGATTTGCTCACCGATGGCGTGCTGGCCGGGGTGGGGGCGGTGGTGGTGTTTCTGCCGCAGATCATCATCCTGTTTTTCTTCATCCTCTCGCTGGAAGCCTCGGGCTATATGGCGCGGGCGGCCTTTTTGATGGACCGGATGATGGCGCGGGTGGGGCTTTCGGGGCGGAGCTTTATCCCGCTGCTCTCCAGCTTTGCCTGCGCGGTGCCGGGCATCATGGCCACGCGCAGCATTACCGATGCCAAGGACCGTCTGACCACCATCCTCATCGCCCCGCTGATGACCTGCTCGGCGCGGCTGCCGGTCTATGCGGTGATTATCGCCGCCTTCATTCCGCACCGCGCGGTGGGCACGGGGCCCATTGGCGGATTGATCGGGCTGCAGGGGCTGGTGCTGTTCTGCCTCTATGTGGCGGGCATTATTGGCGCGATGGCGGCGGCGGTGGTGTTGCGCGGCACCCTCACCAAGGGCGCGGCCAGCGGCTTCATCATGGAGATGCCGAAATACCAGCTGCCCCGCGCGCGCGACCTCGCCATCGGCCTTTCCCAGCGCGCGTGGATTTTCCTGCGGCGGGCGGGCACGATAATCTTTCAGGTGGCGGTGATCTTGTGGCTGCTGCTCAACTTTCCCCGCGCCGAGCCGGGCCGTGACCAGATCGACGCTTCCTTTGCCGGGCATATCGCCAATGGCGTGGCGGTGGTGCTGAAACCGATTGGGTTCAATCGCGACATCGCACTGTCGCTGATCCCGGCGATGGCGGCGCGCGAGGTTTCGGTCAGCTCGCTGGCCACCACCTATGCCGTGGCCGGGGCCAACGAGGCGCAGACCAGCCATGCCCTCGGCGATCAGCTTAAGCGGCACTGGACGCTGCCGATGGCGCTGGCCTTCCTCGCGTGGTTCGTGTTCGCGCCGCAATGTATGAGCACCATCGCCGTCACCCGGCGCGAGACCAATGGCTGGAAATGGCCCGCGTTCATGCTGCTCTATATGTTTGTGCTGGCCTATGTGGCGGCGGGGGCCACCTTCTGGCTGGCGCGGGGGTTGGGGTTGTAGTTTGGCGGGGATAGTTTGCCCCGGCAAACTGGCGGTGCGGGCCATCATCCGATAATTCCTCTCCCATTCGGTAAGAGGGTAGCGATTCGATGGCAGGCAGCGTCAACAAGGTCATTCTGGTGGGCAATCTCGGTGCCGACCCCGAGGTGAAGTCGTTTCAGAACGGCGGACGCATCTGCAATCTGCGCATCGCCACCAGCGAAAACTGGAAGGACAAGGCCACCGGCGAGCGCAAGGAGCGCACCGAGTGGCACAGTGTCGTGCTCCAGTCCGACGGGCTGGTCGGCGTGGCCGAGCGCTATCTCCGCAAGGGCAGCAAGGTCTACATTGAGGGCCAGCTGCGCACCCGCAAGTGGCAGGATAAAGAAGGCAACGACCGCTACACCACCGAGATATCGGTAGGCGTTGGCGGCGTGCTGACGATGCTCGATGGCGCACCCGGCGCTGGTGGCGGGGCCGGTGGTGCAAGTGGCGGTGGCGCGCGGCAGGGCGGCGGGGCTAGTGGCGGTTGGAGCGGTGGCTCTGGCGGTGGCGCGCCCAGCTCTGGCGGCGGCGATAGCTGGGGCAAGAGCACCGGTGGTGGCGCGGGCAGCTTCGCCGACGATCTCGACGACGATATTCCGTTCTGATCTGGCCGTTCTGATCGGGTTGACAGTTAGGCGGTAGCGAGCGGGAGGGGTAACGCCCTCCCGCTCATGATTCTGGCCCGTTTATGATTCCGGGCTACCCTTCTTTGCCAGCCCCTTCAGCGCGGCCAGCGCCGCGAAGGGCCCGGCGGCCCCTTCATCCAGCAGGCCGGCTTTTTGGCGCACCTGCTCGGCATTGGGGCCAGTGGCGAAAGGGTCTATCGCCAGAGCCAGGCTCTGCGCCGCGGCCTCGCCCAGATCGAAGTGATCGCCCGCAAAGGGGATCTCGTCGCAGGCGTCCGCGCTCAGCTCCAGCTCTTCGTCGAGCGCGGCCGCGGCCTTCTCGCTGATGAAGCGCAGCACCAGCGGCTCGTTGATGCGGACGGGCAGATCCTCGCCCGAAATGGCACAGCTCTGCACGATGTCGGCAAGGAGGCGGCCAGCGACCTGCACCACCTCACCATCGCGCGCCAGCCGCACCCGCGCCACGAGGCTGCCGATCGACACCAGCGAAAAGCGTGCGGCCAGCGCGGCGCATTCGGGCGCGGTGGCTTGCAGATCCAGCTCCTTGCCATCGATTTTGCGGATATCGATCAGGCGGCTGAACTCGGGTTCGGGAGCCGCACTCATCGTGGGATGTCTCCGACCAGCAGGCGCTCGCTCGGCAGCGCGGCCAGTTCGTTGGCCAGCGCGCGGATGGCGGTGGCCAACGGAGCGACCCCCTGAGTCTGAACGGCCTCACCATCGCGCATGGTGATGTTGCGGGTGAGGGCGGCGGTGAGGGCCTCGTCGTCATCTTGGCTCAGCGCCTCGCGCAGCGCGCCCAGCCGCCCGCCCAGCACGCTTATCAGCCGGCCGATATGCTTGCCCACCACCAGATCGCCCACGCCCGATTCGCGCAGCTGGCCATCCATGTCGTCCACGAACAATTCGGTGAGCAGCACCGAGGGGCTGGCGAGGTCGCCATCCTGCTCCATCCGCAGCAGCACCAGCGCCAGCACCAGCGTGATCGCGTCGAACCTTCCGGGCAGCGTGTCGGCAATGCCTAGCCCGGCATACCACTGCTTTTCGCGAGCGATTTCCACGATGCGATGCCACAGCGGGCGGATGGCGCTATGTTCATCGGGGCGGGGGCGGAAAAGTCGGGCGAAAATGCTCATACGGGAAACCCTGTCCTCTTGCGCGGCGGCCTTGCCGATGGCCCTGTCGTGGAGCCATATTCAGGGCCGATTAAAGCATAAGGCACCATGCGCCATTGCGATGCGCGGCAAGGGGCCTTAAGGCTCCTGCCGATAGGCAAAGCCTGGGCGGCTGGCAATGGGCCGGCTTCAGGCAAGGCAAGCGGAGCAAGTGGCAGATGCGAGGGATGGCTGGGATGCGATTGGAGATGGCTCTGGCGGCCAGCTTGGCTATGCTTGCGGGCGGCTGCTCGACCACCATCCGCGATCACCGCGGTTTCCTCATCGATCAGACGCTGGTCGATTCGGTGGAGCCGGGTGTCGACAACAAGGCTTCGGTGGAACACACGCTGGGCCGCCCCACCTTCACCAGCCAGTTTGGCGATCCGGTGTGGTATTACGTGGCGATCGATACCAGCCAGCCGCCGTTTCGCGGGCCGCACGTGACCAAGGAGCAGGTGCTGCGGGTGCGCTTTGACGCCAAGGGCAATGTTTCCTCGATCGACAAGGCCAATGTGCCCCACGTCGCAGAGATCAAGCCAGACCGGCACGCTACCGCCACGCTGGGCCGCAAACGCAGCTTCTTCGAGGATCTGTTCGGCAATATCGGACAGGTCAGCGCGGTGGGCGGCCAGGGCGGCCAGGGCAGCGGCGGTGCCGCGCCGGGGCCCAACGGAAGCTGATCCGCGCAAGTTGGCAATAAGGGCGATAAGGGCGGGCTGGACAAATCTCCGGCCCACCCCATATCCCAGCTTATGGACAACAACGCAGCCAGCCACGGGCTGATCCAGTGGCACGGCACCACCATCATCGGCGTTAAAAAGGGCGGGCGCACCGTCATCGCTGGCGATGGTCAGGTGTCGATGGGCAATACGGTGATGAAGCCCAATGCGCGTAAGGTGCTGCGCTTGGGCGAGGGTGGTAAGGTAATGGCGGGCTTCGCCGGAGCCACTGCCGATGCCTTCACCCTGTTCGAGCGGCTGGAGCGTAAGCTGGAGGCGCATCGTGGGCAGTTGTTGCGCGCCGCTGTTGAGCTGGCCAAGGACTGGCGCACCGACAAATATCTCCGCAACCTCGAAGCCCTGATGATCGTGGCCGACGCCGAGACGCTGCTGGTGCTCACCGGCAATGGCGATGTGCTGGAGCCCGAGGAGGTGGGCGGCACCACCATCGCGGCGATCGGCTCGGGCGGGAATTACGCTCTGGCTGCGGGCAAGGCGCTGGCCGAGTATGAGAGCGACGCCGAGGTGATCGCCCGCAAGGCGATGAAAGTGGCTGCCGAGATCTGCGTTTTCACCAACGACCGGGTGACGGTGGAGAGCATCGGCGAGTTTACGCAACCATGATCGACCCAAAGAACCGAGAGAAATTTGAGCGGACCGGTGTCGATGCGATTCGTGCTGCTGTAGCTAACAACCATTTCTTTGAGGGAAGCACTCCAGCCGATCAGTCGAAGGAATGGCTAAGAGAGCTGGACAAGGTGAAAGACGCACGCAACGCGGAGCAGCAGCGGATGACCATGTATTGGGCAAAATTGGGAGCTTGGGCGGCGATCATAGCGGCAGTTGCTTCCGTTTTAGCCCTCTTCATCAAAGGTCATTAAATTGAACGACAATCTCACCCCCAAGGCCATCGTTGCCGCGCTCGACGAGCATATTATCGGTCAGGCCGATGCCAAGAAGGCGGTGGCCGTGGCGCTGCGTAACCGCTGGCGGCGGCAACGCCTCAGCCCCGAGCTGCGCGACGAGGTGACGCCCAAGAACATCCTGATGATCGGGCCGACGGGCTGCGGCAAGACCGAGATCAGCCGGCGGCTGGCCAAGCTGGCCGATGCGCCCTTCGTCAAGGTGGAGGCGACCAAGTTCACCGAGGTTGGCTATGTCGGCCGCGATGTGGAGCAGATTGGCCGTGATCTGGCCGAGGAGGCGGTGCGGCTGGAAAAGGACCGCCGCCGCGAGGCCGTGCGCGAAGCCGCCGAAGCTGCCGCGATGGACCGTCTGCTGAAGGCCTTGGTGGGCGATGGCGCGAGCGAGGCCACCCGCGAGAGCTTTCGCCAGCGCCTCGCCCAACACGCGATGGACGAGGCCGAGGTGGAGATCGAGGTGGAGGATGCCCCCTCGATGCCGATGGAGTTGCCCGGCATGGGTGGGGGTATCGGCATGATCAACCTCTCCGATATGATGGGCAAGGCGATGGGGCGCTCGGGCCTGAAGCGCCGCAAGATGAAGGTGCCCGACGCCTGGAAGAAGCTGGTGGAGGAAGAGAGCGAGAAGCGACTCGATCAGGACGACGTCGCCCGCGTGGCGCTGGCCAATGCCGAGGCCAATGGCATCGTGTTCATCGACGAGATCGACAAGATCGCCGTTTCCGATGTGCGCGGCGGATCGGTTTCCCGCGAGGGGGTGCAGCGCGACCTGTTGCCGCTGATCGAGGGCACCACCATCGCCACCAAATACGGCCCGATGAAAACCGACCATGTGCTGTTTATTGCCAGCGGCGCTTTTCATCTCTCCAAGCCGAGCGACATGCTGCCCGAGTTGCAAGGCCGCCTACCGATTCGCGTGGAGCTGAAGGCGCTTTCCGAATCGGACTTCGTGCGGATTTTGAGCGAGACCCGCGCCAATCTGGTGCAGCAATATAGCGCGCTGCTGGCCACCGAAGAGGTTGCGCTCACCTTCACCAATGAAGCCGTGGCCGAGATTGCCCATATCGCCGCGCAGGTGAATGAAAGCGTGGAGAATATCGGCGCCCGCCGCCTGCAGACGGTGATGGAGCGCTTGCTTGAAGAGCTGAGCTTCGAGGCCGAGGACCGCAAGGGGCAAGCCATCGAGGTGGATGCTGCCTATGTGCGCCAGCGGCTGGCGGGGCTGGCCAGCGATAGCGATCTTTCCAAATATATCCTTTGAAGGAGCACGCCATGACCACCACACCCCCTGATGGAAAATCGCCCTATCGCCTGCTCACCGGCAAGGACGACCACCACTTCTGCCAGCGCGTTTCCGAGGCGCTGGAGCAGGGCTGGTGCCTGTATGGCTCGCCGGCGATCACCTTCAATGGCGAATATTGCGTGGTGGCGCAGGCGGTGATCTGGAAAGATGCCGCTTATTGATCGCCCGGCTCGGGTGAGTATGGATTGCATAAGTGTTGCGCAAAAAACACACTGTTTTACACAATGTTCCGACAGGCGTGCAGCCTGTTGTGCGGCGCACAATGAATTGATAGCCAAATGGGGACCGGAGCACTCTGCCCACCAAGAGGTAAGAGGCGCTGGCCGCAGGAAGGGACCCTGAAGCAATTTTGAAAGGGCTCCTTTATGAAGATTAAGTTCCTCTGCGCGGCTGCCGCGCTTGCCACTGCCGCCTCCTTCTCGCAGACGGCTTTTGCCGATGACGCTGCTCCGGCTGCTGCTCCCACTCCCGAGATCACCATCACCGGTGACGCGGCGATCGTTTCGAACTACAAGTTCCGCGGTATCGCCCAGACCGACAACAAGCCCACCGGCCAGATGGCGATCACCATCACCGACAAGTCGGGCTTCTATGTTTCGACCTGGGCCTCGGGCAACACGTTCAGCGGCGGCTCCGAGATCGACGTTTACGGCGGCTACTCGCACACCTTCAAGGATGGCATCACGCTGGATGGCGGCGTGTATGGTTACATCTATCCGAACGCTGCCTATAACAACCTGTTCGAGCTGTATGCCGATGCTTCCAAGTCGATTGGACCGGTTGGCGTCAAGGTTGGCGTGAACTATGCGCCGGCTCAGTCGTATTTCACCTTCTACGATACCAACAGCCACTACAGCATGTATGAGTATGCTGAGCTGACCTACTCCCCCGCCAAGCTGCCCGCGCTGACCTTGCATGGTCACTTCGGCCACACCGGTGGCGGTCTGGACTTCGGCAAGTCCTATGAGGACTATGTTGCTGGCGTGAGCTATAAGTACAAGTCGCTGACCTTCGACGTGTCTGCTGTTGGCACCGACCTGTCGACGGCATACCTTGGCAGCGAGCATCGCCTCGCCAAGAGCATTGCAGTGTTCTCGATCACTGCTGGCTTCTGATCGACTAACTGACGATTTCGTCACGGATGGGCCGGGGGGCATTGCTCCCCGGCCCTTTCTGTTTGGCGATTGCGTGGTGGGATAAGCAAAGATTCGCAGGGGCTCGCCGCTGTATCCCCTCCCTGTCGGCGTTGTGTGTCGCTCGGCCTTGGCGCAAGCTCGCCGCGCCGCAGGCTGCAAAGCCACTTTACGGCAAGGCGCGAGGCCGAGTTGGTGCGTTGAGCAGGACAGGTATGGGGGTTTGGGGGTGTTACACCCCCAAGACTACCGCTTATCGCTACTCCGCCGCTTCGCTCAGCGCTTCAACCTCGGTGGCCTGCCGGTTCCACATCTCGGCATAGAGGCCATCGGCGCGGAGCAGCTCGGCGTGGGTGCCCTGCTCGGCGAGGCGGCTATCGTTGAGCACGAGGATGCAATCGGCATCGGCGATGGTGGACAGCCGGTGCGCGATCGACAGGCTGGTACGATTGGTCGAGATGTCGTGCAGGGTGGTGAGGATCTCCTGCTCGGTGCGGGTGTCGAGCGCGCTGGTGGCTTCATCCAGCAGCAGGATTGGCGGGTTCTTGAGGATGGTGCGGGCGATGGCCACGCGCTGCTTTTCACCGCCCGAAAGCTTGAGCCCGCGCTCGCCCACTTCGGTGGCGAGGCCCTTGGGCAGGCGCTCGATCAGCGGCCAGATCGCGGCGGCGCGGGCGGCGGCCTCGATTTCGGCGGGGCCTGCGTCCCCAAGGCTGGTGGCGCGGCCATAGCCGATGTTGTAGCCGATGGTGTCGTTGAACAGCACCGAATCCTGCGGCACAATGCCGAGCGAGGCGCGCAGCGAAGTTTGCGTAACCTTGGCGATGTCCTGCCCATCAATCAGGATGCGGCCTTCCCACGGATCGTAGAAGCGGAAGATAAGCCGGGCGATGGTGCTCTTGCCCGCACCCGATGGGCCGACCAGCGCGACATTATGCCCTGCCGGCACCTCGAAGCTGAGGCCATGCAGGATGGTGCGGTCGCGGTCGTAGCCGAACACGACATTGTCGAACACCACGCTCGGGCGGCGAATCACCAGCGCGGGGGCGCCGGGGATATCCTTCACCTCGATCTCGGTGTCGATCAGCGCGAACATCGAGGCCATGTCGATCAGCCCCTGCCGAATGGTGCGATAGACCATGCCCAGCATATCGAGCGGGCGGAACAGCTGCGTCAGGTAGGTGTTGACGAAAACCAGATCGCCGATGGTGAAGCGCCCCTGCGACCAGCCCCACACCGTGTAGCCCATCGCGCCCGCCATCAGCAGATTGACCACCAGCGCCTGCGCGATGTTGAGCATGCCCAGCGAGTTTTCCGAAGTGACGGCGGCATCGGCATAGGATCGCGCCGCCTGCCCATAGCGGGCCAGCTCGCGGTCCTCTGCGGCGAAATATTTGACCGTCTCGTAATTCAGCAGCGAATCGACCGCGCGGGCCAGCGCCTGCCCGTCGAGCCGGTTCATCTTCTCACGCAGCGCCGAACGCCACTCGGTGATGGTGCGGGTGGCCAGTCCATAGGTGACTACCGCCAGCCCCGTTGCCGCCACCAGACCCCAGCCGAAATGCAGCTGGAAGATGATCGCCACCGCCGCCAGCTCGATCACCGTGGGGAAGATGTTGAACAGCAGGAAATAGAGCATGGTGTCGATGCTCTTGGTGCCGCGCTCGATCACCTTGGTTACCTCGCCGGTGCGCCGGGCGAGGTGGAATCGCAGCGAAAGCCGGTGCAGCCGGGCAAACACATCCTCGGCCAGCGCGCGGGTAGCGTCTTGGCCCACCCGCTCGAACACAATGTTGCGGAGATTGTCGAAGGCGACGCTGGCAAAGCGGCCGAGCGCGTAGGCCATGATAAAGGCAAAGGCGATCTGGAAGGCGGGCGCGCCAGCGATCACGCCCTTGGCACTCATCGCGTCTATCGCCCGCTTGTAAGCGAAGGGCAGGGCCAGCGTCGTCGCCTTGCTGAGCAGGATCAGCGAGGTGGCGATCACGATCCGCACCCGCAGCGCCGGATTGTCGCGGGGCCAGAGGTAAGGGAGGAATCGGCGCAGCGTGCGCCAGCCATCGTGGCGGGCGGGACTACTGGGATCGGCAGATGGATGTTCTGGTGGCATGATGGCCCCCATGTAGGGTGCCAGAGGGGGAAACGGAAGGCCGTCTGGGGAGTTTGAGGGATAAGGGGGCAGAGTAAAGGTGCGAGGGTGTTACACCCTCGCGCTCCCAATACTGTCATCGCCGCGTATCGGTTCGCCCTTGGCGCAAGGTCGCCGCGCCGCAGGCTGCTATTGCCGCTTCGTGGCGGGGCGCAACGCGGAGAGGATGCGCTGAGCAGGACAGTAATGGGAGCGCGAGGGGGTAACCCCCTCGCATCTACCCTAATTTCGCTCTTTCCCGCGCGGTGCTCTTAAATCGCCTTAGCCAGATTGCTCCCCAGCCACGGCCGCAGGCGATGACCTTGCGGCAAATGCGCGGCAACGCTGAGCAGATCGTCGAGCGCGGGGTGGCGCACCAGCACCAGCATTCCCAGCCACAGGGCAACCCCGCAAAGCACTGCTGGCACCAGCATCGCCAGCGTGATTGTGGCTGGCCCGGCCCAGAACAGATAGACCAGACCCATCGGCGTCAGCGCGGCGAGGGTGACGGCGGCGCTGCGGAGGTAGATGCCGATCATCGCGCCGATATCGAAGCGCACCAGCCTGTAGAGGAACCCCGCATAGAGCAGCACCCAGCCCGCGCCATAGGCGAGGCGCGAGACCGCCGCGCCGGTGAGTCCCCAGTGGCAGCCGATGGCCAGCAGGCCAACCGACAGCACCGTGTCGCAGAGGTTGAGGGCGAGCAGGCGGTTGAGCTTGCCCATCAGGATCGGCAGATCGGTGTGCAGCGGCAGCGAGACGAGAAACAGCTCGGTCAGCGAGATGATCGTCAGCAGCGGGGCGACGCCCATCCAGTGCGGGCCATAAAGCAGGCGCACCAGCGGCTGGGCAGCCAGCGCGAGGCCCGCCATCCCCGGCCAGATCACGGCGGTGTAGCCCGCCACCACGCGCTGATAAGCGGGCCCGAGTGCATCGCCCCGGTCGCGGATGCGGGCAAAGGCGGGGTAGAACACGCTGCCAATCGCACCCGACATCAGCATCCGGAACTGATCGGACAAGCCGACGGCGCGGCTGTAGAGGCCCACCGCCATCAGGCTGAGCAGCTTGCCCACGATCATATCCGGGGTGCGGGTGCCCAGCGCGCCACTGGCGTAGAGCGTGGTGAGGCGCGAGCCGGTGCCAACGATGGGCCGAATACCATCGAGCCGCAGTGGCCACGGCAGAGCCGGGCGCATGATCTGCGCGATCACGCCGCGTGCGAAACCCGAAGCCAGCGTGGCCCAGGCCAGCGCAAAGGAGGAGTAGCCCGCCGCGGCAAGGCTGAGCCCCACCACGCATTGCGCGATAGCCCCGCCAACATTGACCGCGAAATGGCCATGAAAGCTCATCGTGCGCCCCATCAGCGCCATCGGCACCACCGAGAGTGGCAGGAACAGATAGCTGCAGGCGATAATCAGCAGCATCGGCAGCAGCGCGGGCTGGTGATAGGTGTGCGCCATCGGCCACGCCGAAGCGGCGATGATGCCGGTGATCAACAGCGAGAAGATCAGCGCCACCGAACTGCACCGTGCCAGCGAGGTCTCATCGATCCGCGCGAGCCCGGCGATATAGCGCGAGAGGCCGAAGTCTTGCAGCACCGAGGCCACCAGCGCCGCCGACAGCGCGATCGAGAACAAGCCCACCTCGGCCGGTGCCAGAAAGAAGCGTGAAATGATGACCGAGCTGATGAACTGAATGGCAAAGGAGATATATTGCCCGGCCATCGCCCAGATCGCCGCGCCATGCACGCTCATCTGCGCGGGCTCGCGGCCCTCGCCGATGGGTTCGGCAGCAGCGTCTGGGGCGGGGGTGTTCACCGTGGTGCTCAAGAGGTGACGAGGGTGGCGGCAAGCCGCGCGGCGCGCACTGGCTCACCATAGCGCACCAGTCGGGCGACGGTGCGCCACATGCCATCATGGTCGCCGCCGTCGCGCAGATGATGGATGATCGCCTCGAAGCCATGGTCGCGCAGGCCGGCATGCGAATAGAGCAAACCACGCGCCAGCGCCGCGCGCACCTCGCGCGCCACACCCTCGCGGCCAAACAGCGCGTCTAGGCCGTCAATCGGGGGGAGCTTTTCGAGATTCGCGGTGGGATCTGGCCTGCCAGCCTGCCGCTCGTGATAGGCAAGCTTGGCCACAGCTGCTCCGGTTTGCGATTCGGTGGCGTGGCGGCTGGAGACCTGATTGGCGTAATGGCGATAGCGCAGCAGGCTGTCTTCGAGATTGCCTAGCTTGGTGACCGTGGCCAATCGCAGCCACAGGTCGAGATCCTCGCAATGACGAAACGCGCCGTGATACCCGCCCACGCCCAGCACCAGCGAGCGCCGGAACATCACCGAGGGATGGCATATCAGCGGCTCGTTGTGCTCGATGGCCTGCAGGAAGCCTTCGTGGGTGAGCGGGTGGGGCGCCGCATTGAGGGGCCAGGGGGCTCCGTTCTCGTCGATGTCGAAGCAGCGGGTGCCCACCACGCCATACTCTGGTTGGTTGTCCAGAAACTGCTTTTGCAGGCCAAAGCGGTCAGGATGGCAGATGTCGTCGGCGTCCATCCGGGCCACCAGCGGCGCGCGGGATTCAGCCAGCAGCTGGTTGAGGCTGGCGACAAGCCCCCGGTTCTCGCGGAAGATCGGGCGGATGCGCTGGTCTATCGCCGCATAGGCAGAGATGATGTCACGCGTGGTGTCGCTCGATCCGTCATCGAGAATCAGAAACTCGAAATTATCGAAGCGCTGGCCGAGCACGCTCTCTATCGCCTCGGCGAGAAAGCGCTCGCCATTATAGACGCTCATGGCAACGCTAATAGCTGGGGTCGGCGGCGAGGTCATAAGCATGGAATCCGTATCATCCTGCTGCTGTGGCGGGGAATATGAAACGGGGATAGCCTTTCACGGTAAACAAAGCGTGTGCTTGTAAAGGAATCGAGAAGGTGGCTGCCGGGGCTATACGTGGTGTGCCGTAAGGCTGAAGCGCGCTTTTGCCCAATCATACCGGGTTTTCGGAGCGTTACCGGCGGCATGACGAGGGGCTGTCTGGCCATCGCAAGATGGTTCGGAAGGGTAGTCTCATAAATAACCTTTTAAAATCAGCGTAATATGATATTTTGTCTTATTTCTGAAAAAGACCGTTGACCGAATCGAGTGTCGCCCTTAGAGGGCTGTTCACCGGACGGGAACGCCGCTTCAAACGGTTCTTCTTCCCCGGTCGCCAACATAGACGGATGCTAGTCTCCCGGT
>Ga0007882_10000891_pt1 | contig 17525 bp, 14 predicted proteins | sample CryBogCBH12Aug01_FD_71195 | JGI IMG/M metagenome (GOLD analysis project Ga0007882, IMG submission 71195) | Freshwater microbial communities from Crystal Bog, Wisconsin, USA - CBH12Aug09.1 | ecosystem: Environmental > Aquatic > Freshwater > Lake | place: Crystal Bog, Wisconsin, USA | collected... | reverse complement strand
TAGGGTTTTCCGGCGCGCGCCCAGGGGAGCCCGCTCCAGTGCCCGCAGCGCGCGCAGCCAGTGCTCCCGGTCGAGGCCGGTGCCGATGACCACGGCCGCGCAGGGGGCCGCGGCGCCCCCCGTGCCCAGGGGCAGGGGCGAGATCTCCAGGCGGCCGTCCGCCAGCTGGAAGGCCCAGCGGTCGCTGCCGTCGGCGCGGGTGGCCCAGCTCGCGAAGGCGCAGACGCCCTTGGCGCGCAGCAGCTCGCCCGCGGCCGGCGGGGCCAGCAGCAGGGCCTCCAGGGCCGCAGGATCCAGGGGATGGTCCCAGTGCAGGGTGAGGGACCGGGCCTGGGCGAAGCTGGGGCCCAGGGCGGGCTCCCAGCCCTCGGGCAGGGGGCGCAGGTCGCCCAGCCAGGGATCCGGACTGCCCTCGGGAGCGACACCCTGCCGCGTGGCCACCAGGGGGATCTGCTTGAAGGCCGCGCGCAGCTCGCTCTCCCAGGCCACGGCGGCGGAGGGATCCAGGTCCCCCTTGCTGAGGTGGATGAGGCTGGCCAGGGCCGCCTGGCGGTGCACCAGGGGCTTGGTCTTCAGGTGGTCCACCGGGGCGAGGCTCGAGAGGACCGTCAGCAGTCCCGCCAGGCGCAGGCGGCCGACCAGCTCCGGTTCCAGCTCCAGGTCCAGCAGGTCCGTGGGGTCCGCCAGCCCCGTGGTCTCCAGCACCACCCGCTGGGGGCCGACGCCCGCGGGCTGGTCGCACCAGGCCTTCAGGGTGGCCACCACGTCGTCGCGCAGGCTGCAGCAGGCGCAGCCGTTCACCAGGTTCTCCACCCCCGCCAGCTCCGGCCGCTCCGCGTCCACCAGGGTGCCGTCCACGCTGATGGCGCCAAACTCGTTGATGAGCACCGCCACCCGCCGCCCGGCCGCCACCTCGGCCTTCAGCAGCCGGTTCACGGCCGTGGTCTTCCCCGCCCCCAGGGGGCCCGTAACGATGAGGACTTCGACAGGTGCGGGAGTGGCCATCCCCCCATGATGACGGGCGGGGCGGGGGTGTTCCAACAATGGTTCGGGGGCAGCCGTGAAGCTCGGCAACCGGAGATGGTCGAGAGTCGGCGCAAGGACCGGAAGCCTCATGCCACCGAGCGTCACCGAAAAAGAAGATCTGCCACCGATGAACACCGATGAACACCGATCAAAAGCTGATCAAAAGCTGAGCCTTCCTGCCTTGGTGGTGGATCAGTTTTCATTCCATCCCGTCCCCTCCCGGCTGATTCAGGGAAGACCAGCGGACTCACCTTCGATCGGTAGGAAGTCTCCCGGGTGCGTCAACATGGGGCTGGTGCATCCCTCCGCACCAGCCCCAGGTGACTCCCATGACCCAGAACCGCCGCTCCTTCCTGCGCACCACCCTGCTGGCCGCCCTCTCGACCCAGCTCGGGCCCCGGCTGCTGGGGGCCGCGGCCTCGGCATCGGGGATCCGGCCCCGGCGGCTGGTGCCCGGGGCCACGGTGGGCCTGGTGAGCCCGGCCAGCGCCACCTGGCTCACCGGGGAGCTCGACATCCTCCAGGACACCATCCGGGCCCTGGGCCTGAAGCCGAGGCTCGGGAAGCACGTGCTCGACCGCTACGGGTACCTGGGGGGGACGGACGCGGACCGGGCCGCGGACCTGAACGCGATGTTCGGCGATGACTCGGTGGACGCCATCCTCTGCATCCGGGGCGGGTGGGGCTGCAACCGCCTGCTGCCGCTGCTCGACTACCCGCTGATCGCGGCCCATCCGAAGATCCTGCTCGGCTACAGCGACATCACCTCCCTGCTCACCGCGATCTACGCCAAGACCGGGCTCATCACCTTCCACGGTCCCGTGGGCATCTCGACCTGGAACGACTACTCCCTGGACTATGTCCGCCGGGTCCTGTTCAACGCCGAGGCCGTCACCATGACCAACCCCGCGGTGATCGGCAAGGGGCTGGTGGTCACCGAGGACCGGATCCAGACCATCACGCCCGGTGTCGCCACGGGGGTGCTGGTCGGGGGCAACCTCACGGTCCTCACCGCCATGCTCGGGTCGCCGTATCTGCCGGACTGGTCGGGGAAGCTCCTCTTCCTCGAGGACACCAACGAGAACATCTACCGCGTGGACCGGATGCTGACCCAGCTCAAGCTCGCGGGGGTGCTGGACAAGGTGGCGGGCGTCGTCTTCGGGAAGTGCACCAAGTGCCTCCCGGGGGACGGGCAGGGGTCGCTGACCCTGGATGAGGTCCTGAACGACCACCTCCGGCCCCTGAAGGTGCCCGCCTGGCAGGGCGCGATGATCGGGCACATCGAGAACAAGTTCACGGTGCCAGTGGGGGTGCGGGCGGAGCTCGACGCGGTGCGCGGCTCCATCAGGCTGCTCGAACCCGCAGTCCGGTAGGGGGGCTGATGCGACGCACCCTCGCCCTCGCCGCCCTGCTGCTGCTCGGCGGCAGCCTCGCCGGGGCTGCTCCGCCCGCTCCGGTCGCCACCCAGGCCCAGTCACTCTGGGCGGTCTGGCCCCGGGTGCGCGTGTCGCCCGCCGATCCCTGGGCGCTGAAGCACCGCGAGCTCCGGGCGGCCCTGTCCGCGCTCCAGCAGCGGCATCCCGGGCTCATCACGCTCGTGGAGGAGGGCATCTCCACCGAGGGGCGGAAGATCCCGGTGCTTCGTCTGGGGCAGGGCCCGACAGGGGTGCTCCTCTGGTCCCAGATGCACGGCGACGAGCCCACTGCCACGGCCGGGCTCCTGGACCTCATCAGCTGGCTTGGCGCCAGCCCCGCCGACCCGGCGGTCCGGCAGGTGCTCTCGCAGCTCACCCTCTGGATCATCCCGATGCTCAACCCGGACGGGGCCGAGCGAACCCAGCGCCGGAACGCCCAGGAGCTCGACATCAACCGGGACGCCCTGTGCCTGGCTTCGCCGGAGGGCCGCTTCCTGAAGGCGCTGCGGGACCGGGTGCAGCCTTTGTTTGGCTACAACCTCCACAACCAGAATCCCAATCTGCGGGCCGGGCGGGCGGGCGAGCAGGTGGCCATCGCGCTGCTGTCCGTGCCCGGCGACGAGGCCCTGACCGAGACCCCCGGCACCCGCCGGACCAAGCAGCTCGCGGTGCGGGTGCGGGAGCTCGTGGAGCCCCTGGCTCCGGGCCGCGTGTCCCGCTACGACATGGACTACACGGCTCGGGCCTTCGGCGACTCCATGACCCGCTGGGGCACGTCCACGCTGCTCATCGAGACCGGTGGCTGGGCCGGTGCGGAGGAGGCCGAGCGGCTGGTCCGGCTGAACTTCGTGGCCCTGGCCGGCTCCCTCGCAGCCCTGGCCGACGGCTCCCTCGCCACGGTCTCCGCCGAGGCCTATCCGCAGATCCCCGTGAACGAGCGGGACGCGCTCACCACGCTGGTCGTACGCAACGCCCGCCTGGTCGGAGGGCGCGGCCTGCCACCGTTCCGCGCCGACCTGGCCTTCCTGGTGCCCGGGGCCTTTTCCGGCGACTCCCCCCGCCGCCGGGAGCCGTCCCTCATCGAGGTGGGGGACCTGAGCTACCTTCGTGGCCTCGCCGAGCTGGACGCCTCGGACTTGCTGGCGGTGCCCTGGCCGGCTCTGGCCGGGGGCTGGGCCGTCCTGCGGGAGGCCCTGGGTGCGCGCGGCCTGCTCGCGACGGAAGAGGCCACGCTCCTCGCCGCCGTGCGCGCCCAGGGTGAGGCCGCCGTGGCCCGACCGGGCTTCACGGGCGCGGTGCTGTTCTACCGGGCCGGCAGCGGCGGTGCCCTGACCCTGGAGGGCGCCGTGCTCCGCGGCAGGCTCGTGGGCGGGAAGCTCGTTCCGACCGGCCCGGGCGCGGCAGCTGTGGGTCCGTAGGCTTCTTTCGCTGGTAGCCGTCGCAAGCACCCGGATTTGTGAGAGCGTGGAAGCCGTGGACACCCTCGACCTCAGCTACCGCCTGGCGGTCTCCCTGGCCGGCGCCGCGGCCCGGGCCTGCGACCGGGGTCTGCCCGAGGCCTGGCGGCAGCGGCTGGAGGCGGACGCGCCGGAGCTGCCCGCTGGGCGCTGGGTCTGGCTGCACGCGGTGAGCGTGGGCGAGCTGCTGCTGGCGGACGGTCTGGTGGGCCGTCTGCGCGAGGCTGGTCACCGCGTCCACTTGAGCACGGGCACCCCCGCGGGTCTGGAGCTGCTGACCCGGCGCCTGCCGGGCTGGGACGCAGACACGGGGCTCCTCAGCGGCGGCGCCTTCCCCCTGGATGATCCGGCGGGCCTGGAGCCCTTCCTGCGGCGCCCGCCCGGGGCCTTCATCGCGCTGGAGACCGAGCTCTGGCCGGGGCTGCTGGAGGCCCTGGCGGACCTGGGCATCCCGCGCCTGGTGGTGAACGGCCGCCTCACGGAGCGCTCCCTGGACCGGGGCGGGCCCTGGCTCCGCCGGGCCGCGGCGCGGCTGACGCTGGTGGCCGCCCGGGACGAGGCCAGCGCCGAGGCCTTCCGCCGGCTCGGGGCGCCTAGCGTGGCCCTGGGCGGCAACCTCAAGGCCGACCTGCTGCCGCCGCGGCCCCTGCACAGCGGCTGGGACCGGCTCCGCGCGGGCTGGGCCGACGCGCCGGTGCTGGTGGCGGGCAACACCGTGGACGGCGAAGAAGACCTCATCCTGGCGGCCTGGGCTGCGGCCCGGGTCCAGGTGCCCGGCCTCCGGCTGATCCTCGCGCCCCGGCAGCCCCGGCGCTTCGAAGCGGTGGCAGAGGCCTTCGCCACCAGTCAGCTGGCCTTCCACCGGGCCTCCGCACCCTGGGACGAGGTCCGGGTCTGGCGCGATGTGGACGTGCTGCTGCTGGACACCCTCGGCGAGCTGCCCGCGGCCTACGCCGAGGGCTCCGTGGCCCTGGTGGCCGGGGGCTGGGCCGCGACGGGCGGCCACAACCCCCTGGAGCCGGTGCGGGCCGGAGTGCCGACCCTGCTGGGTCCCGGCTGCGCGAACTTCCAGGACCTGGTGCCGCCCCTGCTGGCCGCGGGGCGCGTGGAGGTGGTGGCAGCGGACCAGCTGGCGGCGCGGCTCCTGGCCGTCCTGGCCTCAGCCCCCCTCAGGCCCGGCCCGGCGGCACCGCTGCCGGAGGCGCTCACCGGGGCCCTGGACCGCACCTGGCACCTCCTCGCACCCCACCTGCCCTCAGCGGGATAGAATCTTCCCGAACGGAGCCCCCATGATCCGACGCGCCCCCCAGGTCCTGCTGATCGACGACGATCCGGCGGTGCTGGACATGGTGGAAGCGGCCCTGGCGCACTTCGGCATGGAGGTGCACTCCTATCCGGACGCGGCTCAGGCTCTGGAGCTGCTGCAGAATCCCTCGGCGCCGGAGTTCGACCTGGTCATCAGCGACATCAACATGGAGGGCATCGACGGCTTCGAGGTCATCGACAAGGTGAAGGCCACCCAGCCACATCTGCCCGTGGTGCTGATGACGGGGCAGGCCTCCGTGGACTACGCCATCCGCGCCATGCGCATGGGCGCCGCCAACCTCTTCATGAAGCCCATCGCCCTGCGGGACATGGTGCAGAGCGTGTTCCACCTGGTGGACCTGCACCGTGACATCCGCATGGCCGACTCTGGCCTGCGCGGGCTGGTGAACGAGCGGCGGCACTTCCTGTTCCGCTCGGACGAGCTGGAGATCTCCAGTCTGGTGCGACACCTCACGGACCGCCTGGTGCCCATGGGCTTCGCTTCCGCCAACAACGTGGACGTCATCGCCATGGCCTTCCACGAGGCCCTGATCAACTCCCTGGACCACGGCAACCTGGAGCTGGAATCCAGCATGAAGGCGGACCTCTTCACGGACGAGGATCCCTACCTGAAGGTGCGCGCGGCCCGTCTGGCGGACCCGGACTACGCCGGGCGCATCATCGAGGTGCGGCTGGCCCTGGACACGGAGCGCTTCGAGGTGGAGATCAGCGATGAGGGCAAGGGCTTCGACGCCAGCCGCCTCACCCCGCTCCCGGGCGACTCGGACATGGCCCCCCACTTCGGCCGCGGCCTGCCGCTCATCCTCCTGGTCATGGACGAGGTCCACTTCAACGAGAAGGGCAACCAGATCAGGATGGTACTGCGGAGGAAGTAGCCTTTCCTATCTGCAAAACGAGGCGCCGGGGGACCCGGCGCCTCGTTTTGCAGTTGGCTGGAAGCCTAGAATGCTGATTCCACAAACGCCTTCAGCTGCGGCTTGGGCTGGCCGCCGACGAGCTTGTTCACGGGCTTGCCATCCTTGAACACGATGAGCGTGGGGATGCTCATGATGCCGAACTTGCCGGCCACCTCGGGGTTCTCGTCCACGTTCATCTTCACGAACTTGGCCTTGCCCTGCAGCTCGGCGGCGAGCTCGTCGAGGACGGGGGCGATCATCTTGCAGGGGCCGCACCAGGGCGCCCAGAAGTCCACGAGGGTGACGCCCTGGGCGACCACCTGGGGGAACTGGGCGTCGGTGATGTGGGCTACGAGGTCGGACATGAGAACTCCTTTCAAGTTCAGGGGATGGGCTGGGGGCCGCCGGAATTGGCGCCTCCCCATTGGGCGATGGTGAAGACGTTCATGAAGCGGTCGTTGGTCTCCCGCAGCCGCTGGGCGAGGACCTGGCAGAGGGCGTAGAGGATCTTCAGGGCGAGGCGGGGCTGGGACTCGATGAGGGACTGCAGCTCCTGGAGGGGCAGGAAGAACAGCTCGGCCTCCTCGTTGATGATGGCATCCGCGGCCCGGTCTGCGGTGTCGATAAGGGCCATCTCGCCGAAATAGGCGGGGGGCTGCAGCACGGCCAGGGCCTCCTCGCCCGTGGGACCCTGTTTGGAGATCCGCACCGAGCCTTCCAGCAGGATGTAGAGCCCGTCGCCGGTGTCGCCCTCGCGGAAGAGGACCTCGCCGGCTGCGGCGCACCGCACCTGCCCGATGACCAGGATCTGGGCGCGCTCCGTCTCGTCCAGGTTCCTGAACAGGGGCGACTGGGTCAGGAAGGCGGCGTCGATCAACGCTGCTCCGGGGAGGGATGGTCCGCAGAGGGTTCCAGGGGCACGTGGGCACAGAGGTCGAGTCCGAAACCACGGAGGCCAATGTACTTCGTTTCATGGCGGCTGAGGAGGCGCATTTTCCCGATGCCGAGCTGGCGCAGGATCTGGGCCCCGACCCCGAAATCGCGGTCGCTCATGGTCTGCGGCAAGGCCTGGCCTTCCTCCGCCACACCCGGGGTGCGGGCGTGCCGACGCAGGTAGACGAGGGCGCCGCAGCCCTCCTTCGCCAGGGCCGCCATGGCCTTCTGGAAGAGGCCGCTCGCGAAGCCGTGCAGGTCGTCCGGCAGGGTCTCCACGTGGACGCGCACCAGGGGCGCCTCCACCGAGCCCAGGTCACCGAGGACGAAGGCCAGGTGGCTGCCGCCGTCGAGCAGGCTCTGGAACCGGTGCACCTGGAGCTGGCCCCACTCGCTGGCCATGGTCCGCACCTCAAGGGGCTTGACCAAGGGCTCCTGCCGCAGCCGGTAGGCCACCAAGTCCGCCACGGTGACCAGCAGCAGGCCGTGCTGGCGGCAGAAGGGCACCAGGTCCGGCACCCGGGCCATGGTCCCGTCGTCCTTCATGATCTCGCAGATGACGCCACTGGGATGCAGACCTGCCAGGCGGGCCAGGTCCACGCTGGCCTCGGTCTGGCCCGTGCGGGTGAGCACGCCGCCGGGGCGCGCGCGCAGGGGGAACACGTGGCCGGGCTTCACGAAATGCTGGGGCCGGGACTCGGGCGCGATCAGGGCCTGGATGGTCCGCGAACGATCCTGGGCACTGATGCCCGTGGTGGTGCCTTCCCGGGCCTCCACGGAGACGCAGAAGGCGGTCTCGAAGGGGCTGGTGTTGTCGCGCACCATGAGCGGGATCTGCAGGCGGTCCAGCTGGGGCCCCTCCAGCGCCGCGCAGATCAGGCCCCGGCCGTGGGTGGCCATGAAGGCGATGGCCTCGGGCGTGACATGCGCTGCGGCCAGGGTCAGGTCGCCCTCGTTCTCGCGGTCCTCGTCGTCCACCACCACCACCATCCGGCCCTGGCGGATGGCCTCGATGGCGGCCTCGATGGTGGCGAAGGGAGAGTCTGGACGTTCAATCATAGGACTCCCAGCATCGCTCAGGTGGGCGCCGGGGGGAAGGGCGCACTCCGTGGTAAGGTTGACCATCTTCCTTCTTCAAGAGAGGAATGGTCCATGTCCCAGGGTGTGATCCAAGGCTCCATGCGGGAGGCCCCCCTGCCGGACATCATCCAGCTGGTGAGCCAGACGGGGAAAACCGGCTGCTTCCACGTGCACCAGGACGCAAGCAAGGCCCGGATCTATCTCAAGGAAGGCCGCGTCATCCACGCGGCGACTCCGTCGGCGGAAGGGTTCGACGCCCTCATGGAGGTGGCGCTGTGGCTGGAGGGCAGCTACCACTTCGAGGAGGTCCCGGTCGAGGCCCCGGTCACCATCAGCAAGTCCAATGCCGTGGTGTTGATGGAGCTGGGCCGGCGCATGGACGAGTGGCGGGTCATCAGCCAGAAGGTGCCCTCGGTGGACCTCTACCCGGCCAGCACGCTGCTGCCCGGCGAGGCGGTGCGAGGCGTGAACCCGCGCGAGGCCCGGCTCCTGGCTCTGGCCACGGGCTACTACAGTGTCGCGGAGCTCGCGCTGCTGCTGCGCAAGCCGGTGATCGACGTGGCCAAGGATGTCTATGGTCTGGTGCTGGCGGGTCATGTGGTCCTGAAGGGGCTCCGCTCGGGACGGGCCCCGAAGGTGGAGGCCGAGGAGCCTCTGCGGGAGCTCGTTCCCGTGTCCGTGCTGCTGGCCCGGGCCGGGGCCCAGGCCACCCCGGAGTCGCGGGAGGAAGAGACGGCCATCGTCCGGCTCCAGCCTCCGCCGCCCAGGCCCCTCTCCGCAGGGGCTGACGGGCGGGAAGAGCCCCTGCCGGAGACCGTGGGCGGCGGGATCGCCCAGGAGGCCACCCCCCGGCCCGCCCCTTCGGCCATGGAGGACTCCCAGCGCATGGTGAAGCTGATGAACTTCACCCAGCGCATCGCCCAGGCGGCCAAGCAGGTGCTGCCCGAGCCCCAGCATGAACTGGTCAACCGGCTCCAGGCCAAGGCCACGCAGGAGATCATCTCCGGCGAGGGCCCCGACGCGGTGAAGGGCCTGGCCCTCGCCATCAGTCGCGGCGCCGTGGAGGCCGGCTGTGACGGGAACCTCGTGCGCGCACTGAACACCCAGCTGAAGGCACTCTTCACTCCCCGATAGGTCGCTGCCCATGACTCTGCGCTCGCTGCTCGGCCTCGCGGCCTCCATCCTGATCCTGCTCACCGGCTGCAAGGAACCTGACGGCGCTTCCGGCGGCACCTCCGGCGCGGCGCTCTACGCCTACGACAGCACCAGCTCGGCCGTCTACGTGTGGACGGACCTCAGCACCCTCTACAGCAGCACCGCGACCACCGTGGCGCCGACCAAGCAGATCACCTCTTCGGTCTTCAGCAGCAAGATCACCAGCCTGGCCTGGGGCGGCCTCTGTTTCGACGCCTCGCACGGGTATCTCTACCTGGTGTCGGACACGGGTAGCATCGTCCGCGTGGGCAACATCCGCTCCCAGAGCGGCACCGTCGCCAGCTATGACGTGGTCTCCTTCAGCCTCTCGGACACCGGGCGCCTCACCAGCTCCACCTTCGGGCAGGTGGCCCTGGATGCCCAGAACGACCGGCTCTACATCACGGAGAACGGCACCAGCAGCACCCAGATCTGGGTCGTCAACAACGCCAGCAGCCAGGTCCAGAGCGCCAGCGTGGCCCTCCAGGCCCTGCACTACTCCGGCGACACCGGGGGCACCGGCGTGGCCGCGGCCTCGGGTTCGGTCTATGCCTTCCTGCTCAGCGGCGACACCGTGGGCAGTCTGGTGACCTATTCCGGACCCCGTCTCCGCAAGGGCACCGCGAGCGCCTTCACGGATGCCGGCACGATCATCGGCGGCAGCACCCTCCTCGGGAAATACGGCGCCCTGGCCCTGGACACGGGCAACGGCTACCTGTTCGTGGGTCGGCACAACGCCGACGCGGGCGCCACCACCGCGCCGATCCAGGTCTTCACCACGGGCATGTTCGGCCAGGCCTACAACCAGGCGCCCACGAGCACCCTGGGGAGCACCACCGACCAGGCGGACCTCCGCGTCCTCGCCCACGCGGGCACCAAGGACTGGCTGGCGGGCCTGAGCGGCCAGGGCACCACGGCCTACGGCAAGATCCACGTCTGGAAGTCGCCCATGGGCGGCACCGCGGCCAAGGTTGTCGCGGCGTCTCCCACCACGGCCGTCTTCAAGGGCCTTGCCATCGACGGGAACGCCTCGTGACGCTGTTCCGGCTGCTGGGGCTGCTGCTCCAGGACGTCCTCCGCGACCTCTACCGGCATCGCGGCCAGTACCTGCTGGCCGTGCTCACCCTGGGCTCGGGCCTGCTGCTGGCGGGCGGCGGGCTGCTGGCCGTGGAGAGCCTCGACCGCTTCGCCAACCGCCTGGAGGGCATGGCCAAGGTGGTGGCCTACGCCGGGGAGGGGAAGTCGCTCGATGAGGCCGAGCAGCGGCTGAAGCGCGATCCCCGGTTCCGCGAGGTGCGGCGGGTCAGCGAGCTCGAGAACCGCCAGCGCTTCATGGCCGCCACGCGCGAGGCGGGCCTGCTGCTGGAGAGCGCCGGCCAGGATGTGCTGCCCGAGAGCCTCGAGCTGACCCTGCGCCCGGACCTGACCACGGGCGGCCGGGCAGTGGAGGTGGGCGCCAGCCTCCGGAGCCTGCCCGGCGTGGGCGATGTGCTTGTGGACCAGGAGCGCCTGGAGAGCCTGCACCGCATGGCCCGGATGCTGCGGTCCGCCCTGGCCACCCTCGGCGTGATCCTCCTGCTGGCGGCGGGCTTTGCCACCGGCAACGTGATCCGCATGAGCCTCCTGGCCCGGGAGGAGGAGATCACGATCATGCGGCTGGTGGGGGCCTCGGAGGCCTTCATCCTCACGCCCCTGCTGGTCGAGGGCGCCTTCCTGGGCCTGGGCGGCAGCCTGCTGGCGCTGCTGGGCCTCTTCAGCCTCTGGCTCCCGGTCTCCCGGGGCGTGGGCGGGCTCTCCCCCATGCTCGTGGAGCTGGCCCGGCTGGGCTTCTTCTCCTGGGGCAGCATGCTCCTCCTGGCCTTCGTCGGTGCGGCCACCGGCGCCCTCGGCGCCCTCTGGGCCTTCTGGTCCACCCGCAAGGCCCAGCGCGAAGAGCAGGCGCTCATGGAAGGCGTGGGGTAGGCCGTCGGCCTCAGCCCTTCCAGCGCCTCGGGTCATCCTCGCGGAGGCCGAGCTGGTCCAGGACGCGCGTGGCGAAGGTGTCGCAGAGGTCCTCGATGCTCTTGGGGCCGCTGTAGTAGCCAGGCATGAGGGGCATGACGATGGCGCCGGCGTCGTGGACCCGCAGCATGTTCTCGAGGTGGATGCGGTTCAGCGGGGTCTCGCGCAGGCAGAGCACCAGGGGCCGCCGCTCCTTGAGACACACATCCGCCGCGCGGCTCACCAGGGTCTCGCTGGTGCCTGCGGCGATGCGGCCCAGGGCCCCGGCGCTGCAGGGGAGCAGCACCATGCCGTCCTGGCGGAAGGAGCCCGAGGAGATGTCGGCGCCCAGGTCCCGCTCGTCGCGCAGCTCCACCCCGGGCAGGGCAGCGAGGTCCCTGGGCGTCAGGCCCGTCTCGTCGTGCAGGCAGCGCTTCCCCGTGGGGGACAGCAGCAGGGCGATGCGGTCGACCTGGGGGTTGGCCGAGAGCCGCTTCAGGAGGGCGACGCCGAAGGCCGAGCCTGAGGCTCCAGTGATGGCGAGGGTGGTGCTCAGGCCCATGGGATACCTCTACTCCGGAGTGGGGCGGTAGGCGCCGAAGAAGATGGCGTTGAAGAGCAGGCGGCGGGTGAGGGGCAGCTGGGCCCGGAAGACCGGATCCCCGGCCAGCAGGATCACCGTGCCGAGGCCCGAGCGCTCCCGCAGGGCGTAGGCGCTCTGCTGCAGCTTGGCCTCCATGGGCTTGGGCAGGAGACCCGAGACCTTGAGGTCCTCCTTGGCGAAGTACAGGGGGTTCTCGCCGCTCTGGCTCAGCTCGAGGATGGGGTCGTTGTCGTCCAGCACGGCGGCGCCCTGCTCGGCGTGCAGGCCCCAGCCCAGGGGATGCGTGCCGTCCACCCGGGCCTTGAGGAAGCTGCCGGGGACACTCTCGGCCAGGGCGCGCTCCTCCCGCTTGTCCCAGGGCTGCACCAGCTCCGCAGGGTCCGCCTTGGCGGCCTCGTGCTTGGGATCCTTCTCCTTGGCCCGGGCCTCTTCGGCCTCCTTGCCCAGCAGGTGGAAACCCGTGGGCGTGAGGCCCGCCCGGGAGGCATAGGCCGCGCCGCCCTGGAAGGCCAGCAGGCTGCCGCCCTCCTGGAGCCAGGCCTTGAGCTTGGCCGCGCCGCCCTCGCCGAGGGTTCGCTGCCAGCTCTTCCCCTGGGCTCCATCGTCCACGAGGACCACATGGGTGAACCGGGCCAGGGAGGTGCCGCCCAGGCGGTCCGCGCGGAGCTGCACGAAGGGCAGGCCCGCTTCGATGAGGGTGTGGGCCAGGGCCCCGAAGGCCGTGGGCTTGGCGGGCCGGTCCATGAGCACCACGAGGCGTGGCGCCTTCAGGAGCAGGGCCCGGTTGGAGCCCAGGTCCGGACCCGAGGCCATCTGGGCGGTGTCCGTGGCCAGCACCGGGTGGCCATTCTGGCGCGCCAGCTCCTGCAGCCGCGCCCGCAGGTTGGCGGCGTTGGTGCGCCGGGGCAGGACGATGGTGCCGGCGCCCAGGGTCTGCCCCTGGTGCCGCACGGGTTCCGCCAGGGCCGTGGCCCTGAAGCCTTCCTGGAGAAGCGCCGCGAGGGTGCGCTCCAGGCCCTCGTGCCCCGCGGGCAGGAGGTAGCCCCAGGCGGCCTCGCGCAGGTCCACTGGAGCCGCAGTCACGGGGATCGTGGTGGCGGCCCGGGGGGCGGTCCTGGCACGCCAGGCGGGCACATGGAAGGCCAGGGGCAGGCTCCAGGCGGTGGTGTCGTAGGTGGGCTTGGGCCCCATGTGGGCCTCGCCTTCCAGCAGGGCCTGGGCCAGGGCGCCGCCCGGCTGAGCCAGGGGAATCAGGTAGCTGCCCGCGGGCAGGGTGGTGCCCCGGGCCAGGCCGATGGGCGCGAGGCCCGCCGTGGACAGGTCTGCCGCGGTGCGCTGGACCTCGATGCCGTTGCGCGCCAGCAGGGCCACCAGAGCCCGGGTCCGGCCCGGGTCCTCGCCCTCGGTCAGCAGGAAGGCCCCGGCCCGGTCACCCAGGGCCACGCGCTCGCGCCGGTCCTGCTGGAAGTCCCAGAGCAGGGCCTGGCGCTGGGCCGCGGCGGTGGCCACCGTGGCCAGGCTGGCGGTGGTGTGGCGCCCGATGCGGTCGGCCAGGGTGGCGGTCTCACCATCGAGCCGGTGGTAGGCCAGGCCCGCCTGGCCGGCGGCCTCGAAGGTCATGCCCACGGCGCCCTGGAAGGTGGGCCAGGAGTCGCCGTAGCCCGGGTAGAACAGGTCGAAGACATCGCGGCGGAAGTAGGCCCAGCCCCGGGCGTCGAAGGCCTCGGCGAGGCCCTGGCCGAAGGCCGCCTGCCAGCGCCCGGCGAAGGCGCTGGGCAGGGCCTCGTGGATGGGCTGCATGGTGGGCGGGAAGTAGTAGCTGCTCTCGGACCACATCTCGTGGACATCCGCGGCCACCTGGGGGCGCCAGCGGAGGAACTCGGCGGTCTTGGCGCGGGTCTCGCCCTGGGTCTGCCAGGCCCAGTCGCGGTTCAGGTCGAAGAGGCGGTGGTTGAAGCGGCCCCCGGGCCAGCGGGCGGTGTTCTGCGCGTCCTGAGGGTCGCTGACGTTGAAGGGCGTGCTGGCCTCGGCCACGCCCTGCAGGTGCCGGGCCCGGCCATCGGGGTTCTGCGTGAGGTCCAGCAGCAGCACCACCCGGTCCAGCTGCCGCAGCACCTCGGGCGAGCGGGCGGCGGCGAAGTGGTAGGCCACGGCCAGGGCCGCTTCGGAGCCGGAGGCCTCGGCGCCGTGGACCGAGTAGCCGATCCACACGAAGACGGGACTGGTCTCGGTGATGCGTCGGGCCTCGTCCTCGGTGCAGCTGCCGGGATCCGCCAGCTTCGCGTTGAGGGCCTGCAGCTCGTCGAGGCGGCGCAGGTTCGCGGGGGCGGTGATCACCAGGAACGGCTGCTCGCGGCCCTCCTCGGTGACGTTCAAGGTGGTCAGCCGCACCCGGTCCGGCGCGGCGGCGGCCAGGGCGCGGACGTAGGCGAGCAGCTCATCGTGGGGCGTGTAGCGGGTGCCCAGGGCAGGGACCGGCACTTCGGGCCGGTGGTCCGCGGTGGGCAGCAGGCCCGCGGGCAGGCTGGCGGCCAGGGGCGCGGCGACGAGCAGGGCGACGAGGGCGGGCGGGGGCCGCAGGGCCATGTCAGGCCAGGTCCAGGAAGGCCGGACCGACGGTGGTGATCGAGCCCGCGCCGAAGGTGATGACCAGGTCCCCGCTGTGGGTGAGGGCGCGCAGGGCTTCGGGTAGGTCCTCCACGCGGCCCACCAGGTGGACATCCTTCTGGCCGTGGGAGCGCAGGGTCTCGGCCACGACTGCCCCGTTGACCCCCTGGATGGGCTGCTCGCCGGCGGGGTAGATGTCCGTGACCACCACCAGGTCCGCCTCGAAGAAGGCGGTGCCGAACTCGTCCAGCAGGGCCTTGGTGCGGCTGTAGCGGTGGGGCTGGAAGGCCGCGACGATGCGGCGCTCCGGGAACCCGGCCCGGGCTGCGGCCAGGGTGGCGGCGATCTCCGTGGGATGGTGGCCGTAGTCGTCCACCACCAGCACGCCGCCCCTCTCGCCCTTCAGGTGGAAGCGCCGGTCCGCGCCGGTGAAGCTGGCCAGGCTGGCGCGGATGACCTCGGGATCCACGTCGAGCTCCAGGGCGATGCCGATGGCCGCCAGGGCGTTGAGCACCATGTGGTGGCCGGGCACGCCCAGGCTGAAGGCGCCCAGGTCCTTGCCGTGGGCTCGCAGCTTGAAGTGGGTGCGGAAGCCCTCCTGGCGGATCTCTCGGGCCCGGATGTCCACCTGGGGATGGGTGCCGTAGGTGTAGACCCGGCGCTTCAGGCGCGGGCGCACCGCGGCGGCGTGGGGATCGTCCATACAGAGGAAGACCGAGCCGTAGAACGGCACCTTGTTGGCGAAGGTCACGAAGGCCTCCTGGATCTCGTCCAGGTCCTTGTAGTGGTCCAGGTGTTCCCGGTCGATGTTGGTGATGACGGCCAGGGTGGGGTTGAGCATGAGGAAGCTGCCGTCGCTCTCGTCGGCCTCGGCCACCAGGAAGGGGCCCTTGCCCAGCTTGGCGTTGCTGCCGATGGTGCCAAGCTTGCCGCCGATGACGATGGTGGGGTCGATGCCGCCCTGGCTGAGCACCTGGGCCACCATGCTGGTGGTGGTGGTCTTGCCGTGGGAGCCCGCCACGGCGATGCCGTACTTCATGCGCATGAGCTCCGCCAGCATCTCGCCGCGGGGGATGACCGGGACCTTGGCGGCGTGGGCGGCCACGACCTCGGGGTTGTCCCCCTTCACGGCGGAGCTGATGACCACCACCTGCGCGCCCTGGATGGCGCTGCCCTGGTGGCCCAGGTGGACGGTGATGCCGAGACCGCGGAGGCGCTGGGTTACGGCGCTCTCCTTCAGGTCCGAGCCGGAGACCTGGTAGCCCAGGTTGGCGAGCACCTCGGCGATGCCCGACATGCCGATGCCGCCGATGCCCACGAAATGGATGTGCTGGATCTTACCGAACACCTGGCGACTCCCCTGTTTGAAAAGGCCAGGATACCGCCTCGGCGGTCCCCCGGAGTGTTCATGGCACGGCTCTGGCATGATGTTCATCTCACTCAGCGCCAGGAGGTGCACGATGTCGACGGGGATTTCGCAATACCGTGTCCTGTCTACCGTTATGACCTTTGCCCTGGTCGCGGCCATCTGTGGCGCATCGCCACAGGAGGGCAGAGTGCCGCGTCCCCAGCCCCAGTCGCAGCCCCAGGCTCCCCCGCCCTCCGCCGCTCCGGCGCCATCCTCCAGCCCCAGGCCCCAGTCTCCCGAGGGTCGCGTCCCCCGCCAGTCCCCGAACCGGCGGACCCAGGATCACCCCCGCCCCAGCGGGGGCATGCGCCTGTCCGGGGTGCACTACATCGCCGGGACCCGGCTGATCATCCCACCCCCCTGGCAGCGCTGCAGGGTGCTCCCCGACCTGGTCTACTGGCAGCACCGGGACCTCATCGCCGAGATCCAGTGGCTCTCCCGGGGGGGCTTCATTCCCGTGACCCCGCTGGGCAACGGGGTGGACGCCCTCTCGGATTTTGTCCAGGTGCCCGCGGGCTGGCGCGCCTACGGCCTGGCTGTCCCCGCCGGCGGCACCGTGCAGGTGGAAGTGCAGCACGAGAAGCTCGGCTGGTTCCGGCTCATGCTGGTGGACCAGTGGGGGACGCCCGGTCCCGGCATGCTGCAGGCGGCCATCGCCCACCAGCCGGTGCTGGTGACCTACCAGAACCCAGGCAAGGAAGCGACGGCGGTCTACGTCATCGTGGACGACCCCGCCTGGTGGTCTGACGCCAAGTTCCCCTACACCCTGGTCGTGCGCCGGGACTGGGACCCGGCCCAGGTGGACCTCAGCCAGGTGAAGATGGTCGCGGGCCTCTGGGGCACCACCCCCAGCGTCACCGCCCAGTTCCGCGGCCGCAGCCTCACCGGCCCCGCCGTTTTCCCGCACTGAGCCCAGTCTTATCCCCTCGCAGGAACGGCCCCGACGGGGCCGTTCCTGAGTCAGGTCCAGGGACAGCTTCCGGTCACCTGCATGCGGAAGGCGCGGGGCTCGAGGCTGAGCTCGGCGCGGTCGCGCTCGGGGGCGGGCTCGCCGTCCAGGTGCCAGGGCAGGGGGCGCTCCAGGCGCAGGAGGGCGCTGCGCACGCGGCCTTCCCTGCGGAGTGGCGTGGTGCCGCCCTCCCGGAACAGCTGGGGCACTTGCGAGGCCAGGGCCAGCCAGCCCGGGCGGGCCAGCGTCGCCCACTGCAGGAGGCCGTCAGTGGGATCGGCCCCGGGCGCGATCCAGAGGCCGCTGCCGAAGGTCGGCAGGTTGGCGAAGCTGAGGCTCCAGGCCGAAGTCGGCAGAGCCGGCGGGGCCGCGTGGAGGGCGGCGCGGATTCGCTCGATGCGCCCTGAGTTCGGGGGGGTGGGCAGCGCCTCCGCCTCCCAGGTCAGGCCCGCCTCCGGCCAGGTCCGCCACAGCTGCCAGCAGGCCTGGGCGTAGGTGCTGAAGCCCCGCCCCGGCAGGGTGTCGAAGCGGTGGGCCACGGCGGCTTCGAAGCCCGTGCCGCAGATGTTGAGGAAGGGGTTGCCGTCCAGGCGGGGCAGGTCCAGGTGCAGCTCCCGGCCCTCCAGCAGGCGCCGCAGGGCGCCCGCGGG
>Ga0007882_10000885_pt1 | contig 17635 bp, 13 predicted proteins | sample CryBogCBH12Aug01_FD_71195 | JGI IMG/M metagenome (GOLD analysis project Ga0007882, IMG submission 71195) | Freshwater microbial communities from Crystal Bog, Wisconsin, USA - CBH12Aug09.1 | ecosystem: Environmental > Aquatic > Freshwater > Lake | place: Crystal Bog, Wisconsin, USA | collected... | reverse complement strand
GATTAAACCAGTTGATAAAAATCAATGGGAGTTGCAATTACCTAATATGAAAAAAATTGATTTAACTATTCTATTTGGTGATGGAGAAATTGAGGAAAATAGCTATGCTAGCGAGTTTGGCAAGACTGAAAAAACGCAATGTTTAATTGTTCAGTTGCTTGGTTCAGATACTTTGAATTCACAAGTTCAGCTTCACTGGGGTTGATGTGCACATTCTGTTTCTCACTGATAACTTTCCTCCTGAAGTCAATGCACCAGCTAGTCGCACATTTGAACATTGCCGTGAGTGGGTAAATTTGGGCGAACAGGTGACAGTCATTACCTGCGCCCCAAATTTCCCCAAAGGAAAAGTCTTTTCTGGATACCGTAATCGCTTATGGCAAACCGAGACCATGGAAGGTATTCGGGTTATCCGTGTTTGGACTTACATTACCGCTAATGAGGGCTTTGTTCGGCGCAGCTTGGACTATCTTAGTTTTATGGTTGTCGCAACCATCGCTTCCCTGTGGATAAGAAAAGTCGACGTTGTTATTGGAACCTCGCCTCAGTTTTTCACTGTTTGCGCTGCATACGTAGTGGGTTTATTAAAGCATGTGCCTTGGGTCTTTGAGTTGAGGGATATTTGGCCAGAATCAATTAAGGCTGTTGGCTCAATGCAGGATGGACCGCTATATAGGATGCTAGAGCGTTTAGAGCTATTTCTCTATAAAAAAGCCAATCGCATCATCGCATTGACTCAATCATTCAAAAAAGAGCTGATTGCACGTGGCGTAGAGGCCGATAAGATAGATGTTGTGACTAATGGGGTTGATTTAAGTCTTTTTAAGCCACGCAATAAAAATGTGGCCTTAGTGCAAAGCTTGGGACTCGAAAATCAATTCATTGCTGGCTACATTGGTACTATTGGTATGGCGCATGGGCTTGAAACCCTCATTGAGGCAGCTGAAATCATTCAAAATATATCTAATAACCAGAATCAAAATCACAATATCAAAATTTTGCTCTTGGGTGATGGAGCAAGGAAAGAATCTCTCAAGCAGTTGGCGAAAGATAAGGGGCTCAGTAACCTAATCTTTATTGATACCGTTTCGAAAGCTGAGGTGGCAGATTACTGGTCTTTGTTAGATATTTCGATCATCCATCTCAAGAAAGATCCATTATTTGAGAAAGTAATCCCCTCAAAATTATTTGAGTGTATGGCTATGGGGATCCCAGTGCTTCATGGGGTGCTAGGAGAGTCAGCGGAAATTGTCAACAGTCTAGGGGTCGGGAAAACTATAAGCCCTGAAAGTTCACAAGAGCTTGCTAAGGAATTACTCCGTCTTGCGAAAAATCCTCAGGAATTAGAGTTGATGAGGCAGGCTGGCTTGATCTCTGCCGGCCGATTTGATAGAGCTAGACTTGCGCAAAAGATGCTGACGGTAGTTAAATTTGCGCTATAGAATTGAACTATTGAAATTGCAGGAATTTGAGACCAAACCCTAGTAGTCGATCATCATTGGAAGAGTCTATAGCGTTATTAGGAGATTCGGGATTGAGGGACTCTACATCGATATAAATATAAGGCTTGGCAAGGACATCAGCTGGAAGTGCAATGGAGATTGAGTAATTTCTTGCGCTATTGACTGTAATCGTCCGCAATAATTTTTGATCAATAAAAATTTTAAATGTTTGCGAAGGATGTTTTGAAGTCACAAAAGCGCGCATATTGATATTAAGTGATTTGATAGGATCGATTGGTAATGGTATTACTAGGTGAGAAGACTGTCCTATAGACCAAATGCCCCAGTCTTCCGGTGATCCCCACCCCTCTAGCAGGAAATTTTGTGCCCCATAGCTTTCGTTATTGAAGTAAATTTTCGAGTTGCGTTTTACAGATGGGTTTATTTTATCTAGCTCAACTATGCCCGCATGGTTGATAGGGGGGTAGGATGAATTTTTCTTAAATCCAGGCGCCAGAACAAGGATCTCATCTATTCTTGCCAATAAGTCATTATTTCTATTAGCCAAGGGCTGTGGCCTTTCGGGATCTAATTTATAAGAGTCGAACAAATACAATGTTGATTCATCGTAAATGCCTTGGGCGTTCAGAGATTCAAATTTTTTATTTGAGCTAAACGCCTTTGTGCAATCAATACGCGCTAGGTAAGCAGATGTGGTGCCAAGACGATAGAGTGCCGCGAAGCGAGCAACATCTGCCCACCCTCTTTGCTCTTGTTTGCACCTAAGTGGCATATAGACCACTTTTTTGTAGTGTTGTGCAAAGTCTTTCCAAATAGGGTTCTTAAACGGCACATCAATTACCCAGTCCGTAGTCATTAGTTTTTTTCGCAATGGGATCCAGCCAGAGCTTGTATCAACGATTTGTATCAGCAAGCAAACACCTAGAATACCAATCGATATTTTGGTCGTATAAGTTCTGACGATAATAAAGAGGGCAACAAATAGCCCCAAATAGAGAACTGGCCACATTAATCTTGAACTCGCCCTTAAGATATTGGCACCATCTAAAATAGACTGAGGTATTGGGATATAAAAATTAAGTTGACCAATACTAAGTTTGTTAGATAGTGCAAACACTATGAACGCTAATGAAATCAGAGTTAGATACCTATACCTTTGTATATAAGAGGGAATAAGAGGCCCCCAGCGCTTAAAGATTATTGTGAATATTGCGGTGAATATAAGTGAAATCGCTCCAAGACCTAAATAGCTGTAACCCTCATAGTCAAAATTAAATTGAGGATTTGACTTTAAAAGATATGACCACCCATGTGGGTTAAGTAGTGAGAAGGGATTGAAGCGAAATTCTCCATAGCCTTGCCCAATAGATGCACTCGTTTCTACGGAAAAATATCCACACAGATACATGATTGTGCCAATCAGAGTGGCGAGCATGAAAGTGAGGGGAATGATTCGGAATGAAGTTTTTAGGCTATTTACAAAAAATGGAAGATATAAGGCGAGAGCTATCGAAAATAAATAAAAATGAATAGATGCAGAGATTCCTAGCAGAATCGCCCAGTAGGATATATTTTTTATATTAAATTGACTGAGATTTAAATAAAGGGCGGCTAGTATTAAAAATTGACTAACTAATGCTGTGTGCACCCCTATGCGCCAAAGCATTGGCGGAAAAAAGATAAAAAACCCAATGCCTAGAATTTGAATGCGCATATCTTTGGTAATGAGTCTCATTAGTTGCAAAGCAAAAAATGCTTGCAGGACAAAACAAAGAAAAAGCCATAATCCAAAATATTGAAATATATCTGGCAGTAAGTCATTAAGTGGCTTAAAGAGAATGGCGGCCAGCGGAATTGAGTCTGAGAACACAATAGATGAGCTGATGTCCAAACCAAAATTGGGGTTTAAGCCGGGAGGAAAAGACCAGTTTGAGAATCGAAAAAAAGACCAGCCCAAGTAATGTTGCAAAGGATCTGCATGGCTTAACCAGCGGTCGTTTGTTGGATCAAGTGCTTTGGGCCCGACAATCAGAAAAAAAGATAGGCAACCAAAAAGTATTGAACTTATTATTTGTAAATGACGATTTATAAGTCGCATGACACGTTTGGCTTAACTTTGATTTAATGGGCTTGAGGCCTCATTTTGCACCTATGTGCTTTTATCTGATGGTCTTAAGCAAAAGAATAAGAATTTTGCTTATTATCCCTTCAAAAGATAGCTGCTTGATGGTGTTTTTCCAGCAATTTTGATTAATTGGATCTTCAGAAAAATTGATAGGCTCTTGAAATTAAAGATTAAAATCGATTAAACATCCTATTTAAGCCCTTGCGCCGTCTTGATATTGGCGTTATTCAATAGGCACTTCAACATTGGCCTATACATGAATAGATTTAATCAAGCACCCATTGAAACGCTATCTTATCGTCCAGATTTGAATGGGTTAAGGGCGTTAGCGGTACTAGCAGTTATTGGCTTCCATTACTTCCCCAAATCAATCCCAGGAGGGTTTATCGGGGTAGATGTTTTCTTCGTTATTTCTGGATATTTGATATCTAGAATCTTATTTTCCGAAATGGATTCTGGAGGTTTTAGTGTCATTGATTTTTATGTACGCAGAGTACGTAGAATATTTCCAGCTCTTATATTGGTTTTGGTATTTGGGTTGATATTAGGATGGTTTACGCTACTCGCAGATAGTTATATGCAATATGGAAAGCATATGTTTGGGGGTGCTACCTTTATAGATAACATCTTGTATTTCAACGAAGCAGGGTATTTTGATGGCTCCGCACTTTCAAAGCCATTGCTGCATTTATGGAGTCTAGGTATTGAGGAGCAGTTTTATCTAGTATGGCCACTGCTGCTAATCTTAATCAAAAAATCTAGAAAAAATCTTTTGCATGTGATCGCGGGACTTGCGATCCTTTCTTTTGGATTGAATATCTATACCGTGTTTTCAAATCAAGCCGCATCTTTTTACCTGCCACTGCCCAGATTTTGGGAGTTATTGATTGGCTCTTTAATTGCCTATCGCGAACTGTATGTAAATGGAGACCATTCAACCAATCGCTATTTGACCAAAAAAATGGTTGATTTCATGCCTGGGGCTGGGCTGGCTTTAATGCTATTTGGGGTATTTTTTCTGAATGCTCGGTCTTCATTTCCAGGTTATTGGGTATTGATACCGGTTGTCGCTGGTGCTTTATTGATTTCTAGTGCCAGTGATTGCTTACTCAATAAAAAATTATTGAGTAACAAGGTATTAGTTTGGATTGGGTTGATCAGCTATCCTTTGTATTTGTGGCACTGGGTATTACTTTCTTTTGCTTACCTCGTAAGGTATGAGCCGTTGCCCAATAATATAAAGGTCTTGCTACTCATTGCGAGCTTTTTATTTGCCTCCTTAACCTACCACTGTGTCGAATTACGTATTAAAAAATATACCAATTTAAAAAAATTGGCGAAACATTTACTCTTTTTAATTTTATTGGCCGGGCTTGCTGGTTGGCTAGTATATGAGCAGGCAGGATTTCCCGAAAGACGGAAGTCTTCCGTCACCGGCACGTTTATTCATGATTTATCTGGGATTCAAAATTCCTATACCTTTTTTAAGACGGACGATGAGTGGCGCTATAGAAGTTGCCATGCCCCTAATCCGGACATCAGCTTCAATTCATTAAAAGAGAGGTGCGTTGATCCTGAGAGGCCGCTGATTTTTCTCTGGGGTGATTCATATGCTGCCTCATTCTATTCGGGTCTATCGAAATTGAGGGATGAAGCAAAAAGGTCTTTTGGGTTGGCTCAATTTACCAATTCAAACACCCCTCCTTTTTATCTTCCTGACCAAAGGGGTGCTGATTGGAAGTCAAATAACAGGACGCTATTTGAGATCAATGCTGATAAGTTAGCGCTGGTAGAAGAGCTAAAACCAAAATTAGTTATCTTAATGTGGAAATTTGACGGCGAGCGAGCTTATCTCAATGAACTTCCTATGACTGCCGATCAAGAGGTTTTGAAGATTGTTGAAACTATTTCTAAAATTCAATCGGCATCCCCTTCAACCAAGGCGGTTGTAATCGGCCCCTTGCCTCATTGGAAATATGATTTGAGGCATGTGGTGGCGGAATATGCTAGAGATCATGGGGGCAACCTTCCTCCTTTGTATATGAATTATGGAATGCAAGATGCACCCTTGCAGTGGGATGCGTTTTTTAAAGCACAATTTTTACGTCTGCACATCGACTATATTTCTGCAATAGATATCCTCTGTAGGGATGGTAAGTGCTTGACTCGAACCGATGATGTTCCAGAGCATTTAATTACGGTCGATTATGGGCACCTATCAAAAGCCGGCGCAGAGCTTCTTGCCGAGAAAATTAAGGGTCGCCTATTGCATGATTTAAGCCAATAAGTAATCATCTCTTAAAATGCTAACCATATGAAATTAAAGATTAAAATCGAACAATCTCCAAATAAAATGCTTCTGCCATCCTAAATTGCCAAATAAACGCCAAAAAATCCTCATTGTCTTTGGAACTAGGCCTGAAGCCATTAAAATGGCTCCCTTAATCCATCGATTAAAAGAGTTGCCAAACGAGTTTGAGGTGACGGTTTGCATCACAGCGCAACATCGTGAAATGCTTGATCAGGCACTTTCTTTTTTTGATATTAAGCCCGATATCGACCTAGATTTAATGAAGCCAGGGCAAACAGTTAGTGCTTTAGTGGCTTCAGTTCTTTCTGCGGTAGCGGAGTTGATTGCTTCTGATCGACCTGACTGTCTATTGGTTCACGGGGATACCAGCACCACCTTGGCTGCTGCTATGGCAGGTTTCTTTGCGGGGGTTCCTGTTGGACATATTGAAGCGGGGCTGCGCACTTATCGAATGATGGAACCTTTTCCAGAGGAATTCAATCGTCAGGTGGTTAGTAAAGTAGCCCAATGGAACTTTGCACCCACTGAAGGTAATCGTCAAAATCTCTTGAATGAGTCTTTTAAAGACTCTTCTATAACCGTTACAGGCAATACCGTAATAGATGCCTTGTTTTTAGCATTAAGGCAGATCGATGCAGATGCCGTTAAAACCGCAAAAATTACCAAGCATTTATCAGATAGACTGCCATTTAATTGGAGAGATGAGCGCTTCGTACTAATGACTGGCCATCGGCGAGAAAATTTTGGCGAGGGGATACGACAGATCTGCGAAGCCATTACAGTGCTCGCTAAAAACTATCCTCAGGTTCATTTTGTCTATCCAGTGCACCTTAATCCCCAAATACAAAAGCCGGTAAATGATTTATTGAAGGGATATTCTAATATTCATCTAATTGAGCCTTTGGGATATCCGGAGTTTGTTTATCTCATGAAGCATTGCTATATCGTATTAACCGACAGTGGAGGTATCCAAGAAGAGGCGCCCAGTCTTGGAAAGCCTGTTTTAGTCATGCGTGATGTCAGCGAGCGCCCAGAAGCTATTGCGTTTGGAACCGTAAAGTTAGTTGGCACTCAGTCAGATGCCATCATTCAAGGGGTTAAAGAGTTGTTAGATAATCAATCCATATATGAACAGATGGCAAAGACAACTAACCCTTACGGTGATGGCCAGGCCTGCAATCGCATTATTGAAGTATTGAGGAGTCAGCATGCAGACTAAAACGGTATGCGTGATTGGATTGGGATATATAGGACTTCCAACCGCAGCTTTATTGGCTGGCAAAGGCTATCAAGTCGTTGGCGTTGATGTCAACCCAAAAACAGTTGAGACCATCAATAAAGGGCAGATTCATATTGTTGAGCCTGATCTGGATGCTTTTGTGCGCTCTGCTGTGAGTTCGGGAAAATTAAAAGCGCAAACTGCGCCAGCAAATGCCGATATTTTTATGGTGTGCGTTCCAACACCGCTTTCAGAAAAACGAGATGGAATACCACAGCCCGATATTAGCTATGTGGAGTCTGCCGTTAAAAGCATAGCCCCTTATTTAAAGTCTGGTAATTCTGTTATTTTGGAATCTACTTCGCCTGTAGGTACAACAGCAGCAATGACAAAAGTGTTAAGTGCGTTGGGGGTGGATGTATCGAAAATTCATATTGCCTACTGTCCAGAGCGAGTGCTACCAGGAAAAATCATGACTGAATTAGTAGAGAATGATCGGGTAGTAGGGGGCATGACGCCGAGTGCATCAGATGCTGTATCCGAGTTTTATAAAACCTTTGTGCGCGGTGAGGTAATTCAAACGGATGCTCCAACTGCTGAAATGTGTAAGCTTGCAGAAAATAGCTATCGCGATGTCAATATTGCCTATGCCAATGAGCTATCTCTCATTTGTGCCAATGCCGGTATTAACGTTTCCAAACTAATCGAGTTAGCGAACCGTCATCCACGAGTCAACATTCTGACTCCTGGTGTTGGTGTGGGTGGCCATTGTATTGCTGTTGACCCCTGGTTTGTGGTGGCTAAAGATCCCAATAATGCGCGTTTAATTCATGCTGCTCGCAATGTAAATGACTACAAAACTGAATGGGTGATTGCTCAAATTTCTGAGCAACTTAAGCAATTGCATCTGACTTTAAAACGCAAACCAAAGGTGGCGTGTTTTGGATTGGCATTTAAACCAGATATTGATGATTTGCGAGAGTCCCCAGCGCTTTTGGTTGCTGAAAAAGTATCGCAGATGGATTGTGATCTGCTTGTTGTAGAGCCCAATATTGATTATCACGATTCCTTTACTCTATCCGAGCCCCTGAAAGGGTATGATTCTGCTGATCTTCTGATATTTTTAGTAAAACATCGACAGTTTATCGATCTTGTGAAGCGAACGAACCCAAGTGGTAAAACAGTTTTAGATTATTGTGGAATCTTATGAGAATTAGCTATCAAATTATTTGTGACTTTTGGTCGCAAAACAAAAAAATCCTCATTAGTTGGCAAGTGGTTTTTTTGCTTCTAGCTGGAATCTACCTGGCCATCACACCCAAAACATATGAGGCGTATTTTCAAGTTAAGACAGCTAAAATATCAATTGATGGTAACTGGAGCGTTCTTAAGCTTGGTCGCAATACTCGCCGCGATCTCATGTCGCCATCGGGATTTCCAGCGGATCTCGTGAAGTCCTGCATGGGTGATGATAATCATGCCTTACGTCGCTCTTTAGTCGACTCAATACAAATTGACATTATTGATGATTTTGGCGGGGTAATGGGCATTGCAGTTCGATTAGTCGGCATTGAACATGCTCGGGATTGCGCTAATTTACTAGCCAACTATATTGTTGAAGGTTCTGACGCTGCTTTAAATAAGAGATTGGTCGATGATGGTTTTGTTACTGGAGTAATACAAAAAGGCAAAGTACAGGCTTTTGAAAAGCCTGCTGTGACCTCGCAAATTCAGATGAGTGATGAGTATGTCAAACCTAGGAGTAAGAATATCTTGATATTGGCTTCTTTGCTGGGAATGATGGGTTCAATTGCCTATGTCATATTAAGAAGGCGATATCGTGCTTAATAACGATGCAAACAAGAAAGAGCTGGTGGGCTATTTTTTAGTATGCATGCTGATTAACGCCATTATTTTTTTTAAAAATCCACCCGTCTTTTTTATTCCCGATGCGTTGCTACTAGCTTATTTGGCTTATAAATTTAAAGATTTAGATCAAAATATGTCGCCACTATTTTTTGTGGGGGCACTACTATTTTTTGGCTATTATTTATTTTCTCCCGAACCAACCGATATTGAATACCCAAATAAATTTCTAGTAACCCTAAAGCCATTTGTTTATATTTGCATCTTAGCGATCTATTCAAGAAATGCGCCAGCTAAGTCTTTATATAGTTTATTAAAGGGCATCATCGCTTTTTACCCATTTTTATTGATGTGGAATATTGCGCTTTATTTTATTAAGCACCGCCCACCGCTTGCCAGATTAATACCAGAATCTAGACCATTTTTTATTTTTGAGAATAATTTTGAGCTAACTTTTTATATCACTTGTTTTATTGCGCTAGTATTTATTTATAAAGACAAGAGTTTAAAAAACTACTGTTATTTGTGTTTAGTGGTCCTGCTGGCTAATAGTCGCTCTGGCTTACTTTCTTTTATTGTGATTAGCCCTTTTTATTTTTGGTCATTAGACGCTAAAAAGCGCTGGTTAGCTTTATCTGTTGCAGCCATTGCCGCTGGGTTTGTGGGTGTGAGTCGTAATATTACGCAAATTGCTGGCAATGTCGATCGTCTTCAAACACTCTCTCTCATGTGGCAGTCTTATGACAGTAGCTTTACAGAATTACTTTCTTATCCATTGGGGCACGGCATTTATGCGAAAGTGCCAACCTATCTTTGTATCAAGTTGCCATATTTTGCCGAATGGTTTGTGGGCAATAGTAACAACTGTGACCCTTTAATGCTCCAAGCCTTTTACACTCGCGGGCTATTTCAATTTGGTTTTTACATTACGCTGTTAATTCCACTCATGTTTTTTTGGCTCGTTAAGCGCGAAACCGGCGCCAAGCTTGCGTTTCTAATTATTGCCCCAATGGCCTGTGTAGCCACTTCAGTAGGAGGCTTTTCAAATGGATTGGCATTCTTAGGCGTATTGCTGTGTGTTTATTCCTTTGTACAAGTTAGTAATCAAACGCATACTACTATCCACAGCTAGCCATGCTCAGTATCGTAACGATTAATTTCAATAATGCATTGGGATTAAAGAAGACAATTGATTCTTTGAGCATTTTTCGTGGTTCAGGGTTTCAATGGGTATTTATTGATGGTGGATCAATGGATGGCTCGCTCGAGCTGGCAAAGATATTTGCCAATACTGGGGATGTCATTATTTCAGAGCCAGATTCTGGAATCTACAATGCAATGAATAAGGGTATCGCTAACACGACCGGTGATCAGATCCTATTTTTAAACAGTGGTGATGCGATGCATTCAGATATTCAGTCAATTGAAGAGTTGGACTTAGATAAAGTTATGGACCTTCATTTATTTGGGTTCCAGATACGCAATAAAATACGTATGCCAAGAATGAACGCCTGGAGAGTGTGGTCTATGCCAACGTCACATCAGGCAATTATTTATTCTTCAAATCTCTTGCGTAAGTTTCCTTTTAACGAGTCTTATCGCTATGGTGCTGACTTTGAGCATTATTTGCGTATCAATAGTTCAAGTTTGAGTATTGCAAAGACGATGAAACCATTAATCATTAATGAGCCTTATGGCAGTGATCAGAGTTTGGCGGTAGTTTTAGATGAGTATCGGCGCGCATTAATTGAAAATGGTTACCCACGTCTTTGGGCTCAATTTGTATATTGGCTAAAGTCACGGTATTTGAAAGTTGCCCTAGGGTTATGAAAATAACGGCGATCATTCTGACTTTTAATGAAGAGATTCATCTAGCAAGGTGTATTGAGTCTTTATTGCCGTTAACAAAAGACATTGTGGTGGTTGACTCCCTTTCATCTGATCGTACAGTTGAAATTGCTCGGCAATATGGCGCAAAAGTCCTGGAGCGCGCCTGGGAAAATAACCATTCCATCCAATTTAATTGGGCTCTTACCCAGCTCGAACCTGGGCAGGCTGATTGGATTTTGCGTATCGATGCCGATGAAGTGCTAACCCCAGAATTAATTTCAGAATTGCAACAAGAGCTTCCTAGCTTAAGCGAGAAAAAGGTGGGCATTCACTTTTTTAGAAAAATCTGTTTTCAAGGTAAGTTAATTCAGCACGGTGGCGTAGGGCGAAATAAAGTTTCAAGAATGTTTCGTTATGGACATGGAAAATCTGAAGCGCGTTGGATGGATGAACATATTAAGATTGATGGCCAATGCATTGATCTTTCTGAATGTATGGTTGATGACAACCTTAATTCTATTTCCTGGTGGATAGATAAACATAATAATTATGCAAGTCGTGAAGCAGTAGATTTGCTCAATCTCAAATATCAATTTACTGCTTTGGATTCGGTATCCGATGCTAATGTAAAGTCATCCATCACCAAGAAGCGCTGGATTAAGGAGCATCTATATGCAAAACTACCCCTTGGCATGAGGTCTTTAGGTTACTTCTTATATCGATACATTCTTTTAGCTGGATTCTTAGATGGCTCTATCGGCACTCAATTTCACTTTCTACAAGCTTTTTGGTATCGCTACTTAGTAGACATTAAGATTTTTGAAGTGGAGCGCTATATCAAAACGCATTCGGTTAGTCCAAAAGTTGCAATTGATCATGTTCTAGGTATCAAACTGTAGAGATGAATCCAACAGTTTCGATTATTACAGTTTGCTTTAATAGTGAAGAAACCATTCGAGATACGATTGAATCCGTGTTGTCTCAAGACTATCCAAGTATTGAATATCTTCTGATTGATGGCGGTTCTAGTGACCAAACCCTGTCAATTATCAAGGAGTATGAGGATAGGATTTCGATTATTGTTTCAGAGCAAGATTGCGGGATTTATGATGCGATGAATAAGGGCATAGCCTTAGCAAGCGGTGAAATCATTGGCATGCTCAATTCAGACGATATCTATATGAATACCCATGTTGTATCAGAGTTGATTGAAAAGATGCAGTTAGAGAAAGCCGACAGTGTTTTTGCTGATCTAGTGATTGTCGATCCCGTAGACCTTAATAAAGTGCTTCGCTATTACGACTCGAGTTACTTTTCCCCTAAAAAATTTCGGTTTGGCTGGATGCCTGCGCATCCAACTTTTTTTGTTAAAAAGTCTCTGTACGATAAAGTCGGCCCCTATTCTTTGGAGTATAAGATTTCAGCAGACTATGAAATGCTCATTCGACTTCTTTGGGTGGAAAAGGCGACTTATGCCTATCTTCCAAAGCCAGTAGTCAGAATGAGACATGGTGGTGCCAGCACATCTGGGCTAGATAGAAATTGGCTTCTTAATAAGGAGATTGTTAAAGCCTGCAAGGCTAATGGCCTGTATACAAATCTTGGATTTTTGGCCCTGAAAATACCTAAAAAGTTACTGGGTTTAATGATAAATGCTTAATCTTCCACACATGCTTTTGATTCAATCGTTATGTTCAGTAATTCCCTTATTTGGGGTTGCTATGTATCTTTTTAAGAAAGAGGTGCAAGCTTTTTATATTCCCATCATTTCAGTTAGCCTCTTAATTTTTACCCTGTATATATTTGCGATTTTTGATCAACTCAACTTTGGTTGGTACTTCTTTTTGTTGGGCGGATGTTCATTATTTATTTTCAATTGCAAGGGTTTTTGGCAGGCAATTTCACCTAAGTTGACTATTTCAAGTCTTTTGCTCTTGCTCTACTTAATCCCCTTCATTGTTCTACTTAATTCCATACCCGATAATTTTCAACTTTCATATTGGGATGAATTCGCTGATTGGGGGATGTCAATCAAATATATGTTTGCCGAGAACCGCCTTTATTCTTACTGGAAGGAGGGGTATTTCAATTATGGCCACTACCCGCCAGCTCAACAGCTACTGCAGTATTATTTTTTAAAGTTTACCGGTTGGTCTGAACTCTGCCTTATTGGGATTCAGTTATTTTTTCTATTATTCATTCAAGTTTCACTATTCGGCACACCAAAAAAATATTTTGCGTTTGGTGCTTTGATGTATTGTGCCTCACTTACAGTCACAGCTTACTTTCACTTTTTCTTGAATAATATTTATGTAGATACATTGCTGGCTTTTTATTTTTCTTCTACCTTTTTGTATCTACTGACTTCAAAAAATACGATTATTGAGAATGTGCTTGGATGTTTGATGCTTTTCATTTTGGTGCAAATTAAGCAAGTAGGGCTTATCTTCAGTTTGGTCTTATTGGCCAGTTATTTTTTAAAGATATTTATTTCCTCCTGCAGTATTTCTAATGGGGTTTTGATATTTAAGCCAATCCTTCTTCCGACAAGAAATGATAAGAGCCGAGATGGCACTTTGCCCTTCATTTTCGCCATAAGCTCAACTAGCTCTATTTTTCTCTCGTATTATTCGTGGTCTATTTTTAAAAAGGTTAATGGGGTCATTAGCAATAAATCTGAGACGATTCCGAGTTTTATAAAGTTTTTTGAAAATCCGCTTGCGGATAGAATAAGAGATACAACCCATTTATTTCTTATTCGCTTATCAGAGAGTAGCTTTGCTATTGGGGTAAAGTTTTATTATTTGATTCTGTTGTTAATTGGTTTTGGTGCCTTGCTTGCATTGTTTGTGAATAGAACAAAAAGAGTCTCTGACTTTTTTATGCTTTTGACGTTTGGTCTAGGATCAGTTTTTTACTTCCTTTTTGTTTTGATGGCTTACATCCTCTTCTTTAGTTACGAAGAGGGCATTGTCATGTCAGGTTTTGAGCGCTATACGGCGATATATTTTATTGCCTGGTCCTTGGTTTTATTGGGCTATGTGGCTCAGAAGACGCTTGCTACCCTTGTAGGTAAGATGCTGGCAGTATTTGCTATTTGCGCTCTTTTATTCGTTACTCCGCCACATGATTTTTATAAAATCATTAGTCACATCACTCTTAATGATGAGGTATTGCAAAATAGGCAAAAGATTAACGCCCTAGTTAATCAATTGCGTAATGTTCCAGGGGAGTCCAAGATCTATTTTTTAGCACAAAGCTATGGAGGATTTATCGAGCGTGTTTTCCAATATAGCGCTTCTCCAATGCATGTATCTTCTGGATGTCATTCGATTGGAAAAAGATATCACGCTGAGGATTTTGATACTTGCGATATAAAATTAAAAAATTCATTAAAAGACTATGATTATTTAGCGCTTTATTACGGCGATCAGCAATTTTGGCGCGATAACCATGACCTATTCCCGCCTGGTTTTTCTCCAATTGAATCTGGAGTCTTTAAAGTGATCTCCAACTCAGGTGGTGGAATTACTCTAGAGAAAATTAACTCAAGTTATTAAGAATATGTTGGTAATCGCCTGATTGCTTCATTGAGCCATTTTCCAGTTCTACGATCATGTTACAGTTTTTTAGGGTGCTAACTCGGTGTGCAATGATGAGGATTGTTAACTCTTCGCTGAGACTATCAATAGCCTCCATAACTGCTTTTTCTGTCTCACTATCGAGCGCGCTGGTCGCCTCATCAAAAATGATGACGTTAGCTTGCTTGTAAATGGCTCTTGCGATGCCGATACGTTGTCTTTGACCTCCAGAGAGACGGACGCCTCTTTCACCAACAAAGGTTTCATATCCTTCAGGGAGGGATATCACCATGTCGTGAATCTGAGCTTGCTTTGCGGCTAATTCAATGCGAGCGAAGTCTATCTGATCCTTGGGAACTCCAAAGGCGATATTTTCTGCAATGGTGCCATCGGCCAAAAAGATGCTTTGAGGAACGTGAGCGACGTGTTTTTGCCAAGACCTTAGGTTATCGGTGGTGATAGCGATGCCGTCAATCTCTAGAGCGCCTTTAGTCGGCGATAACAAGCCCATAATGATGTCGAGCAAAGTACTCTTACCGCTGCCAGTCTCACCAATAAACCCAATACGACTTCCTTTGGGAATGTGTAGGGTTAAGTTTTTAAAAATAAATGGTTGTTCTGGCGAGTAGGCAAATGAAATGCGATTTAAATGAATAGCATTTTCAAATGGGATGGCTCGAATATTTTCCTCATCAAGATTATCTGGTATGGGCTGATCTAAAAATTCTAGAGTATCAGTTAGTGAGTGCTGATTTTGTCGCATATTAGTCCAGGAGGAGTATGCCTGCTGCATTAGGGGTAATAGCCTTTGCGCTGCTAAGGCGAGTGCTCCCAATATTGGTACCGCCCTAGATACTCCATCCGGTTTGCTCGCTAAAAAGTACGCAAGCAAGGCAATCAGTAAGATGCCTAGGCCCTCAACCGCAAAGCGGGGACTGACGCTAATAAAGGAGCTACTAGCATAGGATCTTCTGAGTAAAAAATCAGATTTGCGATATATTTTGCAAAAAGTTTTTTGAGTGCCGTCAATCAATACATCACGAATCCCTCCAAGACCCTCTTGCAGAGATTTAATCACTTGCGTCGATTCATGCGCAATGTTTTTACTGTCAATTAGTTGTTGTTTACGGGTAATCTTGATGACGGCTATATAGATTGTTCCAAATATTCCAAAAGCGATTAAGGTGGTTTCTGGTGCAAAAAATACGAGCGCGCCAAAAATTAAACCAGAAATGATGGCTGAGCTCGTAATGTATAAAAGAGGCATCACAATACCATTAGCCATTGCTGTTGATTTGATTGAAATGCCTTCGATAATTTCGCTAGTATTGCGTGAAATTTGAACAGAGTAAGGCTGATAGAGTGTCCGCTGGTACATGTCATACCCAATATCAGATCCAACTGCTGCTGAGATAAAAAGACTAGATCTTAGCAAAGCTAGCCGAATACAGGCCGCTAAGATTGCAGCAATGGAAAAGCTGATCGTAATGGGGAGTAGCAGCTCTGAGGGAGAGTTGATCCCAAGCGCCTTAATCATGGGTTGCAGTAGCGGCAAATTAAAAACACGCTGTGGCTCGGTTAAAACGGCTAAGAAGGGCAGCACAGAGCCAATGCTTAATATTTCAGCTAGGGATGCAAGAATAATTAAGCCGAGAAGGAGTACAAACTGCCTTTTTCTTTGAGGGCTAAAGTGGTCCCAGAGTCTTTTAAGGAGTTTAGGTAGTTTTTCGGGGGGCTGACCCATTAATAATCCAAATTCAATTGAGGTGACATGATTTTAAGAAGAATATGATGACTTGTATACTTTCTACCATTAGAACAAGAGTTTAAGGCCATTAGGTAGATGCGTAGCCCCGTACTATTTCTGGTATTCAATCGCCCCGATACTACCGCTCAAGTATTTGAGGCGATTCGAGCCGCTCAACCCCCGAGGTTGTACATTGCCGCAGACGGCCCAAGAGAGGGTCGCCTAGGAGAAATGGAGGTTTGTCAGTTGGTTAGGGATATCGCCACTCGGGTTGATTGGCCTTGTGAAGTTAAAACCCTGTTTCAGGAACGCAACCTTGGGTGCAAGTTGGGGGTTTCTACTGGGATTAGTTGGTTTTTTGAGCAAGAGCCTGAAGGCATTATTTTGGAGGACGATGTTGTACCGGTGCCTAGCTTCTTTGGGTACTGCGATGAGTTGCTTGAAAAATACCGATTGGATGAAAGAGTTGGAATGATTAGCGGTTCTAATCTGGTCTCTTCTCGAGTAAATTGCGCAGAAAGCTATTTTTTCTCCAAAATTCCATTGATCTGGGGGTGGGCATCTTGGAGAAGGGCTTGGCAACAATATGATGTTGCTATAAAGGAATGGCCTGCCTGGAATCGTAGCGGGGGTTTGCAGAAACTTTTTCCCAATAGGCCCTTAGTCATTTCGTATTGGCGCGACGCATTTAATCGTGTGTTTGATGGCAAGCTCAACACTTGGGATTATCAGTTGATACTCACGCGTTGGCGCTCTGGCGGCTTGACCATTATCCCTAAAAATAACTTAACTGATAACTTGGGATATGGGGTCAATGCTACGCATACTTCGCAACGTAAGCCAGCATGCTTGCTTGATTCACCTGTAAGCGGATTGACGCTTCCCTTGAATCATCCTGCGACAATTCAAGCAAATGATGCAAGGGATCTCCTTATTTTTAGGCATGTGCATGAAGTTAATCTAATGGGTTATATCAGACGCCAACTGAGGCCATTAAAAAAGTTGATGGCATTTCCAACTGGTTCTCAGAAATAGGATATATGCGCGTCTTTGCACTTAACCTTTCTGATTCTGTTGGCGGCGCTGCAAAAGCAGCTTACCGTATTCATCAGGCAGTTCGGGGTATTGGCGTTGACTCTAGTCTTATTGTTAACCGCAAAACTTTAAATGACCCTCATATTGTCGGATCAAATTCTAGCTTTTCAAAGCTAGTTGACAAATTTCGGTCTGGTGTAGGCGTGTTGGCTGCTCGCTTAATTCGCACGCAGAATTCGGATTACCACTCACCAGCTATTTTTCCAACGCGCTGGTCTAAAAAATTAAATCGATCTATTGCCGATGCCATTCATTTGCATTGGATTGGCGGAGAAATGATTTCGATTAATGATTTAGGGGCAATAGAAAAACCTTTGGTCTGGACACTACATGATATGTGGGCCTTTTCTGGGGCTGAGCATTACTCCGAAACCTTACGTTGGAAAGAGGGCTATACC
>Ga0007882_10000878_pt1 | contig 17660 bp, 12 predicted proteins | sample CryBogCBH12Aug01_FD_71195 | JGI IMG/M metagenome (GOLD analysis project Ga0007882, IMG submission 71195) | Freshwater microbial communities from Crystal Bog, Wisconsin, USA - CBH12Aug09.1 | ecosystem: Environmental > Aquatic > Freshwater > Lake | place: Crystal Bog, Wisconsin, USA | collected... | reverse complement strand
TTCAAAAATGGTTTTAGTTACGAAAGAAAGAACTACTATAAGGAATAGGGTTAAGGAAATATTATTCGCATAATTGTGATATTTATTTCGTTCGTTTTACTCATCCGGTATAAATAATTCAATCTGCTTTACACATTTTATTTTTAACCAAAAGCAATCCAACAATCAAATTGATTAATTAAATAATATTAAAAATACTGATGGGCAATAGTTTTGGAATGATAACGTAAAATATTTTGATTTATCGAAAGATATTCATATTTTAACACACAAATACAGCTTGAAAACGTTTCAACCCTTAAAACTATTAGCGGATGAGGAAATTATATTTTATACTTTTTGTGATTGTTGCATCTTTATTTCATCCGGAATTATCTGAGTGTCAGATAACTATTACTCCGGGTGTAGCTGCAAGTATTATGGCTAATAAACTTGCAGGTCCGGGAGTTGTGGTTATTAATCCTGTGCTTACTTGCGCAACCAATGCTTATGGAACATTTGTTGGTACCTCTACTTTAAGCTTTGATAGCGGAATTGTACTGACAAACGGACAAGCGCAAACAACAGGTCTAACCGTTGGAGCAAACGGACCGGCATCGGGCTTTGCAAGTACATCTAATGGTACGCCGGGAAATCCTTTACTGACAGCACTTGCAGGTGTAGCTACCAACGATGCATGTATGCTTGATTTTGATTTCAGACCGATAGGTGATACTATAAAATTCGATTATGTATTTGGGTCGGAAGAATATACAAGTTTTACCTGTTCTGATTTTAATGATGTCTTTGGATTTTTTATAACAGGACCTGGCTACGGGGCAGCGACGAATTTAGCAAGAGTACCAGGTACTACAATTCCTGTATGTATCAATAGTGTGAATTGCGGAGCAACAGGTGGATACACAACTTCAACTTGTAATGCATTAGGCGCGGGATCACCATTCTGCGCATATTATGTAAATAATTCAACCGGAACCACAATTACTTATGATGGTCTAACCACCACCCTTACCGCAATTGGCCATGTTACTCCTTGCGATACGTACCACTTGAAAATCGGGATTGCGGATGGCTTTGATGATATTTTGGATTCGGGTGTATTTTTAAAAGCAGGCAGTCTTACCTCGGTAAGTTTTTCAGCCTCCTCACTTGGTATCAACCCTGCAGATACCGGATACGGTTCCCAATATTGTATAAGAGGATGCTCTCCGGGTATGTTTATTTTTAAAAATACAGGATCGCTAATTAATCCATTGACTATACATTTTAATATTGGAGGTACTGCAACAAATGGAACTGATTATACTACCATTGCAGATAGTGTGATAATACCGGCACATGACTCAGTAGATACTGTATTTATTTGGGGGCTTGTTGGACCTACAGGAACCAAGACAGTTACGCTTTATATAATTGCGCCTTTTACATGTGGTGGTGCTACTGTAATTATGGACAGTGTCCAGTTAACAATTTATGATTCATTATTTGTAAAGATACTTACTCCGGATACTGCAATTTGTACTGGACAAAGTGTATATATACATTCAATCGGAGGTCCGGGGCTTAGTTATTTGTGGGGACCTGCAGCAACACTCAACAATGATACATTGCTCTGTCCTACTGCCACTCCTACAATAACTACTACATATACTGTTACTGCAACTATGGGTGCCTCGGGTTGTCCCCCATCGCACCAAACGATTACCATTACTGTTGTTTACCCTCCGAGTTTGAATGTTGGTCCGCCAATACAGCATACATGTGTTGGTGTGCCATTGAATATTGGAGTGGTGGTAACGCCGCCGGGAGGCGCGTACGGTTATACTTGGACACCAGCAGGATGCCTTAGCAACAGTACAATTGCCAATCCTGTCGTCACGCCGACTGTAGCAGGGGATTTTGAATACATAGTACATGTAACAACACCAGCCTTTGGCTGTGACGCCACGGATTCATTCTTGTTGCATGTATTGCCCAATGACTTTACATTAGTTAGTCCTGACACAGGAGTTTGTTATCCACCCGGTACGTACCAGATTATTGCATTTGGTGACACAGAATTTTCCTATCAGTGGACGCCACCGACCGGAGTTTCCAATACAACGATAATAGATCCTACCATTTCGCCTACTGGCAATATGATTTATACAATTACAGCATCCTACCCGGGTTGCCCAGATATGGTGCATACCATATCTTATTACATTGAGAACCCACTTGTCAATATTGTGCCTTCTGATACAACATTTTGCATAGGTTCACCGGTGCCAATATTAGTGAATACCTATCCTGTTGATTCACCCTATACGCTCGCATGGACACCTTCAACTAATTTAACACCGCCCACCAGTATATCTCCTAATTTCTTTACAGCAATTCCTGGGGACTATTATTATCATCTGACTATCCATAGTGGATTAGGATGTATCAGTACTGACTCTTTACACCTGCATGTATTACCTAACGATTTTACACTTGCCAGTCCTGATTCAGGAATGTGTTTCCCTGTTGGAGCATGCCCGATAGTGGCTTATGGAGACAGTGAGTTTACTTATCATTGGGTACCTACCGTTGGGGTTTCCAATCCTAATATATTGGAACCGAGTATTACGCCACCCGGTAGTATGACCTACTCAATAATTGCTACTTATCCGAATTGCCCAGATATGGTACATAGTTTGACATATACCATCCAACATCCGGTTGTGAATATTGTACCTGCAGATACGATTTTCTGTATCGGGTCACCGATATTTATTGCTGCCATGGCATATCCTCCGGATTCGCCCTATACGCTTACGTGGTCGCCTACAACTAATTTATCTAATCCTTCTCTATTAGAACCTTACTTCTATACTACAGTACCGGGAATCTACAAATACAATCTAACTATTCAAACATCCTTAGGATGTACAAGCACAGACAGCGTAGTATTGCGTCCCAGTCCGCTTGCACATATTCAAATAATACCCGGTAGTGCAACCATTAATTATGGAGACCATGTCCAACTTCAAACTATTTCGCTTTCTACAGATCCATTATTATTTTATTGGGTACCGGATGATGGTACTTTGGACAACACAAATATCAGTGACCCTGTAGCTACACCAAAAGATACAGTAACAACCTACATGGTTTATGCAATGAACCAATGGGGGTGCAGGGATTCTACTTCTGTAACAATTAATCTTGAGTATCCTGTAGATTGCTTGCCATCAGCATTTACGCCGAATAATGATGGCTTGAATGATGTATTCAGGTTATGCAGTTTTATGCATTACCAAAAATTACTTGAGTTCAGGATATTTAACCGGTGGGGGCAAATGGTATATGAAAACACCAGTGATCCTAAAGCTGGATGGGATGGTACTTTCAATGGAGTGCCACAGGATATGGGCGTTTATAATTATGTAATTGAAATTGAGAAACCGGATCATACAACCAAGGTGTTTAAAGGTGATGTGACGTTGATACGATAAAAATATATTTTCAAGTAATTTCTGCCATGTTTTTGTAAAGACATGGCGGATTTTTTATATACTATATTAGGGTAGAGTATATTAAATTTATGTAAATTTCAATGGTGGTATTGAAACAATATCTCCTTATATTTGCCTTTTAATTTTTACGTATGTCATCTACCTGGTTCCGGCGTAATAAGAAGGGTATCCTTACTACCACCGAAGAGAAAAAGGAAACCCCTGATGGTCTGTGGCATAAATGTCCGAAATGCAAGGCAACAAACACAGTAAAAGAACTACAGTCCACTTATTATATATGCCAAAAATGCAATTATCATAATAGAATAAGTTCAGAAGATTATTTTGAGATACTATTTGATAATAACAGCTACGAATTATTGTTTGAAAACATTGTTCCCAAAGATTTCTTAGGGTTTGTTGACATGAAACCTTATGGAGCAAGACTTGTTGAAGCACAAAAATCAACCGGACTAACCGATGCCATGACCGTTGCGGAAGGTAAGCTTAATGGTAATGGTTTTGTAGTAGCGAGTATGAATTTCAAATTCATAGGTGGTTCAATGGGCTCTGTTGTAGGAGAAAAGATAAGCAGGGCAATAGACTATTGCATCAAGCATAAGTTGCCACTCATGATTATATCAAGGTCTGGAGGTGCAAGAATGATGGAGAGTGCTTTTTCATTAATGCAGATGGCTAAAACTTCAGCTAAGTTAACCCAGCTTGCAAAAGCGGGTCTGCCCTATATATCACTTATGACAGACCCTACAACGGGAGGAGTAACAGCTTCTTATGCGATGCTTGGCGATATTAATATTGCTGAACCAAATGCTATGATAGGCTTTGCAGGACCCAGAGTAATCAAGGAAACCATTAAGAAGGATCTTCCTGCCGGCTTCCAGCAATCAGAGTTTCTTTTGGAACATGGCTTTTTGGATTTCATAGTTGACAGAAGGAATTTGAAGAGCAAACTTGCAATGGTATTGCCTTGGTTTATGAAAGGAAAGGTTACTACCACTGCATAGGAAACTTAACCGAGACATTTTAAATCAGTTCAGTTTACACAGGTACTTGCCTGCCTGTTTCAATTTCAGGAATTGCCAGAAAATATCTACATAAAAAACCGCCCGGCTACATTTGAGTATGCAATTGAAGACAGGTTGAAAGCCGGGATTGTCCTTACAGGGTCTGAGATAAAATCAGTAAGGAACGGGAAAGTCAGTTTTAACGACAGTTATTGTTTATTCATTGACGGAGAGCTTTGGGTAAAGAGTTTGCACATTGCCGAATATGTGAATGCCGGATATGCCGGACATATTCCGGTACATGACCGTAAACTCTTGCTGAAGAAAAAAGAGCTGAGGAAATGGGAGGGGAAGGTAAGAGAAAAAGGATACTCCATAGTGCCGCTTAGTATGTACATTGATGAGAATGGACTTGCCAAGATGGAGATTGGTTTGGGAAAGGGAAAAAAAATACATGACAAGCGAGAGACGATTAAGTCGAGAGATGTGGATAGGGAAATGAAAAGATACTTAAAATAAACGGATGGATGTTTACTGACGAATATTTTATGAAGGAAGCTTTGCGACAAGCAAGACTAGCGTTTGATAGTGATGAAGTGCCGGTAGGGGCTATTGTGGTTTGGGACAATAAAATAATTGGTAGAGGGCATAACCAAGTGGAACTACTTCAAGACAGTACAGCACATGCCGAAATGCTAGCAATGTCTGCAGCGTTCAATGGAACAGGGAGCAAATATCTGACAGAGGCGACATTATATGTTACACTTGAACCTTGCCTGATGTGCAGTGGAGCTATGTATTGGTCGAAATTGAGCCGTATTGTATATGGAGCTGAAGATATAAAAAATGGTTACAGGAAAACGACTGGTACTGTATCCCCATTTCATCCCAAAACAGAAATTACATCAGGTGTTTTGGCTGCTGAATGTGCCCAACTGATGAAGGATTTTTTTAAGGATAAACGGAGTTGATAATCAAATGCCTGACAATGGGAAAAATGAGTGGAATAAAGCAATTTTATTTTCCAATACTGAATAGGCTGTCAACAAACTCTTCTTTGTTAAATATTTGAAGGTCTTCCATTTTTTCGCCGACACCAATATATTTTACCGGAATCTTGAAAAGGTTAGCAATCGCCAACACCACACCACCTTTGGCAGTACCATCAAGTTTTGTAATGGCAATTGCTGTAACATCTGTGGCAGCTGTAAAATGTTTTGCTTGTTCTATTGCATTTTGTCCGGTACTGCCATCTAATACGAGTAGAACTTCATGTGGGGCATCCGGTAATTTTCTTCCAATAACTCTGCGGATTTTGCCCAGTTCGTCCATTAAGTGTGCTTTGTTGTGCAATCTGCCGGCTGTATCTATTATAACAACATCGGCTTCTCTGGCAATACCGCTTTGAACTGCATCAAAAGCGACAGAACTTGGGTCGCTACCCATTTCTTTTTTCACGATGGGAACGCCTACACGGTCGCTCCAGATCGTGAGTTGGTCAACGGCAGCAGCTCTAAAAGTATCAGCTGCACCCAATATTACTTCTTTACCATTCTTTTTGAAATTATAGGCGAGTTTGCCAATAGTGGTAGTTTTACCTACGCCATTAACGCCAACAACAAGTATCACATAGGGCTTTTTACCGGAAGGAATGTCGAAAGTCTCAAACTCATTACCGGGTGCATCGGTAAGCATACCCATGATTTCCTCCTGTAATATCCTGTTGAGTTCTGTAGTTCCGAGGTATTTATCTTTAGAAACTCTTTCTTCAATGTGTTTAATAATGGTGACAGTGGTCTCAATCCCTACATCCGCGCCAACTAAAGCGTCCTCCAGTTGGTCCAATACTTCTTCATCAACTTTATCTTTACCGGCAATTGCTTTGGTAATCTTTGTAAAAAAACCTTCCTTAGTTTTTTTCAAACCTTCATCCAATGCTTTTTTCTGTTCTTGTTGTTCCTTGTTGCGGTTAAAGATCTTGTCGAATAAACCCATTATATATACTTGATAAGACGCAAAATTAGCGAAATATTAAAGAAGAAACAGCATTGAATCTATTTAACCAAAAATTAATAAAATAGAGATGATTTCTTTATTTTAAATGTTATATTATTTATATATAATAATGAACTCAGTTCTGTAAATTTGTATCATTTATTTTAACAACGTTGATTATATTTGCACATTACGGGGTGAAGTATTGCATATATAGTATATTTACGCTACCTTACTCCCTTTTTCGGACAACAAACAAAATTTAACAGCACAGATCATGAAGAAATATTTCGTAGCTGCATCTTTATTCTTGTCTTCATTCACTTCATTTGGAGCTGGCTACCAGCTTAATCTTGAAGGATTGAGGCAACTTGCTATGGGTGGAACAGGTACAGCAGTGCCATGGGATGCATCAACAATTTTTTATAATCCCGGAGGACTTGCCCGGTTGAAAAGCATACAGGTATATGGTAGTGGGCTGTTAATTATGCCAAGAACCTCCTTCAGTAACCAAACAACTGATGCAACATCTGTAAAGCAGACATTCATGCCTGTAAATTTTTATATCGGAGGACCGATAAAAGAAGGTAGTCCATGGGCAGTAGGAGTTGGTTTTTATACACCTGCAGGCAGTGGGTTACAATGGGAATCAAACTGGATTGGAAGATACATTACTCAGTCAACCCAAATGAAATGTTTCTTTGTGCAGCCAACTGTAAGCTATCGTGTGGGTCAATTCATGTCTGTGGGCTTAGGGCTTATTTATGCTAATGGTACATTAGATATTGCACAAGCGATGCCTGTACAAGACCTGTATGGTAATGATGCGCAGGCGAAATTACATGGTAATGCAGCGGGTATTGGTTTTAATGCAGGTATTCATTTGAAATTCAGTGATGAGTTGCAACTTGGTTTCACTTATCGCAGTCAAGTGAATATGAATATTGATGGTGGTTCTGCCAATTTTAATGTTCCGACTTCATTAAGGACAACGTTCCCTAATACAACATTTGAAACACAATTGCCCATACCACAAGTTGCATCCTTTGGTATCGGTATCAAGCCAATTGATTTCCTTACACTACAATTTGATTTGAATTACACGGGGTGGAATTCATTTGATTCATTGCGGATAAATTTTACTCAAACCACTTCATCATTAGTAAACAACCATGCCCCAAGGCATTACAGGAACACACTTACTCCGAGATTTGGTGCAAACTTCAAGGTTAGCAGGGTATTATCTTTGATGTGTGGTGCAGCTTATGATCCAACTCCGGTGACAGCTGGTTATGTTTCTCCTGATCTTCCGGATGCAGACCGCATAGTTTTGACTTGCGGTGCAGCTATCAAGCCAATGCCGGGTTTTACAATTCTTGCAGCTATTGAGTCAACAACTTCTGTAAAAAGAGCAGGTTCTTATGACTACGGAAATTTTTCCGGTACTTACCAGACAATGGCAGTAACTCCGGGTATTGGTATCTATTATAATTTCAAATAATTCTGAAAAACAAGGCAATGAGAAAATTATATATTATTTGCGGCCTCACTCTTTTATTTGCTGCATGTAAACCAAGTGTTCATATTTCCATACCACCTACTGCAGGCAGGGCTAATTTTTCAAATTATCTTGCTATAGGAAACTCGCTTACTTCGGGTTACAGCGATAACAGTCTTACAGTATCGGGTCAATTGAATTCATATCCGGAAAGATTGTTTGAGCAATTCCAATTGATCCCGGGTATTAATGGCGGATCAAAAAGCTATTTTGTACAACCGTTGTTGCATAGTGATAATGGATATCCGGGACCTAAGAAGGTATTGGGTAGTGTCTATAATATTTGCAATGCAGACTCTACATTAGGTCCGATTGACTATCCAAATTTTGTGCAGGATGCGCAAGATGCCGTACGCAACACATGGCCTAATGCCAACTATAACAATGGTCAGATAAACAATATTGGAGTACCAGGTATCAGGATTATTGATTACCCTGTAGCAGGATATGGTGGAATGAATCCATATTCAGCAAGGTTTTATCATAATGTTGCGGGTACACCATTTGATGAGTTGAATTATCGTGTAAATAACCTTCATCCTTCATTCTTTACTTTGTGGTTGGGTGCTAATGATGTGTTAGGATATGCAACAAATGGGGGTAAGGGAGATGGTACGGGTTATGCTGCTCCTGCGGTTGGGAATGTTTATAACAACTATGATATTACACCGTTCCAATTGTTTTATAAATATTATGATTCTGCTGTAAGGGTTGCAACCAGCACGGGTGCAACTGGTGCGCTCATTAATATTCCAGATATTACTTCATTACCATTTTTTACAGTAATTCCATCTAATGGTTTAATAATCACTCGCCAGAGTTTGGCAGATTCATTGAACCAATATTGGATATCTGTACCGAATAAGAGAGCTTTCCAAGTGGGAGCTAACCAATACATGGTAAAAGACCATAACAATAATATAAAACAATCCATACCAGGAGAGTTGATATTATTGACTGTGCCTATGGGTGCATCACCATGTTCTAATATGGGTAGCTTTACTCCTATTGATAACATCTATGTATTAACTACAGAAGAGTTGCAAATGATTCATACAGCAATAACAAACTTCAATAATTTTATTTATACAGAATCACGGTTGTATAACCTTGCTTATGTGGATATGAACCAGTATTTAAAGACTGTATATACAGGTGTAGAATATAACGGTATATCTTATAACGCAAGTTATGTAACAGGTGGTGCATTCTCTCTTGATGGCGTACACCTTACACAGCGTGGATATGCATTGGTTGCTAATCAAATTATTACTACGATAGACTCTTTCTATAAAGCGACTATACCACTGGTTGATGTAAACAAATACCAGGGAGTGCTTTTCCCATAGTCAGACGATATTATTTCAGGAACCCTTCTGCTATATGTAGAAGGGTTCTTTGTTTATAAGTTATTGCGAACCAATGAAGAATAGAATACGCTCAAGTATAAAAATGTTTGTATTTCATTAAAAATCTTCTTAATTTTCACTCAAATTTTAGACATGAAGTACGTTTATATTTTTCTGGTGATGGTATTGGCATCCTCTTGTTCTCCATCCAGCACTACAGTTGTTGTACCGGTAAGTACCTTTTCAATTACATTCTTAGGTAAAACCTATAATGAAAGTTCTGATGCTACTCATCCAATAACTGCAAGCTTTGTATTAAAGACAGACCAGTATTTCTATAACAGGATAATGATTGCTACAGTGACTGCAAATACCAAAGACCTCAACACATCGTTTGAAGGACAGAAGAATGATATTTCTTCGGGTACAGGATCTTATAACTATGTTGGAATCCGGAATAATCTTAATTATATGTATAGCCCCTATACATTTATTGATAAGAACAATTATAATCAGTTATACCTAATTGATTCATTATCCTCGTTTAGTTTTACACAGGCGGATTCCCATACAATTACGGGCTTTTTCAACCTGAAACTGCATTATATTAATGCTGGGCTTGGGATAGATACACTTTATCCTGCAAGTGGTAACATTACTTATAATCTGTTTTACGGCAGTCATTAAAGCTGAACCACCAAGAAAACTATCTTTGTTCCTGTGAATAAGAAGGTTACTGCCCACTTGGCATTGTTGGGAGCAAATATTTTTTATGGTGCCGGTTTTACTGTTGCCAAACTTGTAATGCCCCGGCTGATACAGCCGATTGGGTTCATTTTGATACGTGCTGGTGTTGTCACACTTTTGTTTTGGTTGAGTTTTTTCGGAGGCAGTAAATTCAGGACTAAAATTGACCCCAAAGATTTTAAGTTGCTGCTGATGGGTGGTTTGTTTGGAGTTGCATTGAACCAAATGTTTTTCTTTTTAGGTTTGAACCTTACTTATCCTATACATGCTGCGTTGATTATGATGAGTACTCCCCTGCTTATTACGATTATATCCATTTTCATGCTCAAAGAAAAAATCAGTGTTACCAAAGGATTCGGGCTGATATTGGGAGTGAGTGGTGCTGTATTGCTGATGAGTGCAGGTAAGGAGATTACAATTACCGGAAATTCTGCTTTGGGTGATTTCTTTATTTTTACAAATGCCGCATCTTATGCAGTATATCTGGTAATGATAAAACCAATGATGAAGCGGTATAGACCAATTATAGTAATCAGATGGGTTTTTCTATTTGGGTTCTTGATGGTTGTGCCTTTTGGTTACAATCAGTTTGCTGCAATACATTGGGCAGCATTTACTTTCAAGGATTATTTGTGTGTGGGTTTTATAGTGATATGCGTTACTTTCTTTACCTATTTATGGAATATATATGGTTTGCATATTCTGTCGCCTTCTGTGGCAGGCGCATACATTTATATGCAACCAATATTTGCAGCATTTATCTCTGTGATTTTTGCCGGAGAGAAGCTAACTTGGATAAAATTGGTTGCAACAGTTTTAATATTCAGTGGAGTTTATCTTGTAAACTTTGGTTTTAAACGGAAGCGCAATGAAATGGAGGCAGCAATGATGCCGGAATAGCAGATAGACATATAGAAACAGAAGGGTATTTTAGCTGTTTGTTTTCTTGCAAATAATTCTAAATCAATAAAATTATAAATAGCAATAAAAAAGCGATTTTTTTTCATGAAATATTATCGCTTTTTTATTGCTTGAAGTTCTATAAACTGTTTTTATTTAATTTTTGTTTCGTCTAAAGGAGTGTCATAAGGACTCTTATCAAATTTTCTATATGCCCATCCAAATATTAGGGGGAAAACCCACAATGAGAAAAACATCGCAAACAGAATTCCGCCGATTACGACGCGTGCAAGTGGTCGAGAACTTTCTGATCCAATACCATGAGACAATGCAGCCGGTAATAACCCGATAGCTGCCATTAATGCTGTCATTAGCACTGGTCTTATCCTTGCATTTACACCAAGTTTTATCGCTGAATACATAGAATCTGAACCAATGCGTACTTTTTGCAAATTTTCTTTAAACATTGTTATCAGGATAATCCCATCTTGAATACAAATTCCAAACAGGGCGATAAAACCTATACCGGCTGATATACTAAAATCCGTACCAGTTAAAAACAAAGCTATGATGCCGCCAACCAGAGCAAATGGGACATTTAAAAATACGAGACCTGCATCTTTGAAGTTTCCAAACATACTCAACAAAACGATGAATATTAGGATGAGGCTGATGGGTACCACCTTTGCCAAGCGATTCTGGGCACGTTCCTTATTTTCAAAGTCACCTTGCCATGCCATATGATAACCTCTTTTTAAATGGACTGCTTCTGCAACTTTTTTTTGTGCTTCTGCAACAGTACTTCCCATATCCCTTCCACGTGCAGAAAATTTCAATGCAGCATATCTTTGATTTTCGTCTCTGAAGATCAGACAGGCTCCTGTTTTTCTAGTAATAGATGCAATAGACTTTATAGGGACTTTGGATCCATTTTGCGTTGGTACTAATAAATTGCCAATGTCTTCTGTCGTTTTTCGAAATTCTTCTGGCAAGCGCACCCTGATGTCAAATGTTCGGATACCCTCATAAAGAGTTGATGCAGCCATTCCCCCGATTGCCATTGAAAGAACAGCATTTGCATTAGCAGTAGTAACGCCATATAACGCCATTTTTTGCTGGTCAAGATTTACATCAATTTCCGGCTGACCTATGTTGTGCATTATACCGAGATCTTCCACGCCTTTGATTCCTTTCATTATATTGTATACTTCACCTAATTTTTGTTCCATGTAATTTAATGAGTCTCCATAAATTTTAACACAAATTGACCCTTTTACTCCGGAAACTGCTTCTTCTACATTATCCATAATCGGTTGAGAAAAATTGAGATTTATGCCGGGAATAACAGATAGTTTTTGCGTCATCCTGTTAATTAATTCGTCCTTTGATATTTTGGGCTTCCATTCTGATTCAGGTGGCATAATCACATCGAGTTCCTCATTATAAAATCCTGTAACATCTGTACCATCATCGGGTCTGCCAGTTTGAGTTACAACACAATTCACTTGTGGAAATGTCATCAAAATATCTCTTGCTTGCTTTGTAACTTCCACTCCTTTATTAAGCGAGGCACTATAAGGTAATTGTAATCGGATCCACATAGCACCCTCGTTTAATTGAGGTAAAAACTCTGATCCCAAATACCTGAAAGAATATATACCTACAGTCGCAATTACTGTAGCTACAACTAAAACTATTTTTTTATATTTGAACGAAGCTACAAATCCCCCTAACATTACTTTTGTAAGGAAATGAACAATCGGATTGTGTTTTTCACGCACATTCTTTTTGAGTAAAATTGATATTAGTACGGGAACAAGTGTTAACGTAGTGAGTAATGAACCTAGAAGGGCAAAACCAAGTGTATATGCCAATGGCGAGAACATTTTTCCCTCTACTTTCTGGAATGCAAATATTGGTAACAAGGCTGTAATAATTATCACATTCAGGAAAAATGGTCTTTTCCCAATTTGTCCACAAGCATTTTTTATCAGCCCAAGTTTTGATAACTTGTTATATCGTTCGGTGCCTATTTCTTTTGACTTATGATCAAGAATCACGAATAAGCCCTCCACCATTACAATTGTACCATCGAGTATTATACCGAAGTCAACTGCTCCGAGTGACAACAGATTAGCAGACATTCCCATGATGTGTAAACAGATAAATGCAAAGAGCAATGACATCGGTATTATTGTAGCTACTATCACAGTCGTACGCCAATCAAAAAGGAATATTGAAACTAAAACAATTACGAGTAAAATACCTTCAATGAGGTTATGCAGAACAGTGTGTGTTGCATAAGATATTAGGTCAGTTCGATCATAATAGGGTACTATTTTTGTGTCGGCAGGCAAGATGTCCCTGTTCAGATTTTCAATTTCTTTCTCAACACCTTTTACAACCTCAGACGGGTTTTCACCTTTCCTCATTACAACAATACATTCTACAACATCATCCTCATTAGAAATTGTGCGTTTTCCTGTTGAGTCAATGGATGCTTCACTTTTTGTTATCCAACCCAATCGAGGCACATTTGAAATTTCTACAGTTGCAACATCCTTTACTAATATAGGTACTCCATTGTTATTTTGAATAATTATATTGTTTATTTCATTCACATCATTAATTAGTCCGATTCCACGTACAGCATACGCTTCATCATTTTCAAAAATCATATCACCACCTATGTTGATATTTGTATTTTGGATCGCAGTATATACATCCAAAGGAGTAAGTCCAAGTGTTGTAAGTTTTCCGGGATTTACCTTAATTTCATAGGTTTTTGTTTTTCCACCAAAACTGTTTAGATCACCTACACCGGGTACGGACCGGAGTCTTCTATCAATTACCCAATCCTGTATGGTTTTTAACTCTCTAACGTCACGGAAAGTACTTTTAATAGTATAACGGAAAATTTCACCTGTAGGTCCTGTCGGTGGCTGAAGTACTGGGGTGATACCTGGAGGGAGTGTGGCATTTGCTATCAAGCTCATTACTTGCATCCTAGCTTGTGGGTCTTTCACTTCATCCTCAAAAATTACTTTTATATAAGACAAGCCAAATATGCTTGTTGACCGCAAGCTAACTTTTCGTTGGACTGGGTTTAATGCAATTTCTATAGGTATCGAAATGTATTTTTCTACTTCTTCAGCACTTCTGCCCGGCCACTGTGTAATTACATCAATTTCGGTGTTAGTAACATCAGGGAATGCTTCAATCGGCATATCCTTGAAAACAATGATGCCAGATACAACCAAGGTACTAGCCATGAACAATATAAAATACTTGTTCTTCAATGAAAATGCTACAATAGCTTTTAAGAACTTAGTCATTTGAAATTAACTGGTTTTAGTTATTTAATTCGTTGTAAATCTGAAGTGCCAATGAAGAAATTACCTTATCGCCCTGCTTCACCCCTGAACTTAAGTAAGTGGTATTCCCGATAGTGCTTAATACTTCAACCGGTGTAATATCTGCATAACCATCGCCTTTATATACAAGTACATAATACCGGCTGGTTTCATAGATCAGTGCGTTGCTCGGAACACATAGTGCAAGCTTTTCACAAGAATTGGAGACTGTAACGCCTGCATACATTTGTGGTTTTAGTATATAATCGGGGTTTGGCAACACCACTCTTACTTTAATCACCTTACTTGATGGGTCAAGAACATTAAGTATTTTATCAACTTTACCTTTAAAGATTTTGTCTGGTTCAGATAATACTTTTACTTCTACTTGGTCGCCAAGATGTACTTTCTCGATATTCGCTTCATATACATTTGCCTGAACCCATACTTCTTTCAGGTCTGAAATAGTAAAGAGATTTGCACCATTATCAGCACGGACAGAGGTGTTGTTTGTGACGTTCTTCTGTACCACAAAACCATTAACCGGAGACCTTATTATGTAATCACCAGTAGTATTATTGCCATTTATTTTCAATATTTTTTTTGCCATTTCAAGTGCAGAAAGAGCCTGGTCATAATTAACTTCTGCACTGGTTACATCGAGTATTGATGCTAATCCGCTTTTATATAAATCATTAGTAGCATCAAGTTGTTTTTTAGTTGCAGTAACATTTGTTTGTGCAATCACTAAGTTGTTTCCATACCCGGCCATCTCGCTACTTTTAACCACGCCTAATACTTGTCCTTGTTTAACAAAATCACCTAATTGAACATTTATATTTTGGATGTTACCACTAACAAGAGAAAAAATATTTACCTGCTTATCTTGGTTGAAGTCGACAATACCGGTTAGATTCAACGCATTTTGAAGCGGGCATTGCCTGACGGTGTCGATCTCAAGTTTATTTACCAAAGTATCAGGTATCCTGTATTTTGTTTTTACTTCGGGCTTCTTGGCAATTTCTTCGCAGCTTTGAAGAAACAAAATTGCAGGTAGCAATATTGATGTTGCTAAAAAAATGAAATTTATTTTCTTTTTTTTCATTTTAATCTATTTAGTTTTAAATGTTATTTGTTAAAGAAGTCAGTTCCGGTTAAAAAATTTAGATTCTCCATAGCGTTTACCTTGTTAAAAAGAATTGTATTATACTGAACTACATTTTGTTTATATGAGTCATAAAAAGTCAGGAAGGTGAGTAGGTTAACATTTCGTTTCTTATAATTTTCCAACATTTCTTTTGCAAGCCTATCAAAATTTCCAACAAAGGCAGGATCTATACCCCGATATAGTTCATCAGTGCAATGGGCTTTTTTTAATGCTGTGAAAATCTGGTCTTCGAGTGTTTTTTGAGTTAGCTGTAATTCTACTGTACTATAGTCAATAAGTAAATGTGCATTTTTTATATTGCCTTGGTTACGATTGAAAATAGGGATTGCAAATCCTAACGAGTAAGAAAAGTCATCTGTAACGTATTGTGATGATTGATCCATATAAGTTCCTATTGTAATGTCAGGAATTGCAAGTGATTTTTGATAGGAATAATTTTGCTGACTTAAGACTAAATTATCTTTCGCTATCATTATGTCAGTCCGGTTCGTATAAGCGGAGTCTAAATAGGATTTTAAGCTATAGGCAAGAGGGTTAGATTTCAAAATTTCTTGACTTACTAATGGAATAAAATAGATATATGGAGTGGATTGCACGAGTAATCTTAGTTGACTTTGCAGGTCTTGGATATTATCTTGAAGTGTTTCATATTCACTCTGTAATGCATACAGTTGTGCCTGAATTTGGGTGATTTCAGCTTCTGAGACATAGCCTTTCTCTTGAATTCCTTTATATGCACTGACAATTGTTTCTAGTGCTTTAATTTCCTCATCATAAACTTTTGCCGTTTGTTGTTGGTAATAAATATTAAAGAAAGTAGTACGTAATCCAAATTTTAAGGTCCTCAATAAATCATACAAATTGTCTTCCGCAAGCTTATAGTTTGTTTCAGCAATTTTCACCTGTTTTTTTACCTTCTTCGCAAGAATAATTGTTTGGTTAAAAGAAAAACTATTATCACTTTCATGCTCTTTAAATGACAATGGAAATAACCTTTTAGTATCGGAATTGTAAAAGTTATTGCCCCAGGAAATATCTGGATTTGGATATAGACGTGCTTGAATAATAAGTGCTTTAGTAGCATCTACATTATACTTTTGTGCTAATAGTTGTAAGTTGTTATTAATAAACTGGCGCTCTGCCATTTCCAAAGTAATACTTACGGTGTCTATCTTATTTGTTTGTGCAGTAGAATTGCCAAAATGAAAAAGTATCAATAAAAAACTAAACACTTTTTTCATGCAGTTAGGTCTTTTCATATTGCTTAATGGAATTAAAGATTATTTGAGAATGCAAACATAGAAGGGTGACATTGTGGTAATCTTCAACCTTCATTAGAACGAGATTATTTTTTAATTAGAAAGTCTTAATTTTAAAATAGGCAGATTGGATAGGTATTTTATACTTCAAACAACTGATAGTCAGTCAGTTGATAAATTATTTTTACTTAAATTATTTAAACCGAACATTAAAAACTTCTAATGAAGAGGTTAATTCAAATGGGTAATTTTGCATAGAAATCAGTTTTATGAATATACTATTGGTAGAGGACGAACCTAAAGTCACAGACTTTATCAAAAAAGGATTAGAAGAACAAAATCATATTGTAGCTGTCGCATATGATGGTATGTTTGGAGAAAAATTAGCATTAGAAAATGAATATGATTTAATAATTCTAGACGTAATCTTACCCTATATAAATGGATTGGAATTATGTAGAAGAATTAGAAAATATAAAGCGGATGTACCCATTTTAATGCTAACTGCCTTAAGCACAATTCAAGATAAAGTATCAGGTTTTAATTCAGGGGTGGATGATTATCTTGTAAAGCCTTTTCATTTCGAAGAATTATTGATGCGAATTAATGCTTTAGGGAGAAGAAAGACATTGTCATTCCCCGGAATGATATATACTGTTGGGGAACTTGAAATGGATAGTTATAAAAAGACAGTTCGCAGAGCTGGGAAGGAGATTATTTTGACGGCTAAGGAGTTCAATCTGCTTGAATTGCTCATTATAAATAAAAACAGAGTTATGTCTCGAACTCATATTGCAGAAAGTGTTTGGGGAATTGATTTTGATCGA
>Ga0007882_10000871_pt1 | contig 17712 bp, 6 predicted proteins | sample CryBogCBH12Aug01_FD_71195 | JGI IMG/M metagenome (GOLD analysis project Ga0007882, IMG submission 71195) | Freshwater microbial communities from Crystal Bog, Wisconsin, USA - CBH12Aug09.1 | ecosystem: Environmental > Aquatic > Freshwater > Lake | place: Crystal Bog, Wisconsin, USA | collected... | reverse complement strand
CAGCGTGGTCAGAATGAGCGTTGAATAGTTGCTCATGGTGAATTTTATCTTCATAGTTCTATGCTGATTTTTGTGGTTTGGTTGGCTCCATGAATTTGACGCCCAAAAAAAACGGCATTAAAATTCGGGGAACGGTTAAAGATTAACTTGTCCTGCCGAATTGCGATATACAGCAAATGGTGTATTCCGGGTTGAAAACCGCGAAGAACTTCCGGGGGCAAAAACCTCTTCAGGATAACACCGGAGAAGTAATGGGGCGATTTTCGGCCAGAAAAACCGCCGCCGCCTCGGTGCGGCAGCGAACGTGCAGTTTGGCGTAGATGTGAACTAGATGACGGCTGACGGTGGCGGCACTGATGTTGAGCTGGCTGCCGATTTCCTTGTTGGAAAGCCCCTTGGCAATCAGGCCGAGGATTTCAAATTCGCGCTCGGACAGACTTTCGGTCTCACAGGCCGACGCCGAGGTTGGCGACTTGAATGAGCGCACCACCAAACGCGCGATTTCGCTCGTCATCGGCGCGCCGCCGCCGCGGACTTCGGCAATGGCATCCAAAATCTCCTCGCGACTCGAACGCTTGAGTAGATACCCGCACGCCCCGGCTTTCAGCGCCTGAAAAATCAGTTGGATGTCCTTGTAAACCGTCAGCATGATGATCTGCAATTTCGGCATCGTCGCCGTCAACTGCGCGGTGCAGGCAATACCCGTCTGGCCAGGCAGGTGAATATCCATCAGCGCGACGTCCGGTTTCGCCGCCGGCAATTTTTCCAGCGCCTGCTCGGCCGATGCGCAGATGCAGACGCATTTACAACCGGGTGCGCCCTCGATGAGTTTCACCAAAGTCTGCCGCATCGTCTCGTTGTCTTCCACGATGGCAATCCGTGTCATGACTTCCAGATTTTGATTGAGCGCACAAACCATGTCGGCGCCCAGTTTAATTTTAATTTCATTTTCCGGCTATCCATCGAACGGTGTATTCACCCTGCTGGCGGCAGCACGAGCTTCAGTGTGACCGTAGTGCCAGTGCCGGGAGTCGAATTAATGTGACACTGCCCGCCCAGTTTGGCGAGTCGTCCCTGCATATTGCCCAGCCCGTGGGCGGAGCCTTTGGCATCAGGCGCAAAGCCCTGACCGTTGTCACTCACCACGATCATCAAAGCCGACTGCTCCAACGCCAGACTCAATTCCACTTCCGTTGCCCGGGCGTGACGCACGGCGTTGTGCATAGCTTCTTTCGTCGCCAGAAACAAATCGTGCCGCGTGCGACCCTCCAGTGTGATTGCGGGAAAACTCACCGGCAGATTCAACCGGAACGAAATGCTAGACGCGCTCAAAAACTCATCCGCAAAACTGGCGAGGTAGTCCGCGAGCGATTGCAGCGTATTTTCACGCGGATTCACCGCCCAGACAATCACGTCCAGCGCGTTCACCGAGTCGCGCGCTTTTTTCACAATCTGCGAAATGTAGTCGCTGCCGGATTTTTCGGTTTCCCCCAAACTCATGCCGCCCAGCATCGTGATTTCGGTCAGGCTGGAACCAAGGTCGTCATGCAAATCGCGCGCGATACGCAACCGTTCCTCGTCCAGCACCCGCGCGCGTTCGGCTTGTTCCCGCTGGCGATTGGCGCGTTCGAGTTGCGCGGTGCGGCGTTCCACTTGCCGGCGCAGTAAAACAATCCAAACCCCGGCCAGCGTCAGAACGGCCGCTAATATTCCCAGCGCGAGCAAAAGTTTTTTGAACGTCCACCACGGCGGCTGCGACAGCACCTGGATGTCCAGCGGCGAATAGAGTAATAGATCAAATGAATCGTTCACGGCGCCGCCCGTGAGCCCGCCCGCCTGGCCAGCATAAACGCCAGTGAGTCGGAGATGGCTGCCCGAAACAAGCTCTTCAACGGGATCCCGCACGGCCGGCATGTGCGCAACGAAAGTTCGCGGGCCGGTGCGGAGTTCAAGAAGCTGCTCAGCCTGGCTCCGTTGCACATCCAGCAAAACCCCCTCCACCACGACGCGCGTGGCATCATTCTCCGGATGCAGCAAATTATCCGCGCTGAGTTTATTCGGCACCGGAAAAAACGCGTTGCCAGTTTTCCGCGCCACCGCCTCGCGCAAAACGGGGGCGGCGCCCCGCAAATCTGGCACGCCGGCGACATCAATCAAATCACCCGGATGCAGGCTGGTTTCACTGTTGAGCACGAAGCGCAATCCATTCGTGCCGCTGACCATGAAACATTCTCGCGCACGCCGCTGCAGAAACTGGCCGGAGATTTTGACGCGTCTGAAGGCATTGGCCTGCAAATCGAACAGTCGCAATTCGGGAACCGATTTTTGCGGCACGGCAAATGGATCCGCCGAAAAGGTTTGGTCGGTGTTGACGGCGATGTTACCGAGGCGGATTTCGCCGGACTTTACCTGATGAGTCTTACCGTCCCATACCGCCTGAAAACAGCCGCGCAGGCGGACCAGCTGGTTTTCAAATTGCGCAAGCGCCGGCGGTCTTTCGCCATACACGACGATGTTGATTTTTCCCGAATGAGCCAGCAGTGTGATGTTGTTGGTTTTTACCTGGAGGACCACGCCCTCAATTTCGACGAACTGGTTGTCCAAACTGCCGTTGACGAGTTGATCCCATTCCGCGTGCGCCGGTTCCGGGAGCCGGCCGTCGCCAATGCGCTCCATCGAACGGACATGAATCATCGGCGCAAAGGAGCCGCCGCCGGTCAGACCTTGCACATCCCAGAATTCACCGAACTGCGGTTGGTCGGTAAGAAAAAGGTTCGAATGCTGGAGGAAAACACCGCGCGAGGCATCTTGTAAAACATAGTTGCGCGGATCGTCCGGCCAGACGCAGGTGATAACGCCGCGCAAATGCACGGGATAGCCACGAGCGGCCTCATCGCGCGGCAACTGTAACACCTGCTGGGCAGTGGTCAGCAGTGGTAATTGCACAGCCGTACCGTTGTAGATAAAACGAATGCAGGTATTTTTCAAAATGGGATCAGCCCCATCGAAACCCAACTGGCCAAGCACTTCGACCCGGCCCCGGGAAATCGCAGAAGGCGTGGCGAGATTTTTCAAAATGATTTTTCCGGTATCATCCACGAGTTCATATTTTCCGTTCTCATCCAAACTTTTTAACTCGCCGGACACACGCACGACAACGCCTTCGTTTTTCGCCGACACGGCGTTCGTGATGGTTTGCAACGGATGCGCCTGCCAGGTTTCATTCGGCACCTCCATCAATTGCACGTCGTGCGCACCGCCCACGGTGAAGAGGCCCAAGATACTTTGCGCGCCAGTGCTGAACACCTGCCGACCCACACCCGTGAGATGCACCTTGGTCGATAGCAGGCATTCCACGGACAAACTGGCTGCATTCATTACATCCACCTGCATGCGGTTGTTGCTGGTGGAGCGCAAATCCAGTTCCAACCGCTGCCCGCGCGGGGCCACATAGCGGACCACGCCCTCGACCGACGCCCAGCGACCGGCATCGTTGGTGCCCGCGATTTGCCCGATATAAACCGGTCGTGGTACCGGCGGTGAAGTTTCCCCGATGACTTCAACTAGCGGCACGCGCTCACCCAAATACAAACGACTGCCGTCGTCGGAACTCAAATAAAACCTGTAATTGCCCGCCTGGGTTACGCTAATAAAACCGCGGTAAACGCGTGCAATGTGCTCACCCTGGGCTTTGGCATCCAAAACAAAATTAGAAATCGTTCCGCTGCCCGACTCAGGCCAACTAGAAAAATCTGGCAACGTACGCCAATTGCCTTCGTAACTCTGAAATTTCAAACCAGGCAGACTGACGACCGCATCATCCGCCGCTGAAAATTCTTCGTGGGAGAGCAAAGCGTTGGGAATTTTTCTTCGCTCGAAGCCCGGTCCGGAAAATTCCACTTTCAGATCCGCCGCTCCCCCCGCATTGAACCATTCCACCTTGATGGGGTATCGCCCCGGCGTAAGTTGCGCGGTTGCCGAACGCTCCTGTACGCCGTGCTGGCCGTCATCATCGACCAGCGGCAAGTAGTTCAAGCCGATGCCCGTTCGCCGGCGCGTAATTTCGCATTGTTCGCCTGAAATTCTAATCTGCTGGCCCGCGTGTAATAGGGGAGTGGTAAATTCCATTCCGAGAAGTTCGGTCGCGCTACTATCCTCCAAAACTAGAAAATTATTCCGAGCGTCCGCCTCGCAAACGGTGCCGACCATGGCAATGGCGGCTACGGAATGCTGGCTTGCCTGCGCCATTTGCCGTAGTTGAAAAAGATTAGTAACGAGTGGAATTTCCCCGGCACGCGCAATGGCGGCGGGGCAAAACAGCTCCGCGCCAACTGCACCGGCAAACCAGCAGATGATATATCGGAAACGCATGGCCGGTAATTGAACTGTTCCAGTTTAATTCACGGCGTAAAAAGCACACGATAAAACGCCGGCTAAAATTGGTCGCCGGCATATCCGTCCACAGAAATGGAAACATCGGCGGATTCGCGCCCAGCAAATTGGTCCACGCCCGCAAATTCACGGAACTTTGCTCGGTTAACTGAACCCGGTCGAACCCGCACAGTGAAGGCTGTTTGGATCACTATGGCGCAAACCAGGTCACGCACAGCGAGCGGGTCATTCCTTTTGCCGTGCGCGGCATCGTGGGATCAAGGCGAGAAAGGCACCAGCATCGCGGGCGAGGATCATACGGCAGTGATGACCGCACTGATGCGCTCTTGGCTGTCTGCCTGGGGTGATGACGAACTGCCTTTTTTTCTGCATCCGAAAAACCAGCCCCCGGCGATTTTTCCTCAAGAGATGGCCATGCTACTGAATACTTTTTCAAGATGATATCCGTGGCCCAAGTCAAATCACCCATTCGCCGGACAGACGGCCTATGCCCGACCAGTGGTAGAACAAATGTAACTTCACATTTACAACCAGAACAGTTTTCCTAAATAATATAGAATGAAAATAAAATGGATCGTGCCGCTTCTCTCCGCATTTTCGCTGCTGCAAATTTCCGATTTGCGCGCCAATGAAAACCCGCCGCCGCCGGACACGGCAACAGCACATGGTTTTACCGATGCCGCCACCTTCGGCTTTTCGCCGAATGCCAGCGGCGTCGAGAACACCAAAGCGCTACAGCGAGCGGTTGACCGGAAAGGAACCATCGTCGTCAGCCAACCGGGTGTTTACAGAATCGCCGACACGGTTTTTATCGGTGGCAACACCACGCTCAGTTTCGGCAATGGCGTGTTTTTGAAGAAGGTGGCTGAAACCGGCGACTTCACTCATGTCATCCTGAACAAAGGCGCGATGACCAAAACTTACGATGAGCATATCGCCATCGAAGGTTTACAAATCATCGTTAATGGCGTGGATGTGCGCAAATATCACGTCTATGGTTTGCACGGCCAGCTGGCATTTTTTTACGTCAAAGATTTGCGCATCGAACATTTCCACTGCCTCGACGTCGGGCGGGCGCAATTTGGCATACAAGTCTGCACGTTCGAAGATTTGCTCATCAATGATGTAATCATCAAGGGCAACAAGGATGGCGTGCATTTGGGCCGCGGCAAACGTTTCTCTATTCGCAACGCGACGTTCCAGACTTTCGATGACGCCATCGCCCTCAACGGTCACGACTACGCGGTCGGCAATCCTGAGCTGGGTTGGATTGAAGATGGCGTGATTGAGAACTGCCATGATTTGAATGCGGAAAAGACCACCGGCTTTTTCTGCCGGATCCTCGCGGGTGCGTGGATTGATTGGAGGCCGGGCATGGAAGTGCAACAGTCCGACACGGTGGTGTCCGAGGGGCGGCTCTACCGCGTACAAGCACAACCGGATGGCAAGGTATATAAATCAGTCACCCAACCGGCTCATCCGAGTGGTTCCCAAATACTGGATGGGATCAACTGGGGGGTGGTGCAGAATGAGGTCACTTACACGGCTGGTGTGCGCAACATCACCTTCCGCGATATTTTTCTGGAAAAACCGCGCACCGCTTTTTCCATTCATTTCGACATCGGTAAATACAGCCGGTCCTATTACCCCGGCGCTAAAATACCGCACCAAGAGAATATCACGTTTGAGAATGTCCGCGTGCTGCACGAAGGCAAAAGTCCTTTGCTTAGCGTTGCCACGCCCGTGGATACCGTGACCTTCATCAATAGCAGCCTTAATAACAACCCGATTAATTTTGTAAGCAACAAGGCGATGTCGAATTATGGCCGGACAACCATCAACATGATCGGTTGCGTTTTTAATTATCCGGGGCAGATGAATTTGCTGGTCAATCAGGTGGCCGACAAAGTGATTGATTTTAGAACCAGCTCCAGCGTGGAAACTTCGGACAATTTTTCGGCAGCGTTTGTTGCCGGCGGCGGAAAAATTAAGGTAAACTCGGATTTGACCGGGCTGGCCTCAATGAAAAGCCAGTAAAAACACGAAATGAACGGTCACCGCCAATTGGAGATATGGACAATCTCCGGGCGACCATTGTGGTAGCGTCCTGGACGGGCTCTTCGTGATCTTCGGCCCCGCTCCATCACTGTCAGGTTAAAAGCCACAAGCAGCTACGAAAGTTTTTAGGGTAGCTGGTGACTTTTTCGGAATTTTGGCATCAAAGTCATAGACCGTTACCAAATCTATCGACTGATAATTGTCTGGCTCTTGCCTTAATATTTTGCATACAAACAAATAGTGCAATCCTCTTAATTAACTCTCCTCGCAATCCAACCCATATCGAGGCAGGCGAGGACAAAACTATGCTTTAAGTCACAAAGGTGTCGCCGCGTTAGCCGGAAAATAAGACCCGCGAGATCCAGAACCAGCGTATCCGGCCCCGCGACTGTTGATTAGCAAAATCTGTTTCTTTGCTTTCCCGAGTATCAAAATACTTACTTTAACCAATCGTCCGAACGAAATGGCGAAGCGGGCAGTCCCTCTCGGTTGTAAAGATTACAACGTGGCGAGTTGGCCCAGCCATAGCGCACCGCCACCGGATTCGGCACCTGGGCACTGGTCAAAATCACGCTGTCACCGGCTATGGTTGCGTCAGCTTCAATCCATTTCTTATCTTCACCAGCTAGAAAAAATCCTGCCAATTTGTCTTTTGGATAGGGCGAAACGCCTCTTGCACACCACGGTTGTTGGCCGATGACGAGGCCACCGCCGATTTCTGAAAATTGCACGCCCACTTTTCCGTCGGTGCCAATGTTTACAGCTTTAAACAGGGGTCCCGAGGCAACCACATTTTCACCATAAACCAATTTTTCCGCGACGAGCGCTAGCCGCCGTCCCACGTCAATTTTATCCGCTGGATGCACATTGTTCGGGTCGCCGATGTCAATGGTGATGGCCATCCCGGTGCGCGGCACTTTTTGCAGTGTCATCAACTGCGCCTCACGCAACCACGGCCAGCCGTTTTCCGCCACAGGCGTCGTGTCCTTACCATTGCACGGTAGCTGAACAAAGAGAAACGGAAAGCCCATGCCGCCAGCTTTCGTCCACTGACCACGCCAATCTTCAATCAATCTTGGAAACAGCTCGCGATATTCCAAGCCGCGCGCGCCGTTGTTTTCGCCTTGATACCAAATTACGCCGCGCACCGCATATGGCGCGAGCGGCGCAATCATGCCGTTGAAATTTACCGTCGGCGTACTGGGGCGGCGCGACGGGCTAGGCATACCCATTGGATCGGGATTGGTCGGTTCGGGCCGGGTTGGCTGCGGCTTCGGTCCAACCGATTTGCCGTTGTCCTTGTCGGCGTTGTATTGTTTCAAGACCGCGTTGTAGGCTGGGGCAATTTCCGCCTGCCATTGCTTCAAATCTTTTTCGTAAATGGCTACCAAACCCGGATTCGCCTTGATTTTCTGATAATCGGCCACTGCCTTGTCCCAGCGGCTCAAGGGATTTGTCAAAGGCAGACTCTGCTTCAAGCCGGCCAAGCTGATCCATGTTTCGATATCTGTTCCACCCCACGGCGCTTGTAAAACAGCGACGGGGACATTTTGATTGCGGCGGATTTCCTGCGCAAAAAAATAGGCGACCGCGGAAAAGTTTTTTGCGGTTTCCGGGGTCGTCTTTTCCCAACTGGCCGAACAATCCGCCTGCGGCTCGGCGGCTGTTGTAGTTTTCACGCGGAAGAACCGAAGTTCGGAATCCTGCGCTTTCGGCAAAACTTCGGCAGCATTATGTGCCGCAAATAGTGGAAAACCCATATTCGACTGTCCGCCCGCCAGCCAAACATCGCCGACGAGGACATCGGAAAAATTGGTCGCCGAATCCTCTCCAGTCACAGCCATCTGAAGTGGCTCGGTGCTGGCAGGTATGGCGTCAAGGTTCATAAACCATTTACCCTTTTCATCAGCCGTGGCGGTTTTGGCCTGGCCGGCAAATGTTACGGTTATTTTTTCTCCGGCAGTCGCCCAGCCCCACACTGGCAGGTGCGAGTCACGTTGCAGAATCATGTGGTCAGCAAAAACGGCCGGCAACCGGACTTTTGCCGGAAGGTTCGTGGCCAAGGCAACAAGAACAACGCAAACTATTTTTTTGCAATGCTTCATAACATTTGGAATTAATTGATTAGACAAAATTGAAAGGCCTTAGTTAAGCAACAAGTTGCGTCAGTGATTACTTTTTTGCGTCGCCGGCCTCAAGGCAGACGTAACCGGTAAAATGTTTGAACGGCATTGGTGGCCATCAGATTTGTGAAAACCAGCCCGCCGCCGGCCCCAAATTGCTGCGTCGCCATAACGGCCCAGTTTGTCACCGGCAAAGCAAGATTCGTCGTTGAAAGCACATAATAAGTTGCCCCTGCCGTGCCGTTCGTACCGACGATAACGAGATTGTTTGCAGAAAAACGAATACTGCTGATAACCGGCGATGGTGGCGGGGCGGGAAAAGTAGCCTGCACCACTGGACTCACGGTCAACCCACCTTGCAGACCGCTGGCGGAAACCGTGTAGAATTTGGTACCGCCGCTGAGGATATTGTAGTCGGTGAAATTTGTGCTGGTAAGTCCGGTGATGACGGTTTCAAACGGGCCGTTTTGATTTGTCGAAGACTTGACGGAATAAGTCATCGCCTGACCTTGCCAAGTTAAATTGGCGCTGTTGTAGCTGGTTAAAATTCTCGGCGTTCCGAGAAAGACGAGATTGTCAAATGTCGCGCTCGCGGCAATGGTATTTTGCGGTGCGACGGCGATACCGACAATAGAATTCGCGGGAATTGGCGCATTGGTGGTCATGCCAATTTGCGTCCAATTACTCCCATCGTAGGAATAGAACGCGCTGAAGTTCGTGTCGGAACGCACGAGCCGTGACCAAATAGGCGGATAAACGGAGTAACTGTAGTTAAATAAACTCTGTGCTCCGGATACGCTCCCCGCGACGCGGCGATATTGAAAATAAACAGGTGACACATAAGGATCCCAGCCGGACATCGCATAGGTGGTATTGTTCACCGTGCTCGCACGCATCATGACGCCGAACTTGGAAAACTGGCTCAAGCTGACAACCGAGGGATTCACGCCGCTCAGACGCGCGGTGAACGAGCCGTCGCCGTTCCACGGCAGGTAAAGATAACTGCATTGCTCGCTGAAGTTACCGCCGGGAATATCGCCCAGCGAACACGTCAGCACCCAGTTGCTCGTAGATTGAAAAACTCCGTCGCCGACCGCTGTGCCAATGTAGCCGGCGGTGAATGGTCCACCACTGGGCGGCGCTAATGACACTTCGTTGGAGAGCGGGCCTTCGGAACTGCTCAGCAAGGCTGTGACAACGTAGAAATAACCCGTGCTGTTGAGGCTTGCGTCCGAAAATGTCGTTGCGGTTTGATTCGATGAAATTAACGCGTAAGGTCCGCCAGAAACCGTGGCACGATATACATTGTAACCAGTCACGCCATTGAAAACGGGCCAAGTAAGTGTCAGGCCGTAATTCGTGCCGGCGGTCGAAAAATTCCGGATGACCGAAACGGTCAGCGGCGGTCCCGACGGAATCACTGTCACAGGAAAACTGACCGACGTTTGTTGGCCAAGCGAGTCCGTTGCAGAAACTTGAACCAGATTAACGCCAACCGGAAAAATTGTTCCCGGCGGCGAACTAAACACCGGCGTCTGCGCATTACCTAGATAATCCGTCGCTGTCACCAAAAAATTCGCCGCCGCGCCCGGTTGACCGTTGAGCGCAGTCGTATTGGCAATGACTACAACATTCGTCGGCACGGTCAACGCCGGCGCGGCGTGACCATGCATGCGCACAAAGCTGGTAACACGCGTGCGATGGTCGGGATTGCTGGAGTCGAAAACCAGTTTGTCCACCGTGCCATTCTGCTGATCGATCGTCAGCACAGTGTTATTAGAAGTCCAGCTGGTTGCGGGCGTATTGCTGCCGGTGAGAAAAGGGAACAGCAGTATTTTGAATGATGGTGAAACGACATTCGTGCGTGTAATGAGCACGCGGCTGGACGGCACATAGGTAAACACTTTTGAATTATTGTCCCAGCCATAAGTCAGGTTTGTGATTCCCAAACCGGACGGATGTCTCTCCACAAAAATCGGCGGTTGGTTCGCGGTGGATGCCTCGGTTACATCACGTAACAGCAGGCGCGGCAGACCAGGTTGGTTGTTGGTGCCTTTGTCAATTAAATGATACAGCGTGATATCCGTGGCTGTCGCGCCGGGCAAATTAGTTAGCGACGAATAAATTGAATTGCTGCTGGTGTCAATGAACCGTCCGCCGCTCGGCCCGAAGCTCACGGCACAAGGCATAGACCAGCGGTAGTTTTGCGGCGTCCCATCCTTACAGATGTCGTCAATCACCATCACATACGGATTGATGCCGCGCACCGTCAACACCGAGCGCAACACATATTGTACCGAGTTGTAATTTGTCGCCTGCACCGACCAAGTCGAAGCAAGCTGCGATTGCGTGTAGTTAGAAAAATTCGGTAAAAGACCGAACCACGCATTTTGCCCCTGTGACACACCGGTGTTGATTGAATTATTCGTGCCTAGTCCCCAGTTATAAGCGGGACTAGCGTCGCCAGCAAACAACGTCCATTGCTTCGCCGGGTCTTCCGAAATTTCGAGCAAATGTCCCGGGGGCGGCGGTCCCCAGGAATTGTTCGTCGTTATGGTCGCCGAACTCGGACTCTGGCCGATGTAGCCAAATGTCGCCGGATCTCCCGTGAAATTCGTGTTTTGGATCAACACGGTTGCCTGCAAATCATTGATTGTGCAATGATAGCCTGGCGGTGAACTCCACGCGCGGCCCAGCGCAAAAAACGAAAAATTATTTCGCTCCGCGTGCATGTGTCCGTCCTGGTCAAAGCGATTTTCGAAGACCAAATTCAAATCATTTTCACCCCAGCCATTGCGGGAAACAACCACCGCGCGCTCGGGATCAAACTTGGTCAGCGCCAGATTTTTTTGTTGTGCAACCGTGGCCAGCGACGTATTCACCGGGTCGCTAGCGAAGATGGCCTGCGCGAGATCGTTTTCATTTTCAACGCGAAACGCGCGATAAACGTAATCCACCATCGGGTCGTCGGGATAGACATATTTGATGATATAAGCCGCATTCATCTGTCCCGGGCCGGGCGTGAACGGCAAGCCGTCGTGATGGTCGAAGAGGCTCATGCCTTTTCCATCTTCGCGCGGCGCGAGATTGTAAAGCGCCGCCAGCGAACTTTGGTAATAGTACGTCGTAGTAAATTGGTCTTCGCCGCGCCGCGCCAATGCGAGCGCTGCCGGCGCAGAAATATTTTGGCCGAGTTGAAAATAATCCACCATATTCATGATGAACCCCCAAGGCGAGACATACCAGTCGGTGTTCCAGTTGAGAAGCCGGCGCAGATTATTTACCGCCGCTGGCGACGCAAACGGCCACGCGGTCGCACCCGTGACGTAGGTCTGCGTAGGACCGAATGCGGCTTGGACCGCCGCTGTTACGTTGGATTCTTCACCTTCAATAGCGAGTTGCGGCAAAACAATACCGTCCGCCAGATTTGGAAAATCGCCGTTTTGGGTATGTCCGTCCCAAATTGAACTGCGGCTGATTCCGCCGCCGCCGGTATTATTGTAGCCGTAGCCGATGGCATAGAGATAATCTCTTGTATCGTTCTGCTGCTGCTGCGTCATCCAGTCATAAACCAAATCGTAGCATAATGCAATAGTGTAAAACGCCGCCGGATTAGGGCTGGAGAAATTCATTTCCACCTTGCTCGAGGCGGCGACAATCGATGCGAGATAATTGAAACGTGCTTGGTTGGTGACCGCGACCGAACCGTGCGTTAAAGTGGGATCCGTGCCCGCCCATGCGAGATAACAGGCCGTGACCAGCGCGTCAAAATACGCACCAGAAGGATTATGGCCAATAATCAACTCCGCCATTATGTTGCTCGCGCCTGTGCGCGCGGGCAACACAGTGTTGGTGAAGTAAATGCCGTTATATCCGCCGGCCGCATAATTCGTGTAAATCGCGATAAGATTTTTCATTGTGGAACCGGATTTGTCGAAATTACCCGCAAGTGCGCTTTGCAGGTTCGTGATGGCCAGCCGCACCTCGTAAGAATTGGTCGTTTTGCTGCTCAACTCCGGCCAATCGCTTCGGCTAAATAAAATGCGCGGATGGCAATACGGTCCCGGATCAGCCGAAAATTTCCGCACCGAAGTCGGAGGTGCAATATCCGGGTTGCGCCCGACCTGATGGTTCGGGTTAAACGCACCAACACTATCCCAGACATTCACCCACACATAACGCGAAGCCCCATTGATGCCATCGGTTGCCGAAACTTGAAACTGATAAATGCCCGCCGCTGGCAGCGTCACGACAACTTGATTGGAACGGGTCTGCGCGGATGAAAATATTGCGGTTCCCGTCGCAGCAAATGAATTGGCCGTGTCTGCCACCTGCGACCAAACGTAATTCGTCGGATTAAAATTAATGGCGGATACGAGCAGTGTCACCGTTGTCGGACCGTTCGTTCGCAAAGTTAAAATCGGCTGGTGCGCGTTGCTCGCAGACGAAATTACTTTGATAGAAATCGTGGGGTCGGTGTAGGCAGCAAACATTTTGCCGGCGGCTAGAAAACCGGCTGCGCAGCAGAGGACAATAACTTTCAATCGGTGTATATTTTCCAAAACGAGACTCATGAATGGAATTGGATAAGCTTAAAAAAGTGTGCTCGCAAATCAAGGTAGCCGCAGCCGGTAAAACAACTGCGGTGTGTTTGAGCCCATTGGATTTATGAAATTCACCGCGCCGCCTGGCCCAAATTGTTGCGTGGCGATAATGGTCCAGTTCGTCATCGGTAGCGAGAGGTTTGTAGCCGTCAACACATAACAATTAGCTCCCGAAGGGCCATTGGTGCCGGTGATGAGAAGATTTGTTCCCGACAGGCTGATGCTACCGATGACCGGTGAAAACATGGCGGCTTGAAAGTTCGTCAGCACCAGGCTCGTTGCGGAAGTCACGACGAGAAAAGTGCCCCCAGCGTAATTTCCTACGGACACGCGGCCGCTCGTGAAGTTCGCAAAGCCACCGCTCAAGCCAGAACCATTCGTGAGAATGGTAAAACTGTTTGTCGCACTGGGAATATAATTGTTTAAGAAGTTGATGTTCAGATTTCCGGCCAGCGTCGCAGTGCCGCTGATACCGATGAAGTCATAATAATTCGTTGCGCTGGTATATGTATTCGCGCGGTTGGTTCCGCCAATGTCTATCGCCAGGATCGTGCCGTTAGAGCAGACGTAATTTCCCTGAATGAATGTCGCACCCGGAGTGCCGACATCCCCCGGCGCGAGCGTACCGCCAAAATTCACCAATGAATTAGTCGGCTGAGAAAATAAATTTATAGCATTGAATGTGTTCACCGCCAGCGTGCCGCCGTTGAACGAAAACAAATTGGTGCCTCCCGCCGTCGGAGCTGTTGCGGTAATCGTGCCGGCAACTTTCAATAAGCCACCGTTGAGTTGAAATGCCGCCAGCGAGTTCGCGCCCGCCGCGTTGAAAACAACATTTTTCACGCTGTTGCTCATGCCGTTGATGCCGACCAAAGTTGTGCCGCCGTTTTGCGTCACGATGGCGGCGGTGCCCGCGGCGGAGGGATTAATGTTGAATCCGTCGTATTGCAGCGTCCAGATATCGAGCGTGCCGCCGGAGGAAATGTTGATTGCCGTTGTTTCTCCTGAACTCATGCCGGTGTTTCCAAAGTCGAAACGATTTTCGTTCACGGCCCCGGGATAATGTGCGGAGTTCAGCCGCAGCACGCCGCCGTTTTGAATTTGAAAATTCCCACGCACGCCGCGTCCGCCACTCGTTTCCAGCATGGCATTAGCGATGATGTTTGTGCCGAGCATGTATGGTCCGCCGTTGGCGCCGATGCGCGGAGTAAACCAGTAACCGTTGGATAAAATCAAAGTTTGATTGGCCGCGACGTTCGCCAGATCGGTTCCAAGCGGCAGCAAATAATTTGAACCACCGATGAGCACGAGCGCGTTGCTCGAAGAATTAATGACCGAGCCGAACGCGTTCGAGCCGACGGCGAAGTTCAGCGTGACTTGGCCGCTGGTGGCAAGGTTGCTGATGAAACTGTTCGTGGAACTTCCGCTGATGAAACCGCGCTGAGCAAAATTATCCTGCCGCGTGTAAAGTAAGCCGCCGCCGCTTAAAACAATGTTCGTCGCCACGGAACCGGGGCCGCCACCGCTGCTGATTTGCAACAGGCCGGCATTGACAATCGTATCACCGGCGTAGGTGTTGCTGGCGGTCAAAATCGTTGTGCCGGCGCCGCTCAATGTCAGCGCGCCGGAGCCACCAATCGGATTTGTGATGGTCAGCGTGTTGGCCGCGTTGAGCGTGCCGCCGCTTGGATTCAACGTAATCGCCCGATTGTTCAACGTGAATAATCCGCCGGAAGTAATTTGCAGCGCTCCGCCGTCGAGGATAACGCCAGCGCCGGGTGCACCGAGGTTGGCGTCGGCCGCGATGGCGACCGCGCCACCGGTGATGGTGGTTGCGCCGGTAAAATTATTATTCGCCGCCAGCGTGAGGGTGCCGGCACCGGTTTTGGTCAAGTTGCCGGTGCCGTAAATCGTGCCGGCGAGAGTAGTGCTGGCAGACTGGTTGAAGATGAGCGTGGCTTTGTTCGTAATATTGCCACTGCCAAGCGCGCCGGAAATGACACCATTGCCGACCTGCAAAATGCCGGCGTTAATCGCCGTCGTCCCGGAATAGTCATTCGTCGTCAGCAGCGTGAGCGTGCCATTACCATCTTTTTGCAAAGCCGTGACACCGGAAATTTTGCCACTGCCGCCGAGCGTGTAGTTTTTTGTGGCGTTCACTTCCACGAACGCCGGTTGCACCGTTGCGTCAATATTGATGGCCGGGGAATTGGTTCCGGCATCGTTGAAGTTCACAGTGTCCCCATCCCAAAACGACGCGGGCGTGGCTGAGTTCAGCCACGCGAGATAATTTGTATTTCCATCCCAGACGTTAGTAATGCCGTCGCCTTTCCACACGAGATTCACCGGCGTGTGCCCAACGAAATACGGTGTGAAAGTCGCGGAACTTGACGCCCAGACTTGGCCGGAACTATTCGTCGCATAAAAGCGGTAAAAATATGGCACAGGCGCAAGGCCGGTGAGGTTGGTGCTCAAATTGCCCGCGCCCTGCACGCCGAGAGAATTGACGTTCGTCCACGCGGATAAATTTTCGCCGCCGTCATTCGTGCCCCAGCAGACGAAGACTGTCGTGTTCACATCAAATTGCGGATAGATGAGCGAACCATTAAGCGTGGCCGAGCCGGGGCCAAGCGCGGAAGCCGGTGCGCAAGCCGGATAAGGACTGTAGCCGATGGCGTTGCTCCAAGTTTCATCGTTATAAAGCCCCATCATTTCAAACGGCAACTGCACAAAATTCGGCATGTCGGTGTAGACTGTGGAGTTCGGCACCAACCGGAAATCTTCATTGCTGTAATTAATAAACCCCGGATCGTTGGTATAGGCCAGATTCGGTCCAGATTGCAGGACAGACGCACTGGAATTTACAAATGTATTACTGTAAACTCCAATCACCACCTGCTGCCAAGTGTAGGGAACCCAGCAGTTGATCATGGCGTTTTCCTCAATTGTAGAACCGACCGGCGAGACCACAACCAGACCGTTGTTCGAGTTCAATCCCAGATTGTTATAGTGATCAAGATACTGCTGCTCGCCCGCCGCAGCCTGTGAACCCGTTTCCGTGGCGAGACATTGCTGCTCGCCCACTCTGGGGATGGTCAGATTGACTACGTTGCAATAAACGTGCGCTTGCCGGTGATCCTGATCAAAGGTGATGCCGTCTTCCATTGGACTGTCATGCACAAAGTTGTAGCGGAAATAATTATTGCCGCTGCTCGCGAAATAGGTGTAGCCGTAAATACCGCCAATGCCGCTGGAAATCTGGCCGTAGTTGTAAAGATTATTGTATTCGATGATGGAATCCCACGTCGTGCCGTGCAAAATTCCCAAATGAGGCATAACCGTAAGTAAATTGTGCGCGATGCGCATCCCGACCACGTTTGTACCGCTGCTGCCCGCACCGTTGCCGCCGACATCCACCGGCGTGTTATAAACGCGCGCAATCACGCCGGAATTGGTGATGGTGTTGTTGACCACAAAATTTCTCGCCGGTAGACGCGGCGAACTGGAGGCATTGCCGCCGTGCAGCAGCACGCCGCCGCCCGCGAGATTTTGCAGCAGGCAGCTTACCACGCCGTTTGTGTAGCCGCTGATGTCCAGCGCGTAATTATTCATGTTCTGGAAAGTGCAGCCGACGACGAGATTGTTCTGACAGTTTGTCCCGATCAAAATGCCCTGCCCTAGTCCGTCCTCAAACGTCAGCGATTGGAAAACCACGTTTGTCGCCGATGACAACTGTACCATTGGCAAGGCAAAATCGGATATGACCACGCTCCCATTGTCCAGTGGCGCAGGCGCGTAGAAATAAATTTTACCGCGCTTGAAATCAATTGCCCACTCGCCAGGCTGGTTAATTTCCTCTAGCAGGTTCATCACCCAGTAACGTTCCGACAAGCTGCCGAGGGGCTGTTGGTATTTTGAGCCGATACCGCCCTGCGCCGAGGCGGTGTTGGTGATTTCGATTACTTGATTGCTGGAATCAATTCCGAGGATTTGTAGCGCGTCGTTCTGCCAGTCCACGCGCCAGAATCCAGAGACCCACGCGCCGCCGTTGGTCAGCGCCGAAACCCAGTTCGTCACATGTCTGGCATCCGACGAATAATAATGAAAGGCGCAGCCGACCGAAACCGGAACACCGGTGCTATTCGTATAAATACCGGGATTGTTCAAATAATTTGTGCTGTTGAAACCAGTCGTCGCCACGCCGGCCATCAACATATAAGTCGTGTTCAGATTGTCGTTAGTGAGATCGTGGTTCGGATAACGCGACAGCCACATCCGCTGGCCTTTGTAAAACAAATCGCAAATCCCGCCAGAGGCGCTACCGCTAGAACCGCTCGGACCGTAAACATTCGTCGTCACCCAGGTCCCGAAATGGGCCGGGAATGGCCCGCGATGCGTGATGCCCGCCGTCGCCAAATCCATTTCCAAAATATTCATTGGATTTACGCCCGCCGACACTCGGTTAGTCTGGCTGCTGTTCAGCGCCACAAATGCACTCGCGGCCATCGGCTTACCAGCCGAAATCACCACCGTTT